>Ga0209292_1000867_pt1 | contig 38525 bp, 36 predicted proteins | sample GOMGulsemesocosm_2_FD_184634 | JGI IMG/M metagenome (GOLD analysis project Ga0209292, IMG submission 184634) | Methane-oxidizing microbial communities from mesocosms in the Gulf of Mexico - GOM9C Gulf of Mexico (SPAdes) (version 2) | ecosystem: Environmental > Aquatic > Marine > Cold seeps...
ATCACGTCTGACCGAATCACAATGGCTGAATTTTCTGGATAGCAGCGCCAATATGCAAAGTTTTGCGCAGGGCCCTGGCCAGATTCTCGCCAGCGCGCCCTACGATCAAAACAGTGAAATCAGCGATGCCACAGCGCTCAAACAATGCTGCGTTCAGTGGATCAGGAGGCACCGATGATTACGCTGGCCTGGCCCTGGGTCTTCATCTGCCTGCCGCTGCCACTGTTGGTGTATTGGCTGTGCAAACCCGCGCACCGTGAAGAGGCCGCGCTAAGCGTGCCCTTCTACCAGCGCCTCACATCATTATCGCAAACTGCTGTGGCACCCAGCGCAGCGTTTCGAAGCCGTCGCAAACTGCCACTGATCCTGTTACTGCTGTGCTGGTTGTGTCTGGTGCTGGCTGGCAGCAAACCGCAATGGGTCGGCGACACGGTGCAATTGCCCAGCAGCGGCCGCGACCTGATGTTGGCGGTGGATATTTCCGGCAGCATGCAGCAAACCGATCTGGAATTACAGGGCGAAGCGGCCACACGTCTGGCCGTGGTTAAAGAGGTGCTTGAAGAATTTATCGCGCGTCGTAAGGGCGACCGCATTGGCCTACTATTGTTTGGTTCACAGGCATTTTTGCAGGCTCCGCTGACCTTTGACCGTAACACCGTGGCCACGCTGCTCACTGAAGCACAGATCGGTTTTGCCGGTGAACAAACTGCCATTGGTGACGCCATCGGGCTGGCTGTTAAACGTTTGCGCCAGCGTCCAGCGGATAGCCGGTTACTGATTCTGCTCACCGATGGCGCCAACACCGCTGGTGAAATTACGCCACTCAAAGCTGCCGAGCTGGCGCAGCAGGAACACATTAAGATTCATACCATCGGCGTGGGCGCCTCAGAGATGATCCAGCCCGGCTTCTTCGGTTCCCGACGTATCAACCCCTCAGCCGATTTGGACGAAGCGACTCTCACGCAAATTGCCGAGCAGACCCAAGGGCAGTATTTCCGCGCCCACGATACGCAACAGTTACAGCAAATTTATAGTCTGCTGGATCAACTGGAGCCGGTGATTCAGGACGAAGAGACCTTCAACCCCATTCGCTCACTGTATATGTGGCCACTGGGCTTGGCGTTGCTATTGGCATTTGCGCTGTTTTTCCTGAAGGTGGGTTTGAACACAGCTTTCTTCAAATCCACAAACAGCAAAGCAGCGGAGACCGTCAGCAATGAATGACGCCCTCACGTTAGCAAGCCAGTTCCACTTCCTTCGCCCCCTGTGGTTACTGGTTTTACTGCTGTTACCTGTGTTGTATTTTCTGGCGCAACGTTCAAGCCAAAACAACTCCAGTTGGGCGCAGGCTATCAACCCACAATTGTTAAAATATCTGTTGGATGACCAGCAACAGCGTGCTAAAAAATGGCCGCTGATGGTGTTTATTCTCGCCTGCATATTTTGTATTTTTGCGCTGGCAGGGCCGGTGTGGAAAAAGATGCCGCAACCGGTGCATCAAGCCGATGATGGGCTGGTGATTGTATTGGATCTGTCGCTGTCCATGCAGGCGACTGATATCAAACCGTCACGCCTGATTGCCACACAGCACAAGCTCACTGACCTGCTCAGGTTGCGCCAGCAAGGCCAAACGGCGCTGGTTGTTTATGCCGGTGATGCACATATCGTCTCGCCGCTAACCGACGACACTAAGACCATCATTGCCATGGTGCCCGCGTTGTCACCGCTGATTATGCCCGCCCTGGGCAGCCGTGTAACGATGGGCATTGAGCTAGCTAATCAGGCACTAAAGGACGGCGGCATAAATAAGGGCCGCATTCTGCTGATCACCGACGGTATTCAAAACAGGGATATCGACAGCATCAGCGAACAAGTTCAGGATGCCGGGCATCAACTCTCTATTCTGGTGGTGGGCACAGCAAACGGCGGCCCTATTCCGATTCCTGAACAGGGTTTTCTGCGTAATAAAGGCGAGATTGTTATCGCCCAGACTGATATAGCTCGCCTACAAAAACTAGCGCAAACCACTGGCGCACCCATCGCCCAGTTACGTCTGGATGATTCGGACATTAATGCCCTGCTACCCAGTAAAAGCTTCGGCCTGAATAAATCGACCCATCAGGTGGATCGCGAGATGGATCAGTGGCGTGAAGAAGGCCCCTGGTTGATTCTGTTACTGCTGCCCTTCGCGGCATTAGCCTTTCGTCGCGGCTGGTTATTATCGCTGCTGTTTGTGGTGCTGCTTCAACCCGAACGCGTTGAAGCAGCGGATTGGTCAGAGCAGTTATGGCAAACCGCCGACCAACAAGGAGCCAGGGCATTCGAAGAGCAGAATTACAAAGCTGCCAGCTCGCTGTTTGAATCGCCCGAATGGCAAGGCAGCGCCGCCTATAAAGCCGGTGATTTTGAAGCTGCCGTTGAGCATTTCTCGCAATCTGACGACGCGGATGCCCATTACAACCGTGGCAATGCGCTGGCCAAAATGGGAAAGCTGGAAGAATCCGTCAAAGCCTATGAAGAAGCCTTAAAACGTGATCCCAACCTGGCAGATGCCAAGGCTAATAAAAAGCTGATTGAAGAAATGGCCCAACAGCAACCGTCCGACTCGCAAAATTCTGACGACAAATCGGATCAAAATAGCGACAAGAATCAGCAGCAGCAATCTCAGGATCAACAGTCCGCTGAAAATCAGCAGGGCGAGAATCAGCAATCTCAAAACCAGAATCAAAACCAACAGCCAAAGCCTGACAGCAAACAATCAGATGCGGAACAACAAAAGGATTCTGAGCAAACGGAATCCGAACAGGCAGCACAACAGGCGGCCAAAGAAGAGGCCGAATCCAAGCAGACTGAAAGCGAAGAAGAACAGGCTAACACTCAAAACGACGAGCAAAGCATCAGAGAGGCTCAGCAATTATCCGAGGAAGAACAGCAGGCCATGGAACAGTGGTTACGCCGTATTCCCGACGACCCCAGTGTCCTGCTCAAACGTAAGTTTAATTACCAATATCAACAGAACCGCAAAGACAACCAGTACGTACCGCAACAGGAAGACGAAGTCATATGGTAATGAAGCAACCCCTGAAAAGCGCACATCGCTTCTGGCTAGCGCTGTTGTTAGCCTGTTGTGCACTATCCATTAATACCGCCAACGCTGCGCTGACAGCATCCGTTGATCGCACGGTGGTGTCTAAAAACGACATCATCCAGCTCACCATTCGTTCGGATAAGGGCCCCATCGAACACACTGACTTCAGCGCGCTGGAAAAGAACTTCAGTGTCATCAACCGCCAACGCAGTAATCAAATTTCCATTATCAACGGCGATCAACAGGCCATTTACGACCTGCGTCTGGCGCTGTTTCCTATCGATGAAGGCCTTTTTACCATTCCGGCTTTTAAAAGCCAGGGCGAAACTTCGCAGCCCATTCAAATTAAAGTGGCGACAAGTGCGACGGGCTCCAGCCCGGCAAACAAAGAGGTGTTCTTAAAAAGCGAAATCAGCAAGCAGCAAGTCTATGTGCAGGAACAGTTACTGTTCACCCTGCGCCTGTTCCATGCTGTCGGTCTGAGTGAAGCACAGCTCACGCCACTGAAAATCGATAACGCCGTTGTAGAAACTGTTGGCGAGCAGAAGAAATACCAAACCGTGAGCAATGGCATTCGTTATTCAGTCATCGAACAGCAGTATTCCATCATTCCCGAAAACAGCGGCCAGCTGGACATACCGCAACTCACCGTTACCGGACGTAGCGCCAACCGCAGTGTCTACGGTCAATCAAGCCAATATGTGCGCACCCGTTCAGAGGCTCACACAATAAAGGTATTACCCAAACCAGCGGACTATCCCGCCGGAGAACCCTGGCTGCCCACCTCGGCACTTTATATCGCCGATAGCTGGCGCGACTCGACACCGACGTTAACCGTTGGCGAGCCGGTTACCCGCACCCTGACCCTCACCGCAGTTAATCTCGATGCCGCGCAACTGCCCGATATAAAACTGCCCAGTGTGGCGAATCTAAAAATGTACCCCGACCAGGTACAGGATGAAAACAACGTCACAGCAGCGGGATTGGTGGGGCAACGCAACTTCTCCACGGCCATCCTGCCGACTCTGGCCGGTAAGATTGAAATCCCGGCGATTAAAGTGGTGTGGTGGAATACCGATCGTCAACAGCTGGAAGAAACCGTGGTTGCCGCCAAAACATTGTCGGTACAAGCCGCGGCCGATTCTGCCAATCAAGCCACCATTTCAACCCTAAAAACGCCACCTGTCGTCACATCAACAGCTGAAAAATCAAAGACACAACAGAGTGCCACGGACAATACTAACAGTGGTATCTGGCCTTATCTGACTCTGCTGTTTGTACTACTGTGGCTGGTAACTGCTTTTATGTGGTGGCGTGCGAAACAAACAACCACGCCAGCCAACAACGCGGAGGCGGCGGCGGAATTTCAGCCGCTGCACATTAACCAAAATATTAAGACAGCCTACAAAGCTTTCAAAAATTCCTGTCAAAACAACAAGCCTGAAACGGCTCGCAAGACACTATTGGATTGGTTCCGTCTTCAGTATCAACAACCCAACATACCGCAGCTGAGCGACGTGTCTCTGCATTATCAGGACACTGAGCTTGAGCATTTAATCAGCACGCTGGAAAACCATTTATACGGCGCCGAACAAAATGCCTCATCATGGCAAGGTGCAACGCTGCTAACGGCAATTGACCAACTGGAAAAGGCTCAGCATCACCTCCAGAAACAACAATCCAAAAACAGCACTAGCAATAGTCTTAAACCGCTTTACCCATTTTAAAAACAGCACAATTGCGCAGATATTTTACCCCTCTGCTATCTATCTGTTTCTGCAAATGCGAAACTCTTGCGCTGAAATAATTAAAGGCCTAGCGGCGCACCTTAAAGGAAACAACCATGAAATTGTATTGCGGCATCGTGCTCCAGAAAGACGACATCAACATTACGGTTATTGACGATAGTCAAAAGGAAGTCGTTAACGAAAATGTTGCTAAGGAAGCAGCCTCCGTTATTAAAGTGCTGACTCCTCATCGCGCCGATCTGCAAAGCATTGTGATGGAAGCGGACAAAGATCCAGAATGGCTGCTCGATGCATTAAAAGCTGACGGATTCACCAACGTACACGCGGTATTCTAAACGGCCGAAAACCTTGTAACGTGCTATTGCCAAGCTGATCACATGGCACGTTACAGAATATCTTTGCAGTAAGCTTCACGCCCTTCTCCGCTACCTTAATAGCCGGGATATTTTGCGCCGCTCAATTCTTTTGAGCCTATCAGCACCACCGCTGTCCAAACCGTTACCCATTCAATTCTTTTATTTAAAGGAGCAACTTATGCTTCTTACCTGCGGTTTGGAGTTACGCCACAACGATATTTTCGCTGCTCTTGTTACTGAAGATAACAAGGTTGTCGTCAAAAAACTCATGCCAAACAACCTGGAAATTCTCATCGAATTCCTAGAACCCTACCGTTCGCAGATCACCGATGTCGTCATGGAAGAAACCGAAAATTGGCGCATGATCGCAGGGCCCCTGGCAGAACGCGGATTTCGAACCACTGTCATTTAAGTCATTGAATTTAGATATAACTTCCAGTCCCCGACACTTATCCAACACTATCCCGACACAGCATCAGTGGGTTTCCTGCGCCCCCTCAAAAGGGCGATTAAGTTGGCAGTTTGCCTGTTGATAGGCTCAATTTGCGCCCGTTAAAAACCGCATTCGTTTTACCTCTTATTTATAGATGTATTTTTGGAGAGGAAGTCTATGTTCGAGAAGCTAGTAATCCCTGATACAATTGCAGCCGGCCCTGGTCCAGGCAACACTGACCCACGCGTTGTTGCAGCCATGGGTTGTGACATAACGTCTAACATAACTAGCCTGGTTGTTCTTAACTTGCCTGGTGATCTGGCTGGTCGTGAGAAAGAACGGGTTGGCGGCTGTCGTGCAGAAGGTTTCGGTATCTGGCCTACTCTGTCCGAGCCTGTACAGGTTCGTATTGCTATCCTGAACCAGCTGACTAAAGAGGCCGTAGTGGACATCATCGCTCGCTTCGCTTCGCTACTGCAATGCAAAAAATGGGGACTGAGTTCGACAAAGCAGCCATCCTTGCTGATGCAGAATCTAAACTGAGCTAAGCTTTATCGCACAGTTAGATTAAGCGGTTCAAAAAGGCTGGCGACGTAAGTCCCCGGCCTTTTTTATTACCTGGGAACTGAGCCTGCAACTTTCTCAAAACAATGTGTCTAAAACCCCAGTTCCTGAAAACGCACCGCTACCATCAACTAAGCCATTACTGTTTTCCTTCTTCCTTTAAACGTAGAGCCATCAATGATCAAAAAAATCACTTCATTAGCCACCTTGTTATTACTAGCCAGCTGCACTGCACAACCACTCATACGGCAGGCCGAGACCGTCAAGGTAATGATGACCCACAAACCTGCGGCCGAGTGTAGCTATCTAGGCGAAGTTATTGGCTCACAGGGCCATTGGTACGATTTCATCTTTACCCCAAATACTGAACTGGCCCAGGGCGCCATCAACGACATGAAAAACCAGACGCTGGCGTTAGGTGGCAACACCGTTTATATCAGTCAGGAGCTGAACTTTGTTACCTCAGAAACATTACTGGGACAGGCCTTTCGTTGTCCATTAAGCGTTAAACAAAATGCTGGCGGCGTGGTTTTTTAAGCTGCCAGGATTTCTCCCGTTAATCAAAATAACAAACCGGTCTTTTATCGGCAGAAGAATATCAACCCGCCCGCTTATCTATAGCCCCCTTTCCACGAACATATTGACGCCATCGTGGTCGAACCCCTCATAACGTCTCAAAAAACACACAACCACCCCAGGGGGATAACATGAATAAATTTCGCCGTAATACAGCTCTTCTAATGATCGTATTAATGGGCCTATTTCAGGTTCAAATAAGCCAGGCAGCAATGGTGTCCACTAACAGCGCCATTCAAACTCAGCAGCTACAAATGGATCGCGCCGAAATACTCGACCTGTTTGCACAGGACAATCTTCGCGCTCAGCTCATACAAATGGGTGTTGATGCGGATGCAGCTTCAGAGCGTATTGCCAACATGACCGATGCCGAAATCATGCAACTCAACGAACGTCTCAAAGTCATGCCAGCGGGTGAAGGCGTAGGCGGTGTATTACTCGTTGTCTTTATTGTATTTGTGATCACCGACGTATTGGGCGCTACCGATATCTTCTCCTTTATTCGCCCCATCGCTCGATGAGCCAAGGCTTCGCCAAAACAACACTCACAAGAACCTGCCTGCTGGCGGGTTCTTTGGTTTTGGTACTACTGGTAGGTGGTTGTTCAACAACCCCCATGAGCAAGACACTACTGAACAACAACTCGGCGCTGACAGCCCAAGTCGAGCTGGTAGACACACCTTTTTTCCCGCAGGAAAAATACCAGTGCGGCCCCGCTGCTCTAGCCACCGTGCTTAATATTTATGACCAAAACATCCAGCCCGACGAATTAACGAACAAAGTTTTTATCCCCGAAAAACAGGGCAGCGTAGCCATCGAAATAATTGCCGCCGCACGTAGTTATGAACAACTGGCCTATCCACTAGAACGCAGTTTGGCAAAACTGTTACAGGAAGTTGAAGCCGGAAACCCGGTACTGGTCATGCAAAACCTTGGCTTTAACTGGCAACCACAGTGGCACTACGCCGTAGTCGTTGGCTTTAATCTGGACAAAAAATCGATCACACTGCGCTCAGGCACAGAAAAGCGCCATACCCTGCCGCTTAAAACCTTCGAGCGTACCTGGCGTCGCGCCAGTTATTGGGCATTAGTCGTTGTACCACCAACTCAAGTGCCAGCAACGGCAGAAACACCTCGTTATATCAAAGCCGCTCAGGAGTTGGAAAGCACTGGCCATATGACTAGTGCTAAACAAGCCTACCAAGCCGCCATCAAACGCTGGCCCGATAACAGCCTGCCCTGGTTAGCGTTGGGCAATCTGTATTACACACAGAATAAGTTTTCAGCCTCAGAACAAACATTCCGACAAGCGCTGCAACAACATCCAAACAGCCCAGAATTATGGAATAACATGAGCTATGCCCTACTGAAACAGGGCTGCAAAGAACAAGCCAAAAATGCCGCTCAGTGCGCCATCCAACGGCAACCGGACAATACCGATTACCAACACAGCCTCAGTGACATCAGCAAGGCCAGTATCTCAACACCTTCACAATGCCAGCCAATTAACTGTTCACGCTAATTCTAAACCGCCTATTAAAACTCCCGCTAAACAGCTTTGGTTCATCGTTTGAAAATCATATAAAATGTCGTCCCGATACGATGCTAGCCACCAATAAAAAGTAAACCATGTCCAAGTCCGTTCCCGAACTCAAGTATCTATCCCACTACCCTGATCAGATACGTCAGCAAATCCAAATCCTGCTCGAGGAAAATAGGCTGGGCACTTACCTGCTCGATAAATACCCAACAGCACACAATATTACTTCGGCAAGAGCCTTATACGATTACACCCTGGAAATTAAAAACGCCTATCTGCGTAAATCCAATCCGCTCAGCAAAGTGATTTATGATGACAAAATCCATGCCGTGAAGCATGCACTGGGACTGCACACCTATGTTTCCCGCATACAGGGCGGCAAACTAAAGGCCAAGCAAGAAATCAGAATTGCATCGACCTTTAAGAAAGTGCCGGAAGAGTTTCTAAAAATGATAGTGGTGCACGAACTTGCGCATCTGAAGGAGAAAGAACACAACAAGGCGTTCTATAAGTTATGTCAGCACATGGAGCCGAGCTACCATCAACTGGAGCTCGACATGAGGCTTTATCTTACCCACCGGGAGCTGATTGGTAGCCTTTATTGATTATTGTGACTAATCGCCCACCGCTATGAATCAGGCCTAAGTGCTTTTCAAGCTAATTCGCAATACCAAATAACCCAACACACCGGCCATTAACGAACCAATCACAATACCAACACGCTCATCAAACAGTAGGTTAACTCCCGTCTCTTCAAACGCTAGCGAGCCAATAAACAAACTCATGGTGAAACCAACCCCGCACAGCGTTGATGTACCGTACAAAGTAAGCCAACTCATACCCTGCGGAAGACTTGCCAGCCGCAGTTTGATCGCCAACCAGCAAAAGCCGAACACGCCAATCTGATTACCTGCAAACAGTCCCAATGCAATGCCCACCGGCACAGGATGCAGTACGTTCTCTAGTCCCAACCCCGTAAAATCGATACCTGCATTGGCGAAGGCGAATACCGGCAAAATGAAAAAGGCCACCACGGCGTGTAAATCGTGCTCCATCTCCTTAAGCGGTGACACAGCAGGGTCTTTATTGGATTTAATGGGGATAAACATCGCCATAATGACACCCGCCAACGTGGCGTGTACGCCCGATTTGAGTGTCGCCACCCACATGATGATGCCAATCAGAATATACACACTTTTAGAGGTCACATTACGGCGGTTCAGAATAAACAACGTAATCACACAAGCTAAGCCGATCAGTAGCGCCAGCAACGAGATTTTACTGGTGTAGAAAAACGCGATAATGAGAATGCCGCCAATGTCATCAAAGATGGCCAGCGAGGTTAGAAATATTTTTAGCGACGTTGGCACCCGTGATCCCAACAGGCTGAGAACACCCAGCGCAAAGGCAATATCGGTGGCCGAAGGTATCGCCCAGCCTTGTGCTGCAACAGGGTCATCGGCATTGAAATACAGATAAATTAACGCCGGTGCCAACATGCCGCCTATCGCACCAAAGCCTGGCAAGATGATGTTACGCTTATCCGACAACTCGCCCTCAATCAGCTCGCGCTTTAACTCCAGGCCGACCAGAAAAAAGAACACCGCCATTAAACCATCGTTAATCCACAGCAGTAGTGGCTTAGCCACTTCAAGGGCACCTACGCGCACCTCAACGGGCGTGGAAAGTAACAATTCGTAATAACTGCTCAGTGGTGAATTTGCAAAAACCAATGCCAATAGCGCCGCTAAAATCAGCAAAATGCCGCCCGCTGATTCGAGTTTTAGAAAATCCGTAATAGCAGATGTGGGACTGGTGGTTTGGGTCATAGTGAACTACCCCGTAAAAACTAACAGGTTAATTAGGCCGCATTCATTGTTTCAAAGTCATTTGGTGATTGATAACCCAAGGTTTGATGAATGCGCTGTCGATTATAGAAAATTTCTATGTCATCAAATATGGCTGCTTTTAACTACTCTCTCGTTTGATAGCGTTGATGATAAATCAGCTCGTTCTTTAGATTGTTAAAAAAGCTTTCTGCAACCGCATTATCCCAGCAATCTTTCTTTCGGCTCATGCCAGGAATCATTTGATGCCGCTCTGGTAAGGCATGATATTGGTGAGCGGCATATAACCGGCCTCTGTCAGTATGATGAATGAGACCGGGTTCCGGATTGCGCTACATGATAGCCATTGTCAGCGCATCCGGCACGAGGATTTGATTGTTTTTATCTGACATTAACCAACCCACGACTTTACGTGAATACAGATCAAGCATTGTTGCCAAGTGTAAATGTTTGACGCTTTCTTATAAGACACCTCGTGGGAATTGCCCCATTTTTGAAGTGTCCGTTAAACGAGGGCGAGTTCACTCTGACCCCAAATATTCGTATGGATAAACGCTTCTTTCTGCTCCAGAGCCATATCTGCACCTTCAAAAGAGCCCATTATCTCGTTCGACTTCTAGTTTCATAATTTTTTCCTTGCATTAAAATCTGCCTCTACCTTTTCTCTGAAGATGAGTGTGGTAGAATCGCTCGTTGAGAAAAAGGCCGTGTTCAAAAACACTGCGAAGACAGAGCACCGTTAGTTATCCCTATTCAAATAGGTTATCGAAACAGTTTGGCTCGCTTTCTGGTTGATCTCGAGCTTTTGTTAATTATCAAAAATGAAAATGTGTAAATACTTAAAGGTACTTGAAAATGACGAATAAATTAATCTCTCCACTTTCTGGACTTAGACGTCTTATCGAAACAGATCAAGCTGGCGCTCCTGAGCACGACTTCCTGAACGATAAAGCTCACGTTTGGTCTCCGCATAACAAGATCGTTAACGTTACTCCTGGTCCAGCTTTTGGTTCTGAATTGGTTACTCAATTTTCATCTAACCAAACACGTGGCATGCGTGGTCCTGGCGTTGCGAACTTTTTCACAGCAGTTCGTGAGGAATACGCAAAACTAGTTGATATGCAAGAAGGCGGTCGTGCTTTGTTCTTCACCGGCTCTGGTACTACTGCTACTGAAGCTGCTTCAGGATCTATGCTCACGCCAGGTGAAGTAAGTTCTGACAAACCAGCCATCGTAACTCTGGAAATCGGTGCTTTCAGTGGTGCAATGGGTAACTGTGTTGAAAACCTGGGCAGAAACGTAATTCGCCTGAAAGGTGAAGTTGGTGAAAACCTGCCATTGGATAAATGTCGCGAAGTTTTAGCCGCTGATACTGACCACAACATCCAAATGGTTATGGCGCCACTGAACGAAACGGGCTCAGGCGTAACAACTGACCCTAAGCAGATCCGTGCTTTACTGGATGAATTGAATCACCCAGCACTTATTTTCATTGACGGTATTTCTGCTATTGCCAGCATGCCTTGCTCTATGAAAGAAATGAGCATCGATATGCTAGCTGGCTGTAGCCAAAAAGGTTTGATGGGTACGCCGGGTATCGGCATGCTTTCTCTTAGCCCTAAAGCGGTTGAAAGAGTTCGTGAAGCTGACAAAAAGCTTGCAGAAGCGGGCAACAAAAAAGGTCAACACTACCTCTACCTTGGCAAAATGATTGATGCCATGGACAGCGCTGGTCTACACCTTGAAACACCGGGCAACTACGCTCAATTCGCTGCAGCTCTAGATACGCTTGCGATCGAAGGTATTGAGCGTGTTTGTGAACGTCATAAAGATTGTTCTGAAATCTTCCGTGCTGCCGTTACTGGCGCTGGTTTTGAGCTGGTAGCAAAAGATCTCAGTACAGCATCTAATGCCGTAACTGCTGTCAAATCACCAGAAGGTTTCGGTGAGAAGAAAATCATGGAAGTACTAAGCATCATGTACTTCAAGCACGCTGTAGAAGCAGCTGCTATTCCAGGCGCTCCTGATCTGGGCTGGCGTCTATGCGCGACAGGCGGCATTCAGCCACAACACGCTCTGTCGGCTTCTATTGCCTTCCTGAAGTCAGCTGAAGAAGCTGGTGTACCGGTTAACGTTGAGAAGGGTCTGCTTGCAGCTTCTGAAGCTTACAGCAACGTTGCTAAGTATCACCGTCCTCTGCCGGGCATTGATACATACGGTCGCTAAGCCCGTTGATCATATTGAATAGAGACCTTTGCAAAGGAAGGCTCTATTTCAATTAAGGTCTAATAAAAGCTCCTGGACACTGTTCAGGAGCTTTTATTTTGCCCTAAAATAGCTCAACCCCAATTATTAGAGGTCGTTAAAATTGTCCCTCTATCTCTTTTTCGGATTAATCTTTACCGCCCTTCTCCTCTGGCTGTCATTCAAACAGCTACAAAAATTCCGACGCCATAAACTTTTCTTAAAACCGTTAGCCCCTGAGTCGATTCAGATTCTTGAGAATAATGTCTCAATCTATTCGCTGTTACCCGAAGCGCTTAAAAAAGAGCTGCATGGAAGGATCAACATCTTTCTCAATGAGAAAGAATTCATTGGCTGCGCCGGGTTACAAATTTCAAACGAGATACGAATAACCATTGCTGGCAATGCCTGCCTGCTCCTGCTTAAACGTGATAAACGCTGCTTCCCAGGGTTTATCAGCATTCTGATGTACCCCGACACCTATGTCGCAAAGGAAGTTAAAAGCGATGGTATGGTTGAGTCTCATGAACAAAGCACACGCTCCGGTGAGTCTTGGCTGCGCGGCCCAATCGTACTGTCGTGGGCGGATGTTATGCGCGGATCTCTCGACCCTAGTGACGGCCACAACGTCGTGCTACATGAATTCGCCCATAAGCTGGATGAAACCAATAACTCCATGAACGGGCTTCCCGTCCTTCGCGACAGCTCCCACTACGCAGAGTGGGCAACCGTTCTCAGCAAGGAATTTGATTCTCTGCTAATCAGAGTCAACCGTGGCACTAACTCCGTGATAGACGCCTACGGCACGGTCTCACCCGCGGAATTCTTTGCAGTAGCGACAGAATCCTTTTTCGAGAAGCCGGCACAGATGAAGGCTAAACTGCCAGAGCTATACCAGCAGCTGGAACGATTTTATAACTTGGACCCTGCGGCCTGGCGCTCATAAAATTAAGTGCGCACGTTAGTGACGCGGGGGCATTGGGGTCAGGGCGGGGGCATGGAATGTTCTCAATCCACTTTCAACACCAAGCGCGTTTGCCGGGTAACTAGACCAGCGATACTCGGCTGGATGCTCCACCATCGCCGCATGTACTGGGTTCAGTTCAATATAGCCATAACAGCCAAACAGATATTCATCCTCCTGAACCAGACATGATTTAAAACGCCCCTCCCATACGGTGCCTGTGCGGGCATAAGTACGATTGAAATAACGAACACAGTACCGCCCAACCCATTGCATCATTTTCGACACAGCTTGATCTTAATGAGGGGTTGCCAGTAGATGGACGTGATTTGTCATAAACACCCAGGCATGTAGCTGAACCTTATAACGCTCAGCGGCTTCGGCAAGCCAACTGGCCTAAGCGGCAACGTCTTCATCACAGGCAAAACAAGGTTGGCGGTTATTACCGCGCTGAATAATATGCTGAGGGATGCCCGACGGGCAAAATCGTGTAAGTCGAGCCATGCTGTTCCGCCATGAACAAGTCGGTGACTTTTAAATTTCGTGTTTCAGGCTACTTGATAATTCATGGGCATTGGAGTTTTTACTCTATGCAAATCTCGGGAAATCCTAACCATGAGTAAATACAAGCTACGCAAAGCAGCATTAATAACCATCGAATAAAATATAGCCTGTGGGCTTGTTCAGTAAAGAGTTTAGCGATGAGAAGGCGAGAGGTTTATTGCTCCCGAAGATCGTCGATATCCCCCTGAGCCACGCCTTCCTCCTGCAACTCTTTTGCAGCATTTGACAGCATGCTTTCAGGATCAACTACCCCTTCCAGTTCCAGCTCGGCGTTAATTTTGTCGAAATCACGAATCTCCGACAACGCGGGCAATTCATCCAGCGTTTTCAGGTTGAAATAATCGAGAAAGGTTTTGGTGGTGGCGTACATGGCCGGACGGCCGGGCACATCACGGTGGCCCACCACGCGCACCCATTCGCGTTCCAGCAGAGTGCGAATGATATTGGAGCTGACACTGACGCCGCGTACTTCTTCAATTTCACCACGAGTAACCGGTTGTCGATAGGCAATCAATGACAGGGTTTCCAGCAGGGCGCGCGAATAACGCGTGGGCTTTTCTTCCCACAAATGGCTGACCCAGTCGCTTAAATCTTCACAGACCTGAAAACGCCAGCCGCTGGCGACTTCCTTGAGTTCAAAGCCGCGTCCGGTAAAGTCACTGGCAATTTCTTTGAGGGCACTGCGTAGCTCCCCGTTGCCAGGTGCCAGCCCCTCGGGAAATAAATGCGCTAAACGTTCCAATGTCAGCGGCTCGCCTGCGGCCAGCAGTGCGCCTTCGAGAATTCGTTTTAATTGGGAAACGTTATCGTCAGTCATGGCTTTATTAATCTCCCGTGCGCGCCTTCAGATGAATCGCTCCAAACAGTTCGTTTTGTACGGTATCTACCAATGATTCCTTGATCAATTCCATCATTGCCAGAAAAGTCACAATCACGCCCTGACGACCCTCTTCGGCATCAAACAGCGAAATAAATGGCACAAACTGATGGCCCTGTAAACGATTCAAAATATACGCCATTTTCTCGCGAGTTGAGAGTTTTTCACGCTCCACCTCATGCTGCTGAAACATATCGGCGCGTGCTAATACCTGTGACAACGCCAGCAGCATTTCACGCAATGTGACATCGGCAAGCGGTTTAGTGCTTTCGAAATCCGGTGGTTCGGCGCTGGCGACATGCAAATCACGGTTCAAACGCGGTAGCTCATCGATATCTTCAGCGGCTTGCTTATAACGTTCGTATTCCTGCAAACGACGAATCAGCTCGTTGCGCGGATCACCGTCGTCCTCGGCTTCATCGGTGTGTCGTGGCAACAGCGAACGGGATTTAATTTCCGCCAGCATCGCTGCCATCACCAGATATTCCGCCGCCAGCTCCCATTGCATGGACTCCATCAGGCCGATGTATTCCATGTACTGCCGAGTAATTTGCGCGACGTTGATGCTCAGAATATCGAGATTCTGGCGTTTAATGAGGTACAACAACAGATCAAGCGGGCCTTCGAAGGCTTCAAGGAAAACCTCCAACGCATCGGGCGGAATATAAAGGTCTTGCGGGATTTGCGTGTAGGGTTGCCCCTCCACCATTGCGAAGGGCATTTCATTTTGTTGTGGTTGCGGCTGAGTTGCACTTGCGCCTTTGTGAAGGCCTAACTGCGTTTGCTCGGCACCCCTTTCAGGCTCCTGCGGGGCACCGTTTTCAGTAACATGATTGTTATCAGACGATTCAGACATAAAGTTCCATTAGCCAAACAAAACGCTAGCGAGAGGAAAGCCCTTAGCGATAGCTCAGCCCCATCGCTTCGCGAACACGCTCCAGCGTTTCACGTGCTTCGTTACGGGCCGCTTCGTTACCGTCAGCAATAATACTACGCACCAGGTCAGGGCTATTTTCATATTCTTTGGCACGGTCACGAATCGGGCGCAGTTCTTCAATCACCGCATCAATCACTGGTTTTTTGCATTCCAGACAGCCAATGCCGGCATTGCGACAACCTTCCTGTACCCATTCCTGAGTTTGGTTATCGGAGTACACCTCGTGCAGCTGCCACACCGGACATTTGCCCGGATCACCCGGATCCGTCAGGCGAATACGCGCTGGATCGGTCTGCATGGTACGAATCTTACGTTCTACTTCGTCCGGCTCTTCACGCAGAGCGATCGTATTGCCATAGGATTTAGACATTTTCTGACCGTCCAATCCGGGCATTTTCGATTCAGGAGTCAGCATCGCCTGAGGCTCAGGCAGAATCACCTTGCCACCGCCCTCAATAAAGCCCACCAAACGCTCACGCTCATTGATGGATATATTTTGCTGTTCATTGATCAGTGCTCTGCCACGCTCCAATGCCTCATGGTCGCCCTGTTCCTGGAACTGGTTTTTCAGTTGCTGATAAATTTTCGCGGCCTTTTTACCCATCTTTTTGATGGCCGCTTCAGCCTGCTCTTCAAAACCGGGGTCACGGCCATAAAGGTGGTTAAAGCGACGCGCCACTTCGCGGGTTAATTCCACGTGTGAAACCTGATCGGCACCCACTGGCACTTGGCCCGCCGAGTACATCAAAATATCAGCACTTTGTAACAGGGGATAACCCAGGAAACCGTAGGTCGCCAAATCTTTTTCTTTGAGTTTTTCCTGCTGATCCTTGTAGCTCGGCACACGCTCTAACCAGCTCAGTGGCGTCATCATCGACAACAGCAAATGCAGTTCAGCATGCTCAGGCACTTTCGACTGAATAAAGCAGGTGGCAGAACCCGGATTCACACCCGCTGCTAACCAATCGACCACCATATTCCAGACGCTATCCTGAATGATATGCGGGTCTTCGTAGTGCGTGGTCAGGGCGTGCCAATCAGCAACAAAAAAGTAACATTCGAATTCATGTTGCAGTTTTACCCAGTTTTTCAGTACGCCGTGATAGTGACCGAGGTGAAGATTACCGGTCGGTCGCATGCCGGAAAGTACGCGCTGTTCTGAATTGGCAGCCAAACTTAACTCCTAAAAGTACTATGAAATAATAGTGTTGTATAAAAAAGAGGCCATTATAGCGAGGATTTGAGCTTTAGGTAATGGCCTATTGTCTCGTCATTCCGGCGTAGGCCGGAATCCAGAAGATTTTAATCTGCACGGGCTTGGATACCGGATTACCCGATAAAGGGCACAAGCAAGCCCGGTATGACACATCAAGGTCAGTTACTCGAAGTCACTCACATCACCCATGCCAACACGCACAACTTCGGGCACATCATCGGTCATATTAATCACACTGGTAGCGTCCATGCCGCAATAACCCCCATCAATAATCAGGTCAACCTGATGCTCCAAAGTGGCGCGAATATCGTAGGGATCGGTTAGCGGCTGATCATCGCCCGGCATAATCAACGAGGTGCTCATCAACGGTTCGCCCAGAGCATCCAGCAGGGCCTGAGTAATATTGTGCTCAGGCAGGCGCAAACCAATAGTGCGGCGTTTAGGGTGCAGCAGACGACGCGGCACTTCGCTGGTGGCGTTAAGGATAAAGGTATAAGCGCCCGGTGTATGGGCCTTTAGCGTACGGTAGGTGGTATTATCGACCTTGGCGTACGTAGCCACCTCAGACAAATCACTGCACACCAACGTGAAGTTATGTTTGTCATCAAGACGACGAATCTCACGAATGCGATCCACGGCTTTTTTATCACCGATGTGACAACCCAGTGCGTAGGCGCAATCGGTCGGGTACACAATCACCCCACCCTTATTAATAATGTCCACGGCCTGTTTGATCAGGCGTGCCTGCGGGTTATCTGGATGAATCTGAAAAAACTGGCTCATAGAAAGCTCTTATTGAGTTAAAAACTAGTTAGGGCTCGAAGTCCAGAGACTCCATATCGGTCGACACGTTTTAGGTAGTGGCGCTATCCGTCCCAAATCGCACCATTGTGTATTGGGATTATGAAAATCACTGCCACAGGACGCGTATAAATCGAACTCATCACACAGACGGGCAAAATACTCCGTCACATCTTTGTTTTGCGAACCGGACACCACTTCCATGGCGTCGCCACCCACTTCCTTGAAATAGCTTAATAAACGCCGCAATTTTGAACGTGTTAATTTGTATTTGTCAGGATGCGCTAACACTGCATATCCCCCGGCGGCATGAATCCAGCTCACCACCTCAACAATCTCAGGCCACTGGTTTTTTACATCACCCACCTTGCCCGCGCCGAGGTATTTATTAAACGCTGAGCTGTGATCCTCAACAAACCCCTGTTCAACCATATAACGGGCGAAATGCGGCCGACCTAATTCGCTATCACCGGCAATGTGTTTGGCGCCTTCATAGCAATTATCAAAGCCAAGTTTCGCCAGCTTTTTGCCAATCAACTGCGCACGTTCTTCGCGTTTGAGTGACTGCCCTGCCAGGGCAACTTTTAAATCCGGATTGTGCGGATCAATATTAAGACCCACCACGTGAATACCGACGCCGCTCCACTGTGTCGACAGCTCAATACCTGCCACAAAATCCACGCCAAGATTCGACGCTATCACGCTCGCTTCGGCAAGCCCTGCGACTGTATCGTGATCGGTCAAGGCGAGCATGTTTACTTCGTTAGCATGTGCTCGCTCCAGCACTTGCTGCGGTGTGAGCGCGCCATCGGAGGCCAGACTGTGACAGTGTAAATCGACTTTCATAAAGCTCGAATTAAATAGGTTAATTATAATATTGCAGATTAACACCTAAGCCATCACTCACCTAGCGGCTTATTGGCATTCTCTGGTGTAGATTTCATTATTTTGAGTCGCCATACCCCTAACAGCTAACCAGGAATACTTTGTACAATGACATGATTAAACTTGCAGATACTGCATCACAAAAAACTTTGGCGTATGATCTTTCGATAGCCTTATCTTTCTATTTCAGGAGAACTCCATGTCCACCCCTTTCGATAATATTCTTGGCACCGTCGGTAACACTCCCGTTGTTAAAATCAACAAGCTGGCCCCTGATAACGTCAACCTGTACGTAAAGCTCGAAGCCTTCAACCCGATGGGCTCGGTGAAGGATCGTCTGGCACTGGGTATCATTGAAGACGCAGAACGTCGCGGCACCCTAAAGCCAGGCCAAACCGTGGTAGAAGCCACCAGCGGCAATACCGGCATCGGTCTGGCCATGGTGTGCGCTCAGAAAGGTTATCCTCTCGTTGTCACTATGGCAGAAAGTTTCAGCGTTGAACGCCGCCGGCTGATGCGTTTTCTTGGCGCCAAAGTCGTGCTGACACCCGCCCCGTTAAAAGGCAGTGGCATGCTCGCCAAAGCAGTTGAGCTGGCCAAAGAACATGACTGGTTTCTGGCCCGTCAATTTGAAAACGAAGCCAATGCCGACATGCACTCCAACACCACCGCCCCGGAAATTCTGTCAGCTTTCCCCAATGGCTCGCTGGATTACTGGGTCACGGGTTACGGCACCGGCGGCACGCTTAAAGGCGTATCACGCGTACTGAGAAAAGAAAGCCCCAACACCAAAGTGGTGGTCTGTGAGCCCGCCAATGCAGACCTGCTGAACAGCGGCACCGCGCAGCCTGTTACCGACTCCGGCGCGCCATCCACGCACCCCAGTTTTAATCCACACCCGATGCAGGGCTGGACTCCAGACTTTATTTCCAAGCTGACTGACGATGCCGTATCGCAAAAGCTGATTGATCAGCTTGTCACCGTCGCAGGTCCCGATGCGTTGAGATGCTCGCGTGAGCTTGCCCTACAGGAAGGCATCTTCTGCGGCATATCCTCTGGTGGCACCTTCGCAGCGGCGCTGGAAATCTGTAAAACAGCACCGGCTGGCAGCAACGTACTCTGCATGTTGCCCGACACCGGCGAACGCTATCTTTCAACCCCGCTGTTTGAAGAGATTGCAGCGGACATGAGTGACGATGAAATTGCACTTTCACAGTCCACACCCGGTTATCAATTTGATTAGACCAGCCCTGTAAACAACGCTCATAAACACGCAGGAGTAATGAATGAATTTATACGAATTGCCCTTCGCAAAATCATTATCCTGCGAGCAGGTATTACCGAAATCATTGTCAATTAAGGTCTAGAAACTAGCATGAGCACTGAGATTAATTACAAGAACAACCCCCTCAACGGGCTTGGTTTAAAAAGTTTGTTGATTGAATTAGTAGATCACTACAGTTTTGAGATTCTTTTTGCCTATTTAAATATCAATTGCTTTAAGACCAACCCGAGCATTGATTCGAGCGTAAAGTTTCTTAAAAAAACGGATTGGGCGCGTGAAAAAGTTGAGGCGTTCTATTTGTATGAATTCAAAAATTTACCTCAAGCATCATCCAACCAGTTGCCATTATCTCCTCGCGACCGAATTATTCCAGACAATCAAAAACCAGGAAAGCCTGCCGAACTAAATCTGCAAGATGCTGAGCGGTTACGCGAACAACGTGAAAAGAAAGCCGCTGCCTGGGATCGCAAGGGAGGCCATCGCGCTGGTTCGAGTAAGCGTTTCAACGCTCAACGAGCCGAACGTTCGAACAACCGAGATCATAACCGTCCTCGCAAAGCTGATCGTGAACCCTCGAATTCTGCAACTGTGGCTGTTGAGAGTAATATCGATCCATGGGCGAAGGCGAAAAGTAAATCGTAGTACCAGGTTCGTGCAGGGCATTACGCATTATTAAGCAGGTAATGCGTAATGCCCTATAATAAAAACAGGTAGTCAAACGCCGAACGTGAGCCCACTGCTATGCACTCTGGAGGAACAAATGAGGGCTATACATACTTAATCTTATTTCACTGTGCTTCTTCTCGAAAACGCTATTATTCAGCAATCCCAGCCGATGTCTCCATCTCTGTAGCACCAAACAACCGTCCGTAAACCTTGCCAACCACAAAGATCAGCAAGCCCGCAAAAATACCCGGTGCGCATTCATAGATAATGCCTTTGAGCTCAAAATAACGCCACAGCAGCATGACGGTGGGGCCGCCCAGCATCATGGCGATCGCCAGTTTCTCGGGCACTTTTTGTTTTAAGGCGTAGACAATCAGCAGCGGCGCAAAAGCCGTACCTAATGCTGACCAGGCGATAAGCACCAGTGCGAATACGCTTTTATTGCCGCTCAGTGCAATCGTCAACGCCATCGCCGTGACAAAAACCGTCGCCAGTTTAGTGGCCTTATAACCCGAAAACTTTTTAGGCAGCAGGTCATGTGTAATCGCTGCCGTGCAGGCGAGGATTTGCGAATCTGCCGTCGACATGGTGGCAGCAAACAAACCTGCCAATACCAAGCCCACCAAAACTTCCGGCAATAATTGCCCTGCCAGGGTAGGCAGCGCTAGCTCAGTATCAAAACCGGCCGTTTCGGGAATTAACAAACGAGCAGCCAGCGCGGTAAAAATCGCCATGCTGTAGAACGTGACGTACCAGCCGTAATAATAACCACGTGCTTTTAACATTTCGCTGGGCTTATCCAGCGTCATAAAACGGATCATCACATGCGGTTGCCCAATAATCGCGATGCCACCAAAAATCCAACCAACCACAAAAAAGACCGGCCCTGCCGAGCCCAACAAAGGATGGTTAGCCGGAAACCAATCCATATAGTTCGGTGATACGTTCTGCAGATTACTCACGAAGGCAGACAGGCCTCCAATCTCATCAACGGCAATAAACAGCATCAACGCCATCGCCGCAATCATCACAAAGGATTGCGCGGCGTCGGTCCAGATAGACGCCCGAATGCCACCGGCAAAACAATAGAGCAACACAATCACACTGCCGACAATCGCGCCCACCGAATAATCCCAACCGAACACCACATGCATGGCTTTGCTGCCTGCATTGAGCTGTGCGGCGGCGTAGGCACCCACAAATGCCAGTGTGATCAGACCGCCGATAACACGTAGTTTTTTAAAGTCGGTACCGTGCCAAGTGCTTAAAATACCGGCAAAGCTGAGGGCATGTTGTTTTTCCGATTGTACGCGCAGGCGTTTATGCACGAAGATGGACATCATGAAGTCACCGGTGACCAGCCCCACCATCAGCCAAATTGCCTGTAAACCGGCCATATAGGCAAAACCAATCAAACCAACAAACATATAACCGCTATTGGCGGTGGCGAAAGCTGAGAGCGCAACCAACCAGGGTTTTACACTTTGGCTGGCGAGCAAATAATCCTCGGTGGTTTGCTGCCGTTTTCGCATCGACAACAAACCGATCGCCACAAACAGAAGAAGAAAAAAACCAAAGCTGACCAGAACCATCGTATTAACCTATTACTTTTTGCGGATCATTCTAACAAGACCGCTGTTTAAAATTTTGACCGTAAAGTCTACAGCGTTTGGGCTTTACTTCCAGCCGAAACCAGCGAATAGTGAATACTGAAATCATTACCAATCGTTCAACTAACGGCTCAAATACAATCAATCCAACGCACAGCACGATGATTAAAAAACACGACTCCAGACACGCCCTTAAACTGCTCATATCCCTGCTGGCCGTGTTATTACTATCAGCGTGCGACGAGGCAAAGTTAACACCGCTTCCCCACGACGGCGTCATTCTCGCCTTTGGTGACAGCCTGACCGTGGGCGTTGGTACTTCTGCATCCAACAGCTATCCTGCTGTGCTTACACAGTTAACAGGCCTTCAGGTCATCAATCGCGGTATTTCCGGTGAGACGACAGCGGGCGGCCTGCAAAGATTGGCGTCAGTTTTAAGTGAAACAAACCCTGACCTGCTGATTCTGATTGAGGGCGGAAACGACATCCTGCGCAACAAAAAATCAGCGCAAACAAAAGCCAACCTGGCAGCAATGATCAAGCTCACGCAAAATCAAAACATAGCGGTCGTGCTACTTGGCATTCCGGAGAAAAAACTGTTCTCAAACTCAGCGCCTTTTTACGAGGAATTGGCCGAAGAGTTTGAATTGGTTTTCGATCCCGACCTGATGACAGGTCTATTGCGTACGCCCTCCTACAAATCTGACCCGATTCATCTGAATGATCAGGGCTACAAAAAAATGGCAGAAGGCATACGGGATTTGTTAAGTGAAAATGGGGCTTTAAAGTGATTACGACTTTTGATCAAAATTCAGTTAAAAAGAGCCCAGAACCGCCGTTCATGCTTAAACTTATCAAACCGGCTTGGAAATAAATGGAAATTTTTACTCTTTTAGCAACGCTTATGATTTTTCCGTTCGCAGCAACATCTGTAAAATCTTATAACGATTGGGCTGCATATTATGCCGAAACCAGTCTCGATGACGACAACTACCAAACGCTTAGGGTATTCCTATTCCATAACAGCGAAAAGGGTTGGTGCCCGGCGGGTAAATCATACGGCTTAAGCAAAGCAAAGCCCGGAGGTGAGGCAGCAAGAACAGGGTACCCTGCCGGGACGAATCAGGGGGAAATGCTAAAAACAATTGAAACAGACAGGGCGTTTTCTTTCGCGATGCTGATTCCGAATTGAAATCACACCGTGGCATTTTGGAACCTCCACCATTTTGCACATCTGCTACGTCATTCACTTTAAAAACCAACCTTTAAAAATACTATGGCCTCAAAACGCGCACGATTAGATCGCTTTATCAGCTCAAAAGCAGGCATCAGTCAAAAAGCCGTGCGGCCTATTTTGGCGCAGGGCCGCATCCTGGTTGATGGCCGCGTTGCCACTGACACGCAACAACTGGTTGATGAGTTTTCTCATATCATCTTCGACGATCAGGTTTTGCAAGCCAACAGCCCGCGCTACCTGATGATGAACAAACCGAAGGGCGTGGTTAGCGCTACCAAGGACGATAAACACAAAACAGTCATTGATCTGTTGGAACAAGCAGACCGTGACAGCTTGCATATTGTGGGGCGACTGGATTTCAATTCCACGGGTTTATTATTACTAACCAATGACGGGCGCTGGTCACGCCAATTGACTGAACCCGACAGGAAAATCACCAAACTGTATCGCGTCAAACTTGCCAACCCGATTACTCAAGCCACCATCGATGCCTTTGCCCAAGGCATGTATTTTGAATACGAAGATATCACCACACGCCCCGCCCAACTCGACATCATCAGCGATTATGTTGCTGAGGTGAGTCTGACCGAGGGCAAATATCATCAGATTAAACGCATGTTCGGCCGCTTCCAGAATGAAGTATTGGAACTGCATCGTATTGCGATTGGCAACCTAAAGCTCGATCCCTCACTGGCGGCAGGCGAAAGCAGGCAGTTAACCGCAGAAGAAGTGAACACATCCACATCAATTGTAGCCAAATAACACTCCATTTTTCTGTGATTCTGCCTAAAAATACCTCTTCTTATATATTGTCCGAACCAAAGTAAACACACTATATTGCCCTCATCCTAATTTTTAATTAACTGCTGTTCATCATAATAAGGACATCTATGAAACTTGAATCTCTAGCGTTACATCATGGTTATGAATCCGAAGGCACTACCAAATCGGCTGCCGTTCCAATTTATCAAACGACCTCTTATACCTTTGATGACACCCAGCACGGTGCTGACCTGTTCGACCTGAAGGTGCCGGGCAATATTTACACGCGCATCATGAATCCAACCACCGATGTGCTTGAGCAGCGCCTGACCGCGATGGAGGGTGGCGTCGGTGCATTAGCCGTGGCTTCCGGTATGGCAGCCATCACCTATGCCATTCAATGCCTATGCAGTGTCGGCGATAACATTGTCAGCACCACTCAGCTCTACGGCGGCACCTACAACCTGTTTGCCCACTCATTCCCACGCCAGGGCATTGAAGCACGCATGCTGAAAGCTGATGATTTCGAAGGCTTTGAAAACGCCATCGATGAAAACACCAAAGCGGTGTTCTGCGAGTCCATCGGTAACCCAGCCGGTAATATCGTTGATATCGAAAAGCTGGCTGAAATCGCCCACCGCCATGGCGTACCATTGATTGTCGATAGCACCGTCGCCACTCCCTATCTGTGCCGCCCTTTTGATCTGGGCGCAGACATTGTTATTCACGCACTGACCAAATACATTGGCGGTCACGGTACCTCACTGGGCGGTATTATTATTGATTCAGGAAAATTTGACTGGGTGGCTAATAAAGACCGTTTCCCCGTTATGAATGTGCCTGACCCTTCATACCACGGCGTGGTATACACCGAAGCCTTTGGGCCTGCGGCGTTTATCGGCCGCTGCCGTGTGGTACCTCTGAGAAACACCGGCGCAGCCATTTCTCCGCACAACTCCTTCCAGATTTTGCAGGGCCTTGAAACCCTTGGCTTGCGGATGGATCGGCACTGTGAAAATGCCGAGAAACTGGCCGCTTATTTAAGCGACCATGAAAAAATTGAATGGGTTAATTACGCGACCCTGCCGGACAGCCCCTATTTTGAAACCTGTAAAAAAATTACCGGCGGCAAGGCCTCGGGGATTCTCAGTTTTGGTATCAAAGGGGGACGCGAAGGCGGTACGCAGTTCATCGATGCGCTGCAAATGATCCTGCGCCTGGTGAATATCGGTGACGCCAAGTCACTAGCCTGCCACCCTGCCACCACCACGCACCGGCAGTTAAATGATGAGGAATTAAAGGCCGCCGGTGTAAGTGCCGATCTGATACGGATTTCCGTGGGCATTGAAAATATCGACGACATCATCGCCGATGTGAGCCAGGCGCTGGATAAGGTTTCCTAGCGCTTCATCAAAAGCAAATTGGAAACTGCGATGAGACAAGGCAGCGTCTCATTGCAGTCCCTTAAAAATAAGGCGTAGTATGGAAACCGTGTACTGGAAATCACGGAGGAATTACCATGCCAAACCCCAAGCACTTTAAAAAAACCGCTAAAGAATTTCTTGATGAATTTGTTAACTCACTCAACATCGGAGAGTTTAAGGGCAAATTTATTCTCAAATGGCTAACGCCTGAGCTGTTCCGTTATATTCCTGACCCGGATGACCCGTTTCGGTACTTGCGTAAAGACGGCGCCGGCAAACTAATTGAAACTGTCACACCGCTGGAAATGGATACCGATGGCGGCAGCCTGCCTAAACTCGCGCAGGTCATGCTGAACACCAGCTCGTGGGCATACGGGCCCGCCTATATGGTTCACGATTGGGAATTCGCCGCACATTATAGGGCCCAAACGGACCCGGACTTTAAATATAAAAAGACGTTTAATCAGGTCAATTTAACCTTGGCCGAAGCAATCTGGACATTAATGAACAAGGGCTATCACAAGGCTAAAGCAAAAAAAGACCCCAGCGATGTGCAAAATATTTATGCCGGCGTGATGTCTCCGATCGGCAAGCACATCTGGAGCAAAGGATCAGAATAGACCTGCCCGTAGCGGCATCAAGCCCGGCAACCAACCCTGCCGGGATTTTTTATTTCAGATTCCAATACGCCGTTAAAGCCGCTTCAATTCCAATCATCTATTACCGAGGTTACCGGTCATTCCAATTCATGTATCCTGTGAAGGTATTCAACCGGAGGACACAGCATGCTGAAGTTTCACGTTGACCTGCACAGCACCAATCCAGATGATGATTCCCAAGACGTTAAATTCCACGCCATTGTTAATGCTGAAAACATTGCCAGCGCCAAGCAGGAAGCCTTGGCCGTGATGCAAAATGAACAGCCGGAACTCAAGGCTGACCCAAGCTGGCAATGGTCCATCTATGAGTTCCCGCTGGGCTGAGCTATCAACCGATCTATCAGGTCGCCAGTTGTTGCACAGCCTGTTTAACGACCGAATTTTGCCTTCACCGCCTTGGTGATAGAGCTCAACAATTTGTTGTTTCTATCGCTTACATTTGCCTTTGGCGGGTGCGTTGCTATTTAATGATAGGGAATAAAAAATACGATTTAACCGAGACACCTCGTGACCAGTGAGTATGAAAAGGGCATCGTGGAGCTATCGATATTTGCGCTGTTTGCTGAGCAGGCAGGATTGAAAATCATCGATGACAGCCCAAGAAAATCCGACCCTAATGAAGGCAAGCCGGATATCTTCTGCCTGCTTGACAGTGGCCCCACCTATTTCGAACTGACTGAAGCCTGCGCACCTACTTTTGTGGCCGCTGTTTCCACCGGCTCAAATAAAAAAGACCAGCCCTCGGATTGGCACACGGATGTTTCCGAAGAAACCGTGCAAAAGAAACTGGAAAAAAGCTATCAGGTATCGGAGCCGGTGGAGCTGCTAATTTATACCGCAGGTCGCACAGCTCTACCAGATGAGGACATTATCGAAAAAATCCAGCCCCTGCTGAGCAAGGGCCTGGGCCCCTTCCGACGCATCTGGTTGTTTGGTGAAAAAATTACCCAGCTGTTTCCTGCGCAACCAAAGCGATGAAAAAGCACGTGAAGACGGCCTTGGGCATCATGTCTTTTTGTCTGATGGCGCTACAGATGGCGCTACAATAGACAACAGCCTCGCCAACAGAAAATGAGTTTATTCCCTGTCGTGAACTGGCTACTAAAACCCTTGAACAATGCCGGACCGAGAACAATACGCATAACAGTGACAAAATAACGTTATCGAACTATCACACCGTTGCTGGATAAGGTACGTAGCATGCCAGCGGCTATTACATAAAATATCCATTTTCACTCACGGATGAAAATAGCCAACGCTCTGTTATGATGAGCGACTATCTGCTCCCAATTATCATCCCCCAACCTGCAGGCAATACGGCTGAAATCAACACAACTCGAATCACCGGATAATAATCAAATCACCGAGCCAAATACGGCGAAGGAAAACCCCAATCCGATCCCTTTTCGTGAGGCACTTTGGTACTGGTTAAAACTGGGTTTTATCAGTTTTGGCGGCCCCGCCGGTCAAATCAGCATGATGCATCAGGAGCTGGTGGAAAAACGTCGCTGGATTTCCGAGCACCGTTTCCTGCATGCCCTTAATTACACCATGGTTTTACCCGGCCCTGAGGCCCAACAACTCGCCACCTACATGGGCTGGCTAATGCACGGTGTCAAAGGCGGCATCGCAGCGGGCGTACTGTTTGTACTACCCTCACTGTTTCTGTTGATGGCGCTGACCTGGGTTTATCTCGCCTACGGTGATGTACCCGTGGTGGCAGGTATTCTGTACGGCATCAAACCCGCCGTCACCGCCATTGTGGTTTTTGCTGCCTATCGGATTGGCTCACGCGCATTAAAAAATAATGTGCTGCGCGCCCTTGCTGTTCTTGCCTTTATCGCCATTTTTGCCTTTGACATTCCCTTCCCCTACATCGTACTGATCGCCGGTGCGATTGGTTTATTGGGTTCGCAACTGGCGCCGGAAAAATTTAAAATTGGCGGCGCTATTGACTCTAAACAGGACAACTACGGCCCGGCGATTATCGATGACGATACGCCAATTCCCCCACATGCCCGCTTCAAGCTCAGCCGCTTTATCGGCTTTGCCTGTGTTGGCCTGACTATCTGGCTGGTAAGCATGGCCTTGCTGTTCGCCAGTTTCGGCTGGGAAGGCACCCTCACCCAAATCGGCTGGTTCTTCACCAAAGCCGCGTTGCTAACCTTTGGCGGTGCCTATGCGGTATTACCCTATGTTTATCAGGGCGGCGTCGAACAATACGCATGGTTAAGCGGCACTCAAATGATTGATGGCCTCGCGTTAGGTGAAACCACCCCCGGCCCGCTTATTATGATCGTCGCCTTTGTTGGATTTATGGGCGGCTGGACTAAAGAAATATTTGGCCCGGAAATGTTGCCACTGGCTGGCGCTGCCGGTGCCGCAGTAGCAACCCTGTTTACCTTTCTGCCCTCATTCCTGTTTATTTTGCTGGGTGGCCCCTCCGTAGAGGCCACTCGTCATGACGCCAAATTCACCGCACCGCTGACCGGTATTACTGCCGCTGTGGTGGGCGTAGTCATCAACCTCGCTGTATTTTTTGCCTACCACGTGCTGTGGCCAAATGGTTTTGACGGCAACTTTGAATGGTTTTCTGCGCTGATTGGCGCCGCCGCTTTTGTGGCGCTTTTCCGGTTTAAAATGGGCGTAGTCAGTGTAATTGGTTTGTGTGCAGGAATTGGGTTGGGGTATTCGTTATTGTTATAAAATCTGCCTCAACTTAACACCAGCACATAACTCCCTACAAAATTCACAACAATGCGCTTTTATGGAATTCAGCTTTGAAAATAGCGGATAAATCATTAGTGAAAACGCTATTTTTCTCAGCCCTTGCTTTAATCGCATTTGCTGCGAATTCAGTGTTGTGCCGGTTAGCATTAGGCGACGAATTAATCGATGCAGCGGGTTTTACCATCATACGGTTACTCTCAGGCGCTGTTGTTCTTTCAGTCATCCTGACTTTTAGTACGAATAAAAACAGGTCGCGTAGCCGAGGCAGTTGGTCCGCTAGCGTCATGCTATTTGTTTATGCCATTACCTTTTCATTTGCCTACATCTCACTGGATACCGGCACCGGTGCACTCATACTGTTTGGTGCCGTGCAGATCACCATGATTTTAATGGCTTTAATATCGGGCTACCGTCTTCATTTTTCAGAATGGATTGGCCTGGCTTTGGCGTTTTTCGGGTTTGTTTATTTGGTATTACCCGGTGTGACAGCACCGCCACTGTTCAGTTTTGCACTGATGACAATAGCGGGCATCGCCTGGGGCCTGTATACCCTGAAGGGCAAAGATTCGAGCAATCCGTTAACCGATACCGCCTATAATTTTTTACGCACCACACCACTGGCTATTATTCTGGCCATTGCCACCCTACAAAACCTTCAGCTGTCATTTGAGGGCATATTATTAGCTGTGTTATCTGGTGGTATTGCTTCAGGTATCGGATACACCATGTGGTACATTGCGCTGGCTGGCCTTTCAGCAACGCAGGCTGCCGTGATTCAATTATTAGTACCCATCATCGCCGCGCTTGGAGGTGTCATTTTTGTTTCTGAAGCCATTACATTTCGTCTGGCATTCGCTGCTGTGATGATTCTAGGCGGTGTTTTACTGGTGCTGTTAGGTCGTTATTATTTTGTTCAAAAGAGCCAGCTATAAACTTTATCGCCAGTCCTTTTTTTAACATTTTCAAGCAAGCAGTAAAAGAACCTGTTCACCCGTTTCAATCCTTACTAAAACTCACTCGAAACAACGTCGCATACAGCACCGGCACAACCAACAACGTCAGCAAGGTCGCAAAGGCCAAACCAAAGATGATCGAAATGGCCATGGGTTTAAACATGGCGGTGCCACCCCACCACAGCGGCATCATACCCAGCACCGTGGTTGCGGTGGTTAACATGATAGGACGCAGGCGCTGCTGGCAGGCATCAATAATGGCCCGAGCCTCAGGTTTTCCTAATTCTTCAATTTCAATTTTAATGCGATCAATCAACACAATGGCGTTATTGATGATAATACCCGCCAAGGAAATAATGCCGAGAATAGTGAAGAAGCCAAAAGAAGAATTCGCTACTAACAAACCAAAAGTCACGCCGATTAAGCCCAGCGGAATGGTCGCCAGAATAATGATAGGCCTGCGAATAGAATTAAACTGAATCACCAACAGCATCAAAATCACCATAAAAGCCAAGGGTAATTTTGCTGCGATAGAGGCATTGGCATCGCCAGAGGATTCCGATTCACCACCCTGCTCGAATTGATAACCTGCTGGCCATTGTTGACTCTCATCCTTGAGCCAGGGAATAAAGTCGCTGTTCACTTCAGCAGCAGTTACACCCTCATCAAGCTGTACTTTCAAGGTAATGGTACGGTCACGATCACGATGCTCAATCATGCCCGGCTCAAACACCAGCCGTACATCAGCCACCTGTTTTAGCGGCACACGGTCACCCGAAGATTGCGCGTAAACGCTCATACCATCGAGTTTACCCACATCCTCTCGGTCCGCAGCCACCGTGCGTAATTTAACCGGGATCAGCTTGTCTCCTTCGCGATACTGGGTCAGCTCAATACCGGCCAAACTGGTACGTAAAGAATAGGCGACATCTTCACTGGTCACACCTGCTCGTCGCGCACGCTCCTGATTCACATCCACCAGTAATTTTTTAGTTTGCAGCCCCCAGCTATTTTTCACTGAAACGACGCCTGCAGACTGATACAGCTGGTAGGTTACCTGATCAGCAATCCGATAAAGGCCATCAATATCCTGTCCCGATAGGCGAATCTGAATGGGATAACCCACTGGAGGGCCATTTTCCAAACGAGATAACTGCACGGCTAAATCCGGAAATTCAGTTCGCACAAACTGCTCAACACCGGCCATGACTTCCTCAACACGAGCGCCATCATGAGTATTACCCACTAAAAAGGAATTGGCCGGATTGGGATTGGGCGGATTCAGTCCCAAAGAAAAACGTGGCCCTCCTTCACCGACAAAAATCATCCAGTTGGCAAGCACCGGCTCCCCTTCTTCTGGCTGATAATAAGTTTCGGTAAGAAACTCATCAATAGCGGCAACAACGGCTTCACTGGCTTCAATGGAAGTACCCAGCGGCATTTCTAACTTACCCGTAAACACCGGGTCTTGAGAGGGTTCGATAAAAATCTTGGGCACCAGCCCGACCCCCTGAATGGCCAGCACAAACACCGCGACAACGGCCAAACCAAAAAGGCCTCGATGACGTAAAGCCGCAATCAAAAACCCGCGATACATGGTATGCCAGCGGCCGTCAAATATCTCCTCATCGGCACTGTGCTTCTGTTTCACTTTCAGGCTGATAGTGGTCAACATAGGAATAAAAGTCATGGTCAGCAGCCATGAAGTCAACAGTGAAATACCCACCACATAGAAGATGTCAGCGGTATATTCACCAACGGCTGATTCAGCAAGACCAATAGGCATAAACGCAGCAGCAGTTGTTAAGGAGGACACCAGCAACGGGCCTTTCAGCTCAACCCCGGCCTCGATTGCTGCTTGCACGGCAGGCGTGCCACCCTCACGTTTCAGCAGCACCGATTCCACCATTACAATGGCATTATCAACCAACAGACCCAGCGAAATAATTAACGCCGCCAAGGATATTTGGTTGATGGTAATATCAAATAACTCCATCACAAAAAAGGTAATGATCATGGTGGTGGGGATCAACACCGCCACCAGGGTGCCAGTGCGGAAACCTAAAAACGCCACCATCACTAACACCACAATAACGATGGCCTGCGCGAGACTGGAAACAAAGTTATCAACACTCTGCTCGACTAAATCTGCCTGAAACCAGATTTTTTCCATCGCAATACCCCAGGGGTAACGCGCTTCAATTTCCGGGATTAATTGATCCAGTCGCTCGCCCAATTTAAGAATATCGCCGCCCTCCCGCATGGAGATAGCAAGCGCCAAGGTTGGCTGGCCGTTCACTCGCGCAATGCTGCTGGGTGGGTCAACATAATCACGATAAACATTGGCGATATCGCCCAAATACACCAGCCCGCCGGAGGACAATTCCAGCACCGTGCGTCGTAGCTCTTCAACCGATTCGTAATTACCGGTAGGTTCCAGCGCGATCCTTTCGCGACCATTAACGATATTGCCACCCGAGGAAAGAATATTGACGCTCGCCAACACGGAGGCCAATTGCTGAGGTGACAAACCAAGCTCAGTAAGTCGGGCATTGCTGTATTCAACAAACACCACCTCCTCTTGCGCACCGTGAATGCTGACCTTGGCGATGTCCGGTTCTTTTAAAAGCTCGTCACGGATCTCATCGGCGACATCTTCCAGATCGGCATAGTTATAGCCTTCGCCAGCCAAGGTAAACACGCTGCCAAACACATCACCAAACTCATCGTTCACATTGGGACCGTTAATGCCCTCCGGTAAATCCTCTACCACGTCATCCACTTTGCGTCGCATATCGTCAAAGATGGGGCGCATGTTTTTGTAACTTTCTTTGAAATTGACCGTAACGATGGAAATGCCGCTGCGAGACTCGCTGGTAATAAAGTCGACCTCAGGCATTTCCTGTACTTTCTTCTCGATTTTATCGGTGACCAGCTGCTCCATCCGTTCAGGCGCTGCACCTGGTAAACGCGTGGTAATCACCGCCGCTCTCACGGTAAAACCCGGATCCTGCGCCTTAGGCAAATTTCCGTAGGCTAAAATGCCGGATAAAAAAAGCAATACAACCAGCACTAAAGTGATGCGGTTTTTCTCGATCGCAAAACGCGTCAGGTTCATGGCAACAGCACTCGCTGTCCATCACGAACCACCGAAACACCGGCAGTAATAACGCGATCGCCTGTCTCAAGGCCGGATAAAATTTCAATACCTTCATCCATCAGCTCACCCAGCTGCACTGTGTTACGACGTACCACAGCTTCGCCTTGCTGCTCCGCAGGATCAGCTACAAAAACAAAGGCACCTTCCACATCATTAACAACCGAAGCCAACGGCACCAGGTACCGATCCAATACCGTATCAACGGCAAAAGAAAAAGTTACCTCCGCCGCTAACCCGCTTCGTAACGCCAGTTCGGGATTATCCAAATCACGATCAAGTCGCACCGATACCGGGAAAGTTGAAGCCGTTTCCGAAGAGGAGACCCCCACTTCAGAAACCCGTCCCTTAAAGGTTTTATTGGCCATGGCATCAAAGCGAATATCGACTGTCATGTTTTGGCGAATGTCAGCAATCAAGCTCTCCGGCACTTCAATAATCACCTCCAGTTCCTGTCCACAATTTACCTGTGCGACTTGTGAACCGGCGCTGACATTTTCGTTGATCTCAACGGCCAGCGAAGCAATGGAACAGTCTACATCGACACGCAACTGTGTGTACGATAGGTTCAAACGCGCCAACTCCAGCGATTTCTGCGAGGAGCGTGTCTGAGCACGTGCTGATTCGGCAGACGCCCTGGCGCTATCCAAATCATTGCGCGAAGCGTTATTGTTCTCGTACAGTCCCTTAACACGCTCATAATTGGATTCAGCATTGCGCGCATTAGCCTGTGATTGCATCAAAGCAGCTTGGGATTGCTGCAACTGTAATTCATATTGAGAAGAATCCAGCCTCGCCACTAAATCGCCAGCCTTAAGCTTATCACCTACCTGTACCGGCATTTTGACCACCGTGCCAGCGACTTTGAAACTCAAACGAGATTGCTGCGCTGACTTACTACTACCGGTAAAAGTACGTGTGCGAAGCGCCAATGGGTTTTCCACGGTGATATAACGCACCGGCCTTAACTGTTCTTCGACGGCTTCAGTTTGCTTTTCACAACCCGACAGCATCATTACCGTAGCTAACAGCCCGGCAACACTTAACCGACGAAACAAACGTTGCGACATAGAAAGCCCCATTATGATTTTCATTTATTATCCTTCTTCTCGCTGTCGGCGCTCTAAATAGCCCTTTAACTGGATGGCCCATGCCTGTTTTTCAGGTTCTGACAGCATAAATTCAAACAATCCCACCGAGCGTTGCATGTTCATAATATCAATCAAAAAATCATAGACCGCGTTAGCCGCCGCTTCATCAGCCTGCCGTCCGGCATTCTGCGCATCCAGCAAATCGATAATAGACAGCAAGCCCTTGGCATAGGAATCTGTTACCAACTCCAGGTTTTTAGCTGCTGAGGATGCCGCCTGCTTTGACAATTTTATATTGGCAAAGGAAGCGACTGCCTCATGGATATTGGCTCTGATCTGCTGCTCAACCTGCTCATGGCTCGCATCGTATAAAGCCATTAGCTGCATGCGTTCAAGCTTTGAACGAGACAGCTCGGTACGACGAAGCCCACTATCAAATAACGGAAGCGAGGCTTTAACACTGACATCCCAGTCGGAATCACCCTCCGTACTACCAACGCCAAGCCCCGACTGATTAAAGTTTTCACCGTAGCGCCCGCTGATACTAAAATCAGGCAACCAGAAAGCGCGTTTTCGATTAACAATTTCGCGCTGCTTAGCACCCATTTGCGCTTTAAGCTGCGCCAGTTCCGGCGACAAATCAAAGCCCATCTGCAGAATGAAATCCGTGTAATAACTATAGCTCCGAGGGTTATCAATCAGGCGGGTAAATTCATCCGGGCTCAAGGCAAAAGGATCAGTTTCACTGACATCGGCTACTCGAAACGGGGCGTTGATAGGGCGATGTAACAAACGGTTGAGATTTTCGCGTACCTGATTCAAATCAGCCGTGGATTGTAGAAGTGTCGCTCGATCACTAGCCATACTGCTTTCCCAGCGATAAACATCCGCGGCACTGGAAAAACCAACCCGGACGCGATCCTGCGCCAACTCCAGGTTGGTTTTAGTCAAGTTCAGGTTATCCTGGCGCACACGAACCTGCGTCTGTGCCCGCAGCACATTCAAATAAGCGATGGTGGCGGCCTGAATTATCTCCAGTTTGCTCTGCTCGAAGGATGCTTCTCGATTATTCTGCAGGTAACGTTGAATCGTCAGGTTTGCCCAACTGCTGTCTGAATACAGCTGTTGGCTAAGGTTGATCGAACCATCACTGCTCTTTTCCGCTAATTGACCTGCGCGCACCGCATCAGATTGTTTGCGCTGAGAATAGGAAGAGCCCAGGGTTAACTGGGGCAGCAAGCTGGATTTTGCCGCTCGAACATCACTCTGCCCAGCACTAACCCCATAGGCCTGGGCACTCAATTGCAGGTTTTGGGCCAGGGCTAACTCTGCCACATCAAGCAAAGAATAAAGCGCGCCCTGATTTTCTGGTAATCGATTCAACTGCACCGCTTCAGCCAACAAATCAAAACTGGGTGACAAACCGATCTGACGCGCCGTTTCCATATTCAGCGTTAATTCGCTTTTCATCTCGAAAAAAACGTTAATCTCTGCCGCCGAAGCGCCCAGCATGACCGCCTGCATGTTCAGCGCATTACGTCGCGCCAAACGTCCCCAGTCCGTATTAGGCGCATCGGTAAACAAAATCCCCTGCGCCACACGATCAGAACCAAGGAAGCTAAAACTTGGTAATTTGCGCTGATTAATACTCTCAATCATGGCCCGGTAATCTGTCTGCGACATACGCGGGAAAGCCGCTACCATAATGCCGTCAATATCATCCGAAATATCTGACACCAAATCGCTGTTACGCCCGTCATGCCCAATAAAGACTAGATCCGTGCCCGCCTCCTTCGCGATACGACGCGCATATTCCATCACTCTGGGCACCGCTTCAAACACTACTTGATCACCGATCAAGGCAATCTTTTTCATCGGCGCCAAGCGTTTAAAATTGCTTAAATTTTTCTGAAACTCTAACTGGCTCACCAGATAATTAAGATTGGTCTTGCCCGATACCCCTCCATTGATGGGCGCGCCCATCAATTCGACGTCAAATACGACTGGCAGGAAAGTAGGTTTATCGAAGGTTTGCCGAGCCACACCGATCTGGTTAGCCGCGATGCCTGTCACCAATAACATATCGATATCAGGATTGGCATAGGCCTGCTGAAAAGCGCCTTCGATACCCGGCAGCGTCCAATCCGCCTCATAACGCTTGATTACCACCTCAAACTCACCTTCGGTCAGCGCAATAAGCTCATCAATCAAAACTGCTTCGATAGGGTTAGGCTGTTGATTTGGGCCATCCGAAATAACCGCAATATCGTATTTGCCAGCTGCGTTTAGAATGGAGGATAGTAATAAGGAAAAGAACAAAACAGTAAGCGAAAGCAATCGCATGGAATAGTCTCTTGAAGTCATTTTGACAAACAACTGAGCTTCCAAGATAAAAGTCCTTAGCCTAAATGTCTAGCATCCCAAAGTCATATCTTTTTGCGCGTCCATACATGTTTAAATTTATTCTTGATGTAGCTACTTTTTATAGCCGTCAGCAATACGTTGAAGTAATTTCGGGCATCCGAAAGTGGTCATGTAGCAGCAACTTTAATGGAGCAAACAGTTAAGCAGCATCTCCACTTTTTAACTCAAAAGCCCTAAACTGGCATATCTATTTGCCAAGTCAGGATTCCTCTGTGACCAATAACGATATTTTGCGCCGTTTGCGCTATGCCTTCGATTTCGATGATAAAAAAATGATCGCGCTATTTGCCGCCGCAGATTTAAAAGTCACACGCGAACAAATCAGTAACTGGTTGAAGAAAGAAGAAGATCCGGCCTATGAGGCCTGCCATGACAAACTGTTTGCTACCTTTCTGAACGGTTTTATCAATGACAAACGGGGTAAAAAAGAAGGCCCCCAAGCCGAGCCTGAAAAACGTTTAAACAACAATATCATCCTCAGAAAGCTCAAAATTGCGTTAAACCTGAAAGACGACGATATGCTGGCGGTTATGGCACTGGCTCCTTTTAAGATGAGCAAACCCGAGTTAAGTGCGCTGTTCCGCAAACCTGACCATAAACATTACCGTCAATGCCAAGATCAAATCCTGCGTAATTTCCTTAAGGGTTTACAGGCAAAATACCGTCCCAACACAGATGCAGCTCCTGCGTTTCAATGGAAACAGCCCTAGCCAGCAAATAATTCATCTATTTTTAGATTGATAACTTAAAATCAATCAATTATACAAAACAGTCCGCGCTACTTATCTTATTCCTCAGGGCAGGCCCAACAGTACGCCATCAATCCTTTTGATCTGACTAAAGTCTGGCCCCATGAGGATATCCCATTAATCGAAGTGGGCCAGCTGGAGTTAAACCGTAACGTGGAAAACTATTTCGCCGAGACGGAACAGGCAGCCTTCGCACCCAGCAACTTAGTACCAGGCATTGGCACGTCCCCGGACAAGATGCTGCAAGGCCGTCTGTTGATCGACCAAGATGCACACCGCTATCGAGTAGGTGTAAACGTCAATCAGTTGCCCGTGAATACAGCACGTTGTCCGGTGAATCAATACCAACGCGACGGGGCCATGGCGGGGGATTGCCCCATTCACGGCAGCAATAACAATCAAGGATCTGCTCGTAACTTCTATCCCAATGCAGGAACGCCTGTTGGGGAAATTTGCCAAAGCTGATGCCGATTACGCAAACCGCGTTCATAATGCCATGGATCAGCTGAGCTAATCGCCAAGTCGCCTTTTCATTAATCGCCCCGCTACATCTAACGTATGTAGCAGGGCAACTATTCCATACCGCCTTAGCCCATCGTCATCCTGCATCAACTCATTTTAAAAATTGGCACGGTTTTCGCTGCAAAAACAGCATCGTCATAAAAATGACAAAAAACCGTCAACAAATAAAAATAAAAAGGGCCAGCATGATGAATCTTTCAGGTATTACCTCTTCATCAATCAATTTAATCAACCAGCCACCGCTATTTGATTTCCCTACCAGCGGCTTAGGTAACAATCCGTTTAATAGCAAACTCATAAACCGCAGTTGCAACAATACAACCAATGAAGCGCAACAGCTTGTCAGCCAGCTGGATCACCTTTTTGGTTATCGTAAAGGCTTAAACGCCAAACAGGAAAAACAGGTTGATGACCTGTTTGATCAAATCGACGATATTCTACAAAACAACGTCAACGCTGGACCAAGCAAAGCGCAGCAATCGCAACTGGATAAACTGTTTGATGAAGTTGACGAGATTTATCAGGCACGCAGTTATGAATCATTAACATCACAGGAACAACAAATAGTCGACAGGCTACTGGAACAGCTTGATGTAACTCTTGCTTGATACTCACC
>Ga0209292_1000870_pt1 | contig 38461 bp, 28 predicted proteins | sample GOMGulsemesocosm_2_FD_184634 | JGI IMG/M metagenome (GOLD analysis project Ga0209292, IMG submission 184634) | Methane-oxidizing microbial communities from mesocosms in the Gulf of Mexico - GOM9C Gulf of Mexico (SPAdes) (version 2) | ecosystem: Environmental > Aquatic > Marine > Cold seeps...
CGGTCTCGACAGGTGTTATTACCATACCACTTATGCGTAAAGCTGGTTTCCCTGCTCGATTTGCTGCTGGTGTTGAAGCCGCTGCATCAACGGGTGGGCAAATCATGCCGCCAGTGATGGGGGCGGGGGCGTTTATTATGGCCTCTTATACGCAAGTACCTTATGTAAATATTATCGCGGTATCGGTTGTACCTGCGTTAATCTATTTTCTTTCTGTTGCATTTTTTGTCCGAATCGAAGCGAAGCGCAGCAACATCCAACAAGTCACCGCCTCTGATGATTCATTCTCAAAAGTGTTTTTAGCGGGTTGGTATAACTTAATTCCACTCGGTGTATTGGTTTTTTTATTAGTCTCTGGGTTTACGCCAACTTATTCTGCGGGTTTATCCATTATTTCAGTGGTTGTTGCATCTTGGTTTTCACCACACAAAATGGGGGTTAAAGCGGTATTCGAAGCCTTAGAACAAGGTGCCCGTAATATGGCGACGACAGCGGTATTGCTGGTCGGAATAGGCCTTGTTGTTAATGTGATTAGTACGACAGGTGTTGGGAATACCTTTTCGCTAATGATTAACGAATGGGCGGGAGGTAGTTTGATGCTGATGCTAGCCTTGATCGCACTGGCGTCACTCATCCTCGGTATGGGTCTACCAGTGACAGCGGCTTATATTGTCTTAGGGACACTATCGGCACCAGCCCTCTATACGTTATTAGCAGAAAGCCAATTAATTCAAATGTTAATGGATGGGCAACTACCAGCACAAGCGCAAGGTATATTCATGCTAGCAGCACCTGAGCAAATGGGGGCATTAACGCAGCCAATGTCACAGGTTCAAGCCGAAACCTTATTAAGCTTAGTACCGGTTGATTTTATGGGGACTTTGTTAGAGCAAGGATTAGGGCTAGAAAAAGTGGCGTTAGCCTTGTTATCTGCTCACTTAATTATCTTCTGGTTATCGCAAGACAGTAACGTCACGCCGCCTGTTTGTTTAACTGCATTTGCAGCGGCGACAATTGCAGGTACACCGCCAATGCGTACAGGTTTAACAGCATGGAAGATCGCGAAGGGACTTTATCTAGTGCCGATTTTGATGGCTTATACTTCACTCGTGAGCTGGGATGTGATGACGGTTATCACAGTAGGTTTTTTTGCCATCATAGGTACTTATGCCTTTATAGCCGGTATCGAAGGTTATTTAGAAAGTGAACTGAATATTTTTTTACGTGGTTTGTCATTATTACTGGGCTTAGCAATGACATGGCCTGATTTACCGTTAGTCGTGAGAATTGTTGCAATGCTGACTTTTGTTGGTTTGTTTATTTACACTAATCGCCGTTATAAACCTGTGGTGACGACACCTGCAGTAGCAGCTTATTAAGGTCAAGGATAATGAAAATGAAGAGTTCTGATAAAAGTAGCTCTGAAACTAATAGCGCTGATTATTGCGTTTATGATTATATTATCATCGGCGGCGGTATTGTCGGCGTATCAACTGCGTGGCAATTGCAGCAGCGAGAGCCTGACAAACGAATATTATTGATCGAAAAAGAAGGTAAATTATCACAACATCAAACGGGACATAATAGCGGTGTGATCCATGCTGGGGTTTATTATGAACCGGGGAGTATGAAAGCTAATTTTTGTAAGGCGGGTGTAGCTGCGACTAAAGCGTTTTGTGATAAGCATGATATTCCGGTTGAAAACTGCGGAAAACTATTGGTTGCCACCAATGTATTAGAGTTACAACGCATGGAAGCGCTTTATAAACGCTGCCGTGATAATGGCATTGACGTTGAATTATTAGATGCCGCGGGACTCGCTGAAAAAGAGCCTAATATTACTGGGTTAGGCGCTATCTTTGTTTCTTCAACCAGTATCGTTAATTACCGCTTAGTGACGGAGAAAATGGCGGAAGAGTTCTGTGTGCTCGGTGGGTATATTGCGATGGATACGGAGGTGACTCACTTAATTGAAAAAAGTGATCACATTGACGTACAGTGTCACCAAAAAATTGCATTGGGGAGCTCACTCAAGAACCGTGATTATGTCGCCAAATTTTTAATTACCTGTTCTGGCTTAATAGCAGATAGGGTGACTAAGATGCTGAATATTGATACCGAATTTCAAATCATTCCATATCGGGGCGAATACTATCGTTTACAGTCTCAGCATAACAATATTGTGAATCATTTGATTTACCCTATTCCTGATCCTGAGTTGCCATTTTTGGGGGTTCATTTGACTCGCATGATTGATGGTTCGGTGACGGTAGGTCCGAATGCGGTACAAGGATGGAAGCGAGAAGGTTATGGTAAAGTAAATATAGATTTACGTGATATTTGTGACATGATTATGTTTCCTGGATTTTGGAGAGTGAGTGCAAAAAATTTAAAAACAGGGTTAATTGAAACTAAAAATTCGTGGTGGAAGCCGGGTTACTTAAAACTCGTCAATAAGTACTGCCCGATATTGAAGGTGAAGGATCTAGAAGACTATCCTGCGGGTATTCGTGCACAAGCGGTATTGAAAGATGGCAGCCTAGTGCATGACTTCTTATTCGCAGAAAGTCCACGTAGCTTACACGTTTGTAATGCACCATCGCCTGCAGCAACTTCTGCGATCCCAATTGGTGATTATATTTGTAATAAAGTACGTGATAAGACCCTAACGCTGGTATCAGACGCAAACTAAACGAGGCAGATAAAGCACCGTCGCCTTTATGTAGAGGTTTAATCGCTGCTTGAGTGATTCTAATAAGGGCGATATCTTATGTGTATTATTAAGTATATTATATGCTTTAACTGGATATTCGCACTCATCAGAAATGGAATCAATTTTGCAACGATTAAACTATAAAAACCTCTGTTTAATATCTCTCATTTTTTCTTTTAGTTATCAAGCTCAAGCTGTAACAGAAAGTGAGTGTATTGAAAAGCAAGTCGCCAATAGTGCTGCAGAAGTTACATTAGGAGAGATAAGGGCGATATGCAAAGCGCAAAGCAGCCTTGAAGAAGACGGTTCGGTTATTATCCGCGGTAAAAAAGTGAAAGCAGGGGTACTGACAAAACGAATTATTGAAGAGCGCCAAACTGACTCATCTGAATTTGTACTCACACCACACCGAATGAACTATATTCTACCTGTTTATAGTACGAATCAAATTAACCCAGAAGCCTATCGTAATCTAAATGCCCTTGACGATGGTTATAAAAAAGTCGAAGCTAAATTTCAACTAAGCCTGAAACTGCCGTTAAGTTACAGTTCTTTATTCGTTGACGGTGATCGCATCTATGCTGGTTTTACCCTCGAGGCTTGGTGGCAAGTTTATGCCAATGAAATTTCTAGTCCCTTCAGGGAAACGAATTATAGACCTGAAATATTTTATGCTGCGCCATTAGATTGGCATCCTAATGATGCAAATACGGCAGTCATGGTCGGATTTGAGCATCAATCTAATGGCCGTGCTGGAATATCGTCTCGTTCATGGAATCGTATTTATACCGAGTTTATTTATGAGCAGGGTAATTTAGTGTGGAGTATTAGGCCTTGGTACCGTTTACCTGAAGATGCTAAAACAGATCCATCTAGCCCTAATGGAGATGATAACCCAGATATTACCGACTATATGGGGCATGTTGAGTACGGTATCGGTTATGCCTTTGGAAAATATGAATTGAGTGCTGAAATGCGCCAGAATTTTTCAACCAGTAAAGGCTCTGTAAAGCTAAACTTAACAACACCTTTATATGGCAAACTGAAAGGTTATTTCACTGTATTTAATGGGTATGGTGAAAGCCTGATTGATTATAATCACAGTCAGACTCGTTTCGGTATCGGGGTCGCGCTGAATAATATGTTTTAAGGGGAATCCCTGCAATCTCAGGGTTTGTTACCTATTAATTATGATTACAGGTCTGAAGCGTGAGTGTAAAGGTCATTCCTGCTTGATGCTGGTTGTTATGTGCTGTGATTTCACCTTGCATATCGCGCATGATATTGGCGGTTATCGCGAGGCCGAGTCCAAGCCCTTCACCAATTTTTTTACTGGTATAAAAAGGTTCGAATAAATGTGCTAACGCGTCATCATCCACCCCAAAGCCATTATCAGTGACCTTGATGTAAATAATGCCTTTAATCAAGTTTGCGTTAATGGATAATTGTGGCTGTGAAGTATGTTGCATAGCTGCCGCTGCATTACTGATTAAGTTTGCGAATACTTGATGTAATCGATGCGGTTCAGCTAAGACTTGTGGCAATGAATCAGGTACATCAACCTTAATATCAATATTGGATAGCTTAGGCTCTTGCAGCGTGAATACCTCTGTTAATATGTCGGTTATTGACGTTGCAATTAAGCGTTCAGGACGATTGAATGCAAATACTTTAAGCTGTGCCGTCATCGATAACATACGTGAAACGAGCTTATCAATTAAAGCCATGTTGGAACGCAGTACCTTGGTATTTCCTTGTTCCAAAAATAACATATTACTTGATAATAAGGTTCTGATACCGGTGAGTGGTTGATTTAACTCGTGGTTGATTGCACTGGACATACGACCGAGAGCGGCCATCTTACTGCTTAGTAATAATTCTTCTTGAGCTGTGTAAAGTTTTGCTGTGGTCTCTTGTACTCGCGTTTCCAGTTGCGCATTGGCTTGTGAAAGTGCGTGTTCAGCGCGTTTACGTTTGCTGATATCAACAAATGTCATTAGCGAACCGCGTTGTTGTGACCAAGCAAGCGGAGTGATAGACAGTAGTGCTGGAAAGCGATGACCCAGATGATTATGAGCGAACACTTCAATACCGGTCAGGGTTGGGATCTCTGATAGATCATTTAATTGTTCTATAATATGCTTATTATCATCTTGTTGGCTGAGTAGTTGGCTCGCATATAAGTACTTATCATCATTGTTTAAGCCAAAATAATGCATTGCGGTTGGGTTAATATAACTGATACTGCGATCGTCATTCAGTAAGACTAACCCGACATTTGTCCCTGCAATCATTTGTTTTAATGCAGCATGTGAATAGAGTTTTTGCCTACGTTCGTGTCGGTATAATAGAATTGACAGTAATAGTGACATTAAAATAGCAGTAATGAATCCGGCTATATCAACCGTTTTATATAGATTACTTAAGGGGGTTAGGTAATAAATATGCCACTTTAGATCGTCCAGTTCGACCTGCTGCACTTGGTAGTCGCGATGATGAATCTTCCAGTGATAGATATCGGCGTCATTGCTGAGCTGGCTAGTTTTAATGCCGTTCGTTCCTAGCATATTCATTTTTGTTGCCGAAATTTGCGGATGACTAGACAAAAAGAATTGGTCTTTAGTATTACTAATGAGAATAAATTCATTGGCAGTAAGCCAAGGTTCACTTAAGGCGGTTAAGTCGACTTCAATGACAGCAATACCAATAAGTTTGCCGCTGAGGTTTATCGGTAAACTTAAATAATAATTAGCTGTATCATTGGCAATATAGCTGGATGTTAATACGCCTTTGTCATGATCTAACTCTCCGTTTTTATTATGTAGATTAGCGGTAATGTTTGCTGCTTTATGTTGGTCCCAATTGGCATTGTGGCGACTTGATATTAATAGCGAACCATCCGGTTGAAGTAAATACCAGCCCTTGGTGTTTGCCGCTTTATCAAACTGCGTTAATGTGTGTTTCAGGGGGGCCGTTGATGCTTGGGGGTTAGTGAGTACAGCTGTCACACTCTTTTGTTCTGTTATAAGGTAGGGTAGATATTTGTAGCTAGCGAGTACACGGCGAATATCCACCACGTAGGTGAGCAATTGATTTTCTGCTTGTTCGCGGGCTGAGTTTAAAAGCCAATCTCGGCATATTTCGCGCACCGCAAATGTTGTTGCTATTACGCAGCCCAGAATGATACTGGCTATAATTTTAAACTTATTTGACACTCGACCTTCACCACAACAGAAAATGCAGTTAAGTTAACAATTTATCGTCCATAAAACTGGATCTGTAATCACATTTAACCTTATTAACACGATCCTTCTGTATATTAATGTTCTTCAATTAAGTGGGGATTTGTAGGTTTAAGTATATAGTAGGACTATCTTGTTCAGGCTATTACCAATTTAAGGTTAATAGTAGACGCTGTTGGAGTAACGACGAAGTGAAAATGATTTCCGGTCTTAAAGACATTATTAACGAGTTTGATACCTTTATCTTGGATCAATGGGGTGTATTGCATAATGGCGGTGATGCGTTTCCAAATGCGATTGAGGCATTAGCGTTTTTAAAACAGCATGACAAAAAAGTCGTGATCTTATCGAACAGTGGTAATACTCACCATTTCTCTTATCAGCGTTTAACCGATTCGGGTATCAGTCGCGAACTGTATATTGATGTACTGACATCGGGCGATCACATGCGTCATAATTTTAAGATGGGGAAATTTGGCCACTTAGGCACTAAAGCGTTGGTGTTTGGTTGGGGAGAAGGTATTAATGGTACAGTGCTAGAAGACTGCGGCCTAACCAGTGTGGGTATAGAAGACGCGTCATTTATCATGTGTTACGGTGTTGCTTATAGCAATGTGGTAGCCTATCAAACTGATCTTGAGATTGCTTATGCACGCGGACTGGAAATGGTGGTGAGTAATCCAGATTTGGTGGCGATGAGCCCAGACGGTGAATTAAAACTGTGCCCAGGTTCAATTGCTAATGTTTATGCAGCAATGGGTGGAAAGGTACATTGGCACGGTAAACCACAAGCTGAAGTCTATGATATGTGTCATACCTTATTAGGTGGTTGGGATAACGCGATTGCGGTAGGCGATAGTTTAGAGCATGACATCCGTGGGGCGAATACAGCTGGTATATCTAGTTTGTTTTTAACCACGGGTATTCATGCTGAAGATCTTACTGAACAAATGGTAAGCAAAGACGATGTGATTACAGCGACTGTGATTGCTGATTTAAGCCGTGAATTTGATGTTATGCCAAGCCACTATATTGATTGGTTTCAAGTTAATTAATTGATGGTTATGGGATACCTTTACTTAGTTTTCGAGCTTAGTCCTTAAAAAGGGCATATCAGATATGCCCTTTGTCTTATGCATTGTATATTGAATGCTGTTTAGTCTGCTCTATTTTGTACTTCCCCAATAATTAACGAATTTATTTAAACCTGCTCCAGGAGTACTATCAGCAGTGATGTAGACATATTTAGGCTTGCTGGCAGTGGTATCTGGATTTTTCGCTAATGGCATTAGAATATCTTTAATGAATGGTGTTAAAAAATGACTCTTAACTGGATTTATACCTGGTGTGCCAGGGAAGTAGATCATGTTTTCATTGTGGCGACCTGATAATGTAGCAACCGGATCTTTTTCTCGGATCATGTTTATAACATTGTTATAACGCATCTTATTGGCAAATGCGTGATGAAGGTGTTCAATAATACGTGTGGCAGGTGAAGAAAATACGCGTGTTAATATCCCCGTTCTTACTCCTGAATCTGTAGCAGTATAAGCACCTAAAGAATGTCCTGTTAGTACTACATTATAGGTTTTTTCTGCGGATGATTTTTGGTAACCACGCGTTAACGATTGTTCATTTGCAGGGTATTTAGCTAAGATCTGCTGCGTAAAATTATAAGCCTCACGTTGCCAGTTGTCATCAGTCTCCAACAAATTTGTATACGCTAATTCAATATCTTGCATCACATCATTACCATTACTTGTGCCTTTAAATGAAATAATGATTTCTTCTTCTAGGTTTTCGCTTGCAATTGCGGGTACTTTTATCGCGACACCATGTACACCACTGTCACCAACATAACTTGCTATAACGTCTAGACTTTTGGTGTTTTTTGGCAACATTAATGTTTCAAACATCGGATCGTTATTAAAGGCAAAAGGTTTACCGTCTTGTTCAAGGCTATAAACATAACTTGCTGCAAATGCATAACGTAGAATTTTATTATAGGCCAGTGATAACTCTGCTTTATCAACGGATAAAGCTTCTTCTTTGCTTAATACTGGATATTCGTGATCAACTGCAGTGTTAGAAGCGAAGTAAGTAATGTTATTAATAAATTCATCTGAATATTTATTAACGAGTGTATCACTGCACATTTTTTCCAAAATCTGATGCACGTCCGAGGCGTTTACTGGCACCGAATCAATAGCCTCGACTACAAAGTAGTTTTCAGTACTAGCACGATAGGAATTGTCTTTCCAGTAGCCATCAAGTTTTAAATATTCATTATTTGCATTAACCGCCCAAGATTTTTCAATTAAATCAGATCGGACGTTAAAGCTATCTTTCACCCCGTAGCATTGTAGATTAGTACTATCGACAGCAAAGCTGTTAAAACTAAAAACAGATATTAATAAGGCAAGAATTTTTTTCATTCTAGTTCTCCAATCATGGTTACTCAATAAAATATGTTGAGTCCATAAATCATGTTTATTTTTTGTTATGGGCTTTCAAATCTAAATGATTATCATTTCCATTTCGGGGTGCGGAGAATATAGCATGGAGTCAATGGTTTTAGTGATGCGCGTCACTAAAATGGATTTTAATTACATTTTCATTTTAAAAAAACCAGTGTTTAGGTTTACTTGATTGTTTTGTTTTGCTTGTGTGATTTATTTGTTTTGTTAATGTGTCAGCTTTGTTCGGTGTTTTGTTGTCGGTGTTAATTGGTTGTGTGGTTCGTTACTGTGGTTGGTGTGGCATTGTTAGTGTTACCAGAGCCTCATTTTTATGTGATTAGAAAAATATATGAATGCAAATGTAAATGTAAACAGAAGCAGAAGGGATCACCTTTGCTTCTGTTTGGGTTGTACTCTTTATATGCAAATTAGAATTAGTTTATATGATCCCAAATATTTACTAACTCTGTTAAGCCTGCGCCAACGGTGGCGTCAGGAGTGATGTAAACATGGCTTGCTTTGTTAGTGGTTGCTTGACCGTTTGCTAGTGGCATTAAGATATCGTTAATGAAGGGGGTTAAGTAATGGCTGTCGGCTGGGTTTAAACCTGCTGCTTTCGGGAAATAAATCATGTTTTCGTTATGACGACCTGACATAGTCGCGACAGGATCTTTTTCTCTTACCATATTAATTACGTTGTTGTAACGCATTTTATTGGCAAACGCATGAATGTATTTTTCAATAATGCGTGTTGCTGGTGATGAGAATACCCGTGTTAAAACGCCCGTTCTTACGCCTGCATCAATCGCAGTATACGCGCCAAGTGAGTGACCAGTTAGTACCACGTTATAGGTCTTTGTTGCTGACGATGCTTTATAACCACGGGTTAACGAAGCTGTGTTAGCGGGGTATTGCGCTAGGATCTGCTGAATAAACTCATATGCTTCAGCCTGCCAGTCTTCATCTGTTTCAGAGATGTTAGCAAGCATTAGCTCGACGTCTTGCATCACATCACCGCCACTGCTAGTACCTTTAAAAGAAATAATGATCTCTTCTTCTAGGTTTTTACTTGGTACTGCAGGTACTTTAATCGCCACACCGCGAACACCGCTATCACCCGCATAAGTTGCAATAATATTCAGTTCTACGCTATTGGCATCGACCATTAACTGCTTGAATGTTGCGTTGTCAGTAAATGAGAAAGGAGTAGCCCCTTGCTCTGTGCTGTAAACATAACTTGATGCAAACGCATAACGCAGTATGTTGTTATATGCGACGGGTAATTCGGTATTATTGATTGCTAGCGCATCTGCTTCCGTCATTACTGGGTATTCATAACCGTAAGAATTGTTTGAAGCAAAGTAAGTGATATTGCTAATAAATTCGTCTGAATACTTATTGACCAGCGTATTACTACACATGTTGGCTAATACGCTATGCACTTGCTCAGAAGTGACTGGTACTGAATCAATGGCTTTCACGATAAAGTAGTTTTCGGTATCGGCATTATAACCATTGTCTTTCCAATAACCGTCAAGTTTCAAGTATTGGTTGTTAGGGTTGACTGCCCATGATTTTTTTATTAAATCTGAGCGTGATGCGAAACTGTCCTTCACACCATAGCATTGTAAATAAGTGCTATCGAGGGCGAAACTGTTAAAACTAAGTGCAGATATGAGTAGCGTAAAAATAGTGCGCATTTGGTTCTCCAAGCATTATATATCGTAATCAAATAACTGTTATTGATAATTACAAATGTTAATTAATTGTTATTGGACTTGAAGGTTATCGCATTTGTTTAATATTTTTTTCAGTCTGGATCACGTTACCGCTTAATATTACGCCATTTCATGACGCTTAGTCCTGTATTTGATCGCTTTGTGATCTCAGTGTGTTGTTGAGCTTACAGGTGTGACTTATGTTGGTGTTGGTTTTATATGTTGCTAACGTAATAATTACGGTGAATTACTCTGTTGGTGTGTTTTGGGGTGAATAAGGCTAATTACAAGGAGGTAACATAAAGGGATTTTTGTTGCTTATGGTGTTTTCTTTCTGTTAGTCACGGCTACGAATCGGTAGAAGTATTCTCTGTATCCCACTCAGCTAATGGTTTCGGGCGAGAATAATAAAAACCTTGTGCATAACGACAGCCCAGTTGTTTTAAATGTTGAGCTTGTTCGGCGGTTTCGACACCTTCGGCAACAATTTCAGCATTGAACTTACTTGTCATCGTTGTAATAGCGGCCACGATAGCCGCGTGGCTTTCACTATTGAGCATTTGGCTGACAAAGGAACGATCAATTTTTAATGCATCAAACTGCAATTGAGTGAGGTAGGCAAGGGAGGAATAACCCGTACCAAAATCATCAATCGCAATCTGTATGCCTAAACTGCGTAATTGGCCAAGTAGTTGATTGGTGAGTAATGGTTGACTGACTAACCGCGATTCGGTTATTTCGAGTGTTAAATTGGCCGCGGGCAATTGAGTGACCGCCAGAATCTCTTTTACTGTTGATACATAATCAGGGTGCAGCAATTCACGCACCGACATATTTACATGTAACGCGAAGCTTGCTGGCCAATGACCACTATCTATTTGTAATTTAGTATCTGAACATGCCTGAAATAAGATCTGTTTTCCTATATCGACAATCATTCCAGTGTCTTCTGCCACAGGGATAAAGTCTAGCGGTGATACGATGCCACGAATTGGACTGTGCCATCGAACCAAGGCTTCTGCACCTGCTATTGTGTCGTTGCTTAAATCAATTACTGGCTGATAGTACACGGCAAATTCATTGTTCGTGATTGCACGTTGTAAATCTGTGGTTAATCGGGTTTGCTCTTGCGAGGCTGTCATCATGTAATCTTGATAGTGACAACGCTGTATTTGTTCTTGTTTTACCGCGTAGGTTAATGCAAGACTAGAGTTACGTAGCCATTCATCCATGTCTATGTCGTGGAACTTACCACTCATTATTCCTGCGTTAGCGCCCACTAATACTTCTGTATCATTAATCGTGAAGGGGCGATTAAAGTCGGTTAATAGGTTTTCGGCAAACGCATGGCTGTGTTCTAGATCTTGGAAATTCGGGGTGAATACGGCAAAAGTATCTTTATCAATACGGCTAATAGTTACGCTGTCTGCCACGTTCTGTTGTAAACGTGAGGCTATAGTAATAAGTAACAGATCACTCTTGTTTTGACCTAAGCTGTTATTGGTGTGACGAAATGAACGTAGTCCTAGCAAGACAAGGATACCTTGTTGTTGCGAAATCGGATTATTCAACTTTTCAACAAAACCATCACGACTTAATAAGCCAGTAAGACTGTCAAACAGTAGTTGTTTGCGTAATGTAGTAAATGAGCGTTCTAAACGGGATGACATAGATTTGAAGGCTGAAATAAGTTGGGTTGTCTCATGAAGTTTGATGTCTTCTTTAATCGTCACATCCCAGTTATTATGATCAAGTTGCTGTGATATTTCGGCAATATCCATAATGGGTTGGGTGATAATACGCAGTAAATATAAACCCATTAATAGGCCAAAAAATGCTAGTGTCAGCGCGGCAATTAAACCTAAGCGTTGTTGACTCGGTAGCCCGTCTAGTAATACATTTTCTGGTAAAGTAACGATAATAAACCATTGTAAATTATTGTTGCTGTAAGCGGTAATACGACTAAAGTAACGAATACCATTTTGGTCAAATTCAAACGTCGCTGGCACATGTTTATTCTGCAATTGTCTATTGGCAATATATAGACCACTAGCAGCAATAAGGTCATTGTTACTTTCTTTTGCTTGAATGCGGTTATTATCATTATCTGTTAACGATGCTTTTAGTGAGCTAGCAATAAGTTTATTTTGATTATCGGTGATGTAAGTAATGCCTTTGAAATGGCGATTTTCAGGTTCGATGAAATGAGACAAATGGCGAAGATTGATGTCAGTAGCAACGATACCAACTAATGTGTCGCCATTTATTACCGGTGAAATACTGGAAATGGTAAAGGTATTTTTTTCATCTACATTACTGTATATCTTTGCCCATCCTGCGGTTTTTTCTCTTGCGAAGGGGGCGTACCATGGTCGAATTGTTGGGTCGTAATTACTGATGCTATAATCGATAATATCATCACTGCTTTCCCCATGATAAAATTCTAGTTCATAGTTAGTACGTTTATCTTGTAAGATCAAGGAAACATCTTGGTCTTCGTTTTTACGGAATCCGACATAATCTTTATTTTCACTACCAAATGAGATAGTACTGATTTGTTTTTGCTGATAGTAGATATCGCTGATTGCAGAGTGCAGATAATCTTCTATTTTGGTTAGGTCTGATGCTTGGTAAAGTTGATTGCGTTGAATATTGTCTGCGATAGCGAGTGTTGTATTGAAAGGTTGTTCTAAAAAACGATCGAGATTAGTTTTAATATTTTCTGAGTATGAATTTAGCAGTTTAGCACTAATCTTTGACTGCATTCTTTCGTAACTGTTATTTTGAACAAGGGTTATGATAGTGACAGTAAGTAAAAGTAATAATGTGAACGGTAGCATGACCGCACTACGGAGAGTGTGAAGTTTTGGTTTCATCATTACTGTATCGTGAGATCATTATGCCGCTTAATATTAGGCTCATAGTTACTTATTTTTTGATCTTATGCAAAGTTTCAGATTTATAGTTAGATGCCCATCACAAAACCGACAATTAGCATCACGAGACGGTAATGGGTTTAACTCACCGCTATGCCACCTATTTGATGGCTATTTATGCTTTTGTTTTAACTTAAGTGCGCTTATTGCATGTTAAGTGAGCGCACTTAGTAGAGGTTAATAGCGATTTCTTAAATTGGGTATGTCGGTATTATATTGAACAAACTCTACTTCGTATCCATTGGGGTCGAGGAAGTAAATGTTTTGGCGGTATTCATCATCCATTCCATCTTTTGCAATACTAAAACCAGCCTCGACTAGACGTTTTATAACACCTGCTATATCGTCGGTAACATAGGCGAAATGAGCAAGACCTACTTGATGTCCAGCTAAGTCGCGATTTTCACCGACACCGTTATCACCAAAAGCGAGATATTGGTAATCATCACCAAAATGGATCCAATTTCTTGGTTTTCCTGACCATTCTCCTTTATCACCCCCACGCACAGACCAATGCGGAAATGCGGCACGATAAAAAGTGAGTGTTTCTTCGATGTCGTGTACGATTAAATTCACATGCTCAAGATGTATCATAATAATATCCTTTTATTGTTGTTATAAATATTGTTGTTATAAATATTTGTGCTTACATTGCGTAACTGTATTTTTCTTGCTGGGAATAAGGTTGCTGTTGTTGTAACTGACGAACTTGTCCTAATGCATGGCTGTATTGAAGTAATGTATGCAGGCTGTAACCAATACGATGTCTAATACTGTGGTCACGTTCGCTGATTGGCATATTATCCGTACCTGCATTTAATACATCGCCGACGTTACGAATGATTAAGTGATCTGGTATCGCAATTAACTTATTGTTTTTGCAGCCATTCATTCTTAATTCAGCGATGGGGTATGCACCACTAATGCCGCTGACAACAGAAACCAGTAGTGCTGGTTTATGTGCTGTATCGTCATGCGTACACATCATTAAAAAGTTCTTCAAAATGGGCGTGACCATCCCATCCCACTCAGGCGTGATAAGGACGAATGCATCTGCTTCGATTAACGCTTCACTGATTAGTGGCCAATCGCAGCCCGGAGCAGATTTACTTTCGTCATCACCATCCCAAAAGGGTAGTTGGTATTTACACAGTTCGATATGTTGAACTGTTTTAAATTGGTTTGCTGTGCTGGTGATGTAAGCCGCTACTTTTGCACTTTCTGAATTGTTTCTTTGACTGCCACTGACGATAACTAATTTCATATTAAGTAACCATTTTGTTTGTTAATTGTTAAATAAAGTAAACGCTTTACTTAAGTTTGTAAAGGTTGAAACTGAAATAAAGTAAATAAAAAAGTTTACTTAATATTTGTATCGGTAATAATACTAAGCATAAAAGTATCTGAAGGCATGCGGAATATGCCTGTAGTCAGGTAAAGCGGAGTCAAAATGAAAGAAAAGACCAGTGAGAAAATTCTTAGCCTATTAAAGGTTGAAGGAGCGTTAACCGCAAAAATATTGGCCAGTGCATTGGGTTTAACGACCATGGGTGTTCGCCAACATTTGCAGGCTTTAGAGGATGATGGCGATATTAGCTTTGAAGATAAAAAGGCTGTTCGAGGTCGCCCAACCCGATATTGGTCACTGACAACTCAGAGTAATAGTCACTTTTCAGATCGTCACGAGGAACTTACGGTACAACTGATCGATTCAGTCAAAGTAATTTTTGGTGATGAAGGACTTGAGCAACTTATTACTCATCGAGAACAAACGTCATTTGCGCTTTATAGTGAGAGGTTGGCTAGTAGACCTGATTTATTGGGTAAACTGAAAGTGTTAGCTGAGTTGCGCAGTGAAGAAGGATATATGGCGACGGTGGTTGTAGGCGAAGGAAATACAGTTGTTAGTGATGATGAAAGTGCCGTAAGTACGGGTGAGCGGGCTGTTTATTGGTTAATGGAAAATCATTGTCCGATTTGTGCCGCAGCATCTAAATGCCTTAATTTTTGTCGTTCAGAACTGAATTTATTTCAAACATTATTAGCGCCGTATGCGACGATTGAACGTGAAGAACATATTGTTGAAGGGGCAAGACGTTGTGCGTATAAAGTCACGTGTAACACGGCTTAAAAAGCATTAAAAGAAAGGTCATAACAACCAGCGCCATAGATGCTGATTGTTATGACTTACATGAGTCTAGGTGGACGTACAGATTAGATGCTTGATGCTTCTTCGTCAGTTAAGAAACGCCATTCACCTAATTCTAGTGCTGGGTCTAATACGATGTCACCGATCTGTTCGCGATGTAAACCAACAACGCTATTGCCTTGACTAGCAAACATACGTTTAACTTGGTGATATTTGCCTTCTTGGATAGTAAGCAGTACTTCTTTTTCGCTTAAGATCTCTAATTTTGCAGGTAGACAAGGTTTGTCTTCGCTACGCAGATGGATACCTGCTTCGAAATCAGCTACTGCTGTTGGTGCGATTGGATCTGCAAGCTGTACACGATAGCGTTTGTTGCACTCACGCTTTGGTGATGTAACGCGGTGTGACCATTGGCCGTCATCTGTGATCAGTACTAAACCTGTGGTATCAACATCAAGGCGACCAGCGATATGTAGTTCGTCACGTTTGTCTGCTTCGATCAGGCTGATCACTGATTGGTGTTCTTCATCTACTGTTGAGCAAATTACATCTAATGGTTTATGCATCATGATATAACGTGGTGGGCGTTGGCTTAATGATTTACCACCAAACCAAACATCCATGTCTGCTGTTACTTTATGGTCTGCTTTACGTACAACTTCGCCATCAATTTTTACGTTGCTGCGTGCAATCTCACGCTTGGCAAGGGTACGGGTCAGGTTAGTACTTTGGCAAATAAACTTATCTAAACGCATTTATGTTCAACTTTTGTCATGGTGTTATAGGAATATATCCAAACGAGTCGGTAACCCGTTTGGATAGGTGGGCTGATTATCTGCCTTTTTCGCTATAAGCGCAAAGTATAGTGAACAATTAATACCGTTAAGCACTCAGTAATTCGTTAATACGTGCATCGGCGTTACTTAACACATCATCTGCCGAGTTCATTGCTACGCCTTCTGCAAAGATAAATTCAACTTCTTGTACACCGACAAATTTAAGTACTTGTTCTAACCACGGTGCTTGAGTATCTGCTGGTGTGTTGGCATACATTCCACCACGTGTAGCAATCACATAGGTTTTTGGCATTTCCAGTAATGGTTTTGGTCCCTCTGCTGTGTAGGAAAATGTTTTTCCTGCACGAGCGATGTGGTCAATCCAAGCTTTCAGGGTTGACGGTACACCAAAGTTATACATAGGAACGGCGATAATTAAGATATCACTGTTACTTACTTCATCAATTAATTGGTCTGATACTGCTGCAGCTGCTTGTTGTTCTATTGTTCGCTCTGCTTCGGGTGTGTGAAACGCACTAAAAATAGCATCGGTTAAGTGGGGCACTTGCGATACATTGAGATCTCTATACGTGACTTGTTGCTCTTGAGTATTATTTACATCTAATTTTTCGATTAGTTTTGTTGCAATTTTTGATGATGTTGAGTTGTTGCCTTGTAGGCTGCTGTCTATGTGTAATATTTTCATTTTTCGATTCCTCGTTTATGTTGTAGAGTAAGCTTACGGGAATTTAAAAATTAATTAACCAGGCAAATACAATCTATATCATCGAAATTTTAGATGAATTAAAACAGCTATTTTATATACGTGTTAAGGATCATGATGAAAGAGCCTACGGTGAGTTTAGAACAATGGTATATCTTTAAAGTCGTAGTCGAGCAGGGTAGCTTTCAGGGGGCAGCTGATTACTTAATTAAAAGCCAAAGTTCGATTAGCTATGCGATTCAGAAGCTGCAAGATAATCTGGGTGTGCGTTTGTTTGCACAACAAGGTCGCCGTGCGGTTGTCACCGAAATGGGTAAGAAGATGTTGGCTCAAGCGGATGAGTTATTAATGCAAGCGACAAGTATCGAGCAACTGGCTGAAGAATATAGCGCAGGTTGGGAGCCGTTGTTAAAAGTGATGACAACACAACTATTTCCGCCGCAATTGTTAACTGATACTTTATCCTTATTTTCTCAGCAATGCGTGGTGACCAGTATTGATTTTCAGCAAGGTACGTTATCAGGGGTGACGGACGCCGCAACTTATGGCACAGCAGACCTGATTATTACTAGTCAAATTCCCACCGGATTTACGGGAGAGAAATTGTGTCCAGCACAATTATCGCGTTTTGTTCATCAACAGCATCCGTTAGCCTTGTTAAATCGACCATTAACGCTTGCAGAATTAAAATCCCATGCCCAAATTGTGATGAGTGATTCGAGTACGTATCGTAGTGTTGATGCAGGGTGGCTAGGCTCGCAGCAGCGTTGGACTGTGAATAATTTTCATGAGTCGCTTAGCTTGGTTAAACAGGGGGTTGGGCATGCGACTTTACCTATTAGTCGCATCCAAAATGAATTAGCGGATGGTGAGCTGGTGGAACTCATCATTGAAGATCATGTGCGCCTTGATTTGTCGTTATACTTGGTATACGCAAATAAAAAAACCTTAGGCCCTGCTGGCTTGCTGTTTGCAAAACTATTAAAACGACAAGCCAAACAATACGTCATCGATGGTTAAATCATGCTAGATTTCGGTACAAGCTACTGGCGATCACCCACATAATACAGCCGACAGTGATGTCGATAACACGCTGTATTTTTGGTTGGTTGAGCCAGTTAGAAAACTTAGCTGCGCTAAAGGCGAGGCCATAAAACCATAAGATTGAGGCTAAGATCGTACCGGTTGCAAAAGCCAATCTATTATCACCACTAAATTGATTACCGACACTTCCTAACACAACCACAGTATCTAAATACACATGCGGGTTAAGTAAAGTGACAGCTAGCGTTGCCATTACCACCATTTTACGGGATTTATGTTTGTGATCTAACTCAGTTTTCCCGTATTTATACTGCCATGCATTGCGAAATGACATTGCGCCATAAGTCGATAAAAATGCAATGCCGCCCCAAGTGATTATTTGTAGTAAGTCGGGATTTAATGCCAATAAACTGCCCGCACCAAACACACCTGCACTGATTAGCAAGCCATCACACAGAATGCAGATAGTGGCGGTTAAAAAGTGATGGTTACGTTTGATCCCCTGATTTAAAATATACGCATTTTGCGCGCCGATAGGGATGATCATACTACCGCCAAGCAGTAGCCCTTGAATTGTTGCTGTTAGCATAATGAACCTCTAGAAAATAGGCTGTAGAGATTACAAAAAGTAAGGTGATAAGTATAATTAATAATTGTTATACTTGATAAGTCTTACTTATATTTGTGTTTGAATGATTAATATTGAAATTATAAAGCGGGAGAAATACGCAGTGGATTATAAATTATTATATGCTTTACAAGTGGTGATAGAGCAGCAAAGTTTTGAACGAGCGGCCAATGTTTTGTGTATTTCACAGCCCGCAGTATCACAGCGTATCAAGTCGTTAGAAGAGTATGTTGCCCAGCCCGTGTTGATCCGTAGCCAACCTATTGTCGCGACAGGTATTGGCCAGCGCTTGTTAAAACATTACAAACAAGTGCAGCACCTAGAAGCTGAATTATTACCGAGTATCAGTGCGGCATCGACTGATAAGGCTGTGGTGATGGCCATTGCAGTGAATGCTGACAGTTTAGCGACCTGGTTTATTCCTGCATTGGCACCGTTGTTAAAGCAATATCCGATTGAACTGAATTTACACATTATGGATGAGGTTAGAACCCTCGAAAAAGTGAAAGCGGGAGAGGCGTTTGGTGCATTGAGTTTACAAAAGAAGCCATTGCCGGGTTGTGAATCAACGTTATTGGGTGAGCTGAACTATGCCTTAGTGGCAACGCCAGCGTTTGTGCAACAGTATTTACCAGAAGGTATAACTCAGAAAGCCCTGCTTAAAGCACCAGCGGTGTCATTTGATCATAAAGACGACATGCACATTAAGTTTATTCAACAACATTTTAGTTTGGCTGGTGGCAGTTACCCTTGTCATATTGTACGCTCGTCAGAAGCTTTTGTCGCAATGGCTAATGCAGGTGTGGCGTATTGTTTGATCCCTGAGTTACAAATCAAAGATGAACTCGCATCGGGTCAATTAGTAAAGTTGACCGATATACAACTCACCATTCCTTTGTATTGGCATCGTTGGATATTGTTAAAAGGTTTGTATAAGCAAGTATCAGAACAGATCATGATTGCAGGAAAGCGTGAAATACCCTGTTGATTGGCTATGTAGAACCACATAGCCAATCAAATACTGTCGGCGTCTATAACTAGCAGCCAGGGCCACAGTCCATACAATGTTTAATCATATCTGGGCCTAAATGTAGTTTAGCATTGAGGTCTCGTAGTGCTGTTCTTACACCCTCTTCAATAACGGGGTGATAGAATGGCATGTCTAGCATTTCTGATACGGTCATCTTTTGTTGATGTGCCCACGCTAATAAATGCGCTAAATGTTCGGCGTCGGGGCCAATCATTTCAGCCCCTAAGAAAAGACCTGTGCCGTGTTCTGCATATACATGTAACAAACCTTTATTACGTAGCATTACACGTGATCGGCCTTGGTTTTCAAATGATACGGTCCCCGTTTCAAAACAACCACAGTTACCCAGTCGTTCGATGATTTGTTTATATGTTTCACCTACCATAGCAATCTGCGGGTCTGTAAATACAGCTGATATAACGGATCTACGTAAGCCCGCTCTGATTTGTGGGAAACGTCCCGCGTTATCACCGGCAATACGTGCTTGGTCGGCTGCTTCGTGTAATAGTGGTATTTGGTTACTGGCATCACCCGAAATAAAGATACTTTCTACGGATGTTTGCATGGTGTAATAATCTGCCGTTGGTACCCCGCGTTCATCCAGTTCAAGGGTGGTATTTTGTAGGCCAATTTTATCCACATTTGGACGACGTCCAGTGGCTGCTAGAACGTATTCAACATTAACCGTTTGTAGTGCTTGCTGATGATCTAAATACTTAATTTCAACATGGTCACCTTGACGTTTCATGCTTTCAACTTTTACATCGGCATCGAGGTAGAATTCCTCATTAAATGATTTATTCGCATATGCCATGACTGCTGGATCTGTTAATGGACCCACTTGGCCACCAAGACCAAACATGATTACTTCAACACCAAGGCGCTTTAACGACTGACCTAGTTCCAGACCTATCACTCCAGGCCCAAACACCGCGATTGATTTTGGTAAATCATCCCATTCAAAGACATCATCGTTGATAACAAGGCGGTCGCCTAATTCGTTCCATATAGCTGGATAAGCAGGACGTGAACCCGTTGCAATCACAATACGTTTAGCGTTTATTTGCGTATGGTCATCAACAAGTAATGTAGTATTATTTAAGAATTTTGCATAACCAGACACTTTATCTTGAGCTGGGATTTCATCAACACCTTCGACGACAAAGCCAACAAAACGGTCTCGCTCACTTTTAACTCGCGCCATAACTTCTACACCGTTAATGACGGTTTCGCCTTGTGGGTGAATACCAAAGCCTGGTGCTTTTTGAATGTGATGTACACTTTCAGCTGCAGCAATCAGTAGTTTCGATGGCATACAACCAACACGCGCACAAGTTGTTCCATAAGGCCCACCTTCGATAATCACGACATTATCTGAATGTGCCTTTGCTGCACGGTATGCGCCTAGTCCTGCTGTGCCACCGCCAATTACTGCTACATCTACATTTATCATATTCATAATTTAGCCTTAAAAAATGTTATGGCGAAAACGGAGTTTGTTTGTCGCACTTATTTTATATTCAAATTTGGGGGACGAAGTGTCTGCCTCGTCTTGATGTAGCTATTATGCAAAAAAACAATACATAGTTACAATCGATTAATCGTTTTAGCTTGATAGCTTAAGGCTATTGGTGTTGGCGTTGGAATGATTGAAAAAACCGTAATGGATGTTGTTTCCTGCTGTGTGATGTTGAGCATTGCCAAAATACTACCGTCGTTTTAGCTATAGCTAAGGTATGAAATAACGTATTTATAATAGGTGTTTTTTTATTGATAAAACAATCAGTTATTTTAATTTTAATGGTTATTGACGGAACTCTTGCTTATCCATATATAAAAATCGCATTTAAATTGCGTATTATTCAATCGCTTGCCCAAATTTTATTGCGCCAGAATAAGTAAATGTGATCTTAATCACTATGTTACGTAAACATTAATTCAATTATATATATATGTAGGTATCATTTATTGCCGTGGTTATAGTCTTTACTCTATTGCTATATATTTTGGTACTTTATTTACGTGTTCAGGGATTATTATGAAATTTTCAGATGTATCGTTTAAGCATAAAATACTTATGTTGTTGGCTTTGCCTATGTTGGGTTTTTTGTGGTTGAGTTTTTCTTCTATCTCCCAAAGTATTGAAACTCGTAAAGAGATGTCTACGTTAACAGAATTAACGCACCTATCTGTGGAGTACAGCGAATTAGTGCATGAATTACAAAAAGAACGGGGTATGACAGCAGGCTTTATTGGTTCTAACGGCAGCAAGTTTAGCGTTAAATTACGTAAACAACGTGCAGATACGGACGCGAAGCAAGCTAAAATGATGCGTTTTTGGCAACAAAATGAATTTTCAGATAACCAAATCCAGCAACTCCACATGAGAATTACACAAGATTTATCTATGCTTACTGGTATTCGTAACAAAGTTGATGCACAAAATATTGAGTTAGCATCGGCGTTACGTTATTACACACAATTGAATGCCAAGTTGTTAAGTGTCTCTGGTTTAATCGTAGATATAAGTAGTGATGCTAGTATCACCGCAGAAACAATTGCTTACTATAATTTTTTACAAGGTAAAGAGCGTGCTGGAATAGAACGTGCGGTGTTAAGCAATGTGTTTTCTAAAGATCATTTTGCGACAGATAATTTTGTTAAATTTATTTCATTAGTGGTTGAGCAAGAAACCTATTTTTCAAATTTTAAAACATTTGCAACAAGCAGTAATAACAATTTTTTTGTTCAGCAGTTAAATACCCCAGCAGTGAAAGAAGTCATGAAGCTAAGACATATCGCCGAGACTAATTCGACGGAGTTTAATGTTGATGCCGAATATTGGTTTAGCCAAGCCAGTGCGCGTATTGGCCAATTGAAACTGATCGAAGACGATCTTGAACGCTCGTTATTAACACTCGCTGATAATCATCGTAATAGTGCTGTTACAGTTTTGATGATGAACGTCGTGTTTAGTGTGCTGATTATAGTTATTGTTGTTGTGATTAGCTTTATTACTATTCGAGATTTAATGTCGAGAGTAAATGAGTTAATGGATGTGATGACCGAAGTGCGTGACAATAATGATTTAACTGTTCAAACTAAACTGGCGGGTGAGAGTGAGTTAGGACAAATAGCTTCAGCACTGAATCTTACGTTATCTCAATTTGCGGGTGCGATGGATAACATTTCAACATCAAGTATTACGCTTGCATCTGCGGCAGAAGAAACAGCGCAAACGTGTGACTACAGTTCAAAGTCGCTAGCTGAGCAGCAAGATGGGATTAGCTTGATTGCTACCGCGATTGAAGAGTTGTCTGCAACGGTAAAAGAAGTGGCGCAGAATACGCAGTTGACAGCGGATTCTGCGAAAGAAGTGGATACGCAAGCGGTAAGCGGTTTTGAGATCGTACAACAATCATCATTGTCTATTGAAGGTTTAGCCTGTGAGATTGATAGCTTAGCACAGCGTATTACTAACCTGCATACGAGCAGTAATAACATTACTAATATGGTCGATGTGATCAAATCGGTTGCAGACCAAACTAATTTATTAGCGTTAAATGCGGCGATTGAAGCGGCGCGAGCAGGGGAACAAGGACGTGGTTTTGCTGTCGTAGCTGATGAAGTGAGAACATTAGCCAAGCGTACCCAAGAGTCAACCGCAGAGATTGAAAGTTTTATTAGTGCGTTACAAGCGGATGCTGATGCTGCGTTTAATGTGATTGAAGTAAGCCAAACAAAAGCGTCTGAAGCAGTTAGTAATTCGCAAGACGTGGCTAAAACATTACAGGATATAACAGCATCTGTTAACCAGATATTCTCAATGACTGAGCAGATTGCAACAGCGATTGAAGAACAATCAGTGGTTACTCAAGATGTGGCTAAAAATATTGTTGATGTAAAACAAAAATCGATGGAATCAGCAACTGGTTCTGCGCAAATAGCAATGACAGCAAAAGAGCAAGCTCAGTTAGCCACGTCATTACAGGATATTGCTAAAGTATTTAAAATATAAAAGGGGAAAATATGAAAGTCATAAACAAAATAAAAGTAATTGGATTAGCATTAATAGCTCTGGTTATTAGTGGCTGTGCATCTGTACAATTGAACTCTCAACAGCAAGCGCTTATTGATGACAGTACAACACTTTATACGCAAGTGGGTATGTGGACTGAAAAAGGCAATGTGATCTCGACAAACTATAAAAGAGGTGAGCATATTCCGGTTAACTCACAAGTTGTTGTCACGGATGTTAACGCATCGACAATTACGTTCAGCTATGCGGGTAGCTCGATTACACTAAAAAATATTGAGAAGTTTACTAAGGTCGATGTGGTTACATTGATGACTCGTACATTTAGTGCTGAACCTGTTAATTTAACGGAGTTTAATGCATTAGAAAAAACGGCTATTCAGAAAGGTGATGTAGTTCTTGGTATGAGTAAACATGCCGTTATCACGAGTCGTGGTTTCCCGCCTGCACATAAAACTGAGAGTTTAAAATTAGATAGCTGGAGATACTGGCAAAACCGATTCGGTACGATTGTTTATAAATTTGAGCAAGGTAAAGTATCGAAAATCATAGATTAATTGATGAATAGGCAGCTAAGCTGAAACAATAAAAGGAAGCATAGTGCTTCCTTTTTTATTGCTAACTGGTAACTACATGTGAGATTCGTTGCCCGATAATGTAGTTGTAGTTGTAATTAAGCGAAGTGCTTATCTAATTCTTCGCTACCTCCTATGTGCTTACCACCAATGTAGATTTGTGGGACTGTGCTGCGACCTGTTACTGCACGTAGGCTTACTGTTGTTGCATCTTTACCTAGTACGACTTCTTCGTAGTTTAGACCTTGGTCAATTAAAGTTTGTTTTGCTTTTGCGCAGAAGGGACAACCTGGTTTAGTAAATACGGTAATCGATTCTTGTACTTTATATTCCGGCGCAACATAATCTAGCATAGTGTCTGCATCAGAAACTTTAAATGGGTCGCCTGGTTCGTCAGCTTCGATAAACATTTTTTCTACCACGCCGTTTTTAACCAGCATGCTGTAACGCCATGAGCGTTTGCCAAAACCGATGTCAGATTTGTTAACTAACATGCCCATGCCTTCAGAGAATTCACCGTTACCATCTGGAATGAAAGTGATGTTTTCTGCTTCTTGATTATCTTTCCATGCGTTCATTACAAAGGTATCGTTTACTGATACACATAGAATTTCATCCACGCCATGTGCTGAAAATACGTTAGCTAATTCGTTGTAGCGTGGTAAATGGCTTGATGAACAAGTTGGTGTGAATGCGCCTGGCAGACTGAATACAATCACCGTTTTGTTGGAAAATAGTTCTTCTGTTGTACGGTTAACCCATGCATCACCTTGACGGATTGGGAATGTCACTTGTGGAACCGCTTGGCCTTCTTTTGATACTAATGTAGTCATAATATATTCCTTAACGTAGCTATTAATTAAGCTAACATGCTTGTCTGATATAAAGTAAAATGTGGTTAAGACGTTGTGTCTGTATCGTCTTGATGTAGCTATTATGCAAAAAAACCTAAAATAGGTACAGTTGATTAAACTTTGCATTTTGATAGGTGTTGCTTATCGTAATGTGCTGTTATTTCATTCCGCAATCTCAAATGAAATCTTAATACTTAGGGTGGTCGTTACTCAGCTAATTGAGATATTAACTATGTCAGTAATAAGCGTCATAGCAGATGGTACAATTAGTCATCGCATGATTATGGACTATTAGGGAATGCATGATCGACTTGATTAATATGCAGTTGTACGGTAAGTTCTTTGTGTTGAATAAGTCATTACATATCACTTTTTAGAGTTTAATGAATCTCATGCCTTTTGCCTTATTAGATCTGTTTTCTGTCGCAATATTCACTACTATTGGATTGTTATTTCTCGCTATTATTATGGTTTGTGTTTGGATTAGTAACCGACGTTATGAGGGGGTGAGTAACTGGCTTGTCGCGACCTTAATTGTATTAGCGTTTGCGTTTATTATCACTGAAAAATTTTGGTTCTTGAAACTGGATGGCTATACCAATAATGAATGGTTAAACCTCATGCTTCCAAATCTATTATTGTGTGTTGGTGTATGTCAAATTCCTCATGGTTTCCATCGTTTTCTTCAGATAAAACAATCTCTATTTTGGCTCTATGCTAGTCAGTTCCTGATTATTGTGCCCTTGTATGCTTATGGATTATTAGTTGAAACACCGATGTTATTCAGCACGACGGTACTCTCTTTATCCATAACAATAAGCCTAATTTTTAACTGTTATTATTTATTTAAGTATCAAGGTAAGCAGTATGGTAGCACTCGGTATATTTGTATTCTTGCGTGCCTATTGGCGTTCTCTCTAAACGTTACCCGCATACTGTTGTTGTATCATGATTCCAGTTTAATGAAAAGTATTGAACTCTCAACGGCGTTAGCCTGCATCAATCTTTTAATGAGTCAGTGCTTTCTTACATTCTGTTATTTAATGTTCTGCACTCAGCGTAATGCATTTTCATTACGGCATATGTCTTTTGTTGATCCGTTAGCTAATATTTATAATCGTCGTGGCTACCAGCATGCGATTGCAGCCTTACCGTCGCATAAAAAAGCTGCGGTTATGATTCTTGATATCGACCACTTTAAACGTGTGAATGATGAGTATGGTCATGCGACTGGCGATTTAGTCATTAAAGATATTGCGATGATTATTGCCAAAGCCTGTAGCCCAACGTATGTTTATGCACGAACTGGTGGGGAAGAATTCAGTATTTATTCACCACTGATATCAGCTAAAAGTATGGAAAATCTTGCCGAAGACATCCGTCTGGCGATTATGAATCATACTATAAAAAAACAAGCGTTAGAAATAAAGGTAACCGCTAGCATTGGTGTGAGCATTGGGCAAAGCATCAATGTATTTGCTTTGGAAGAAGAAGCTGATAAAGCACTTTATCAAGCTAAAAAGGATGGTAGAAACTGCACTGTGATGCAACTGTTTGTTGCCTAAATTAATAGACAACAGAATGGGAATACTTTTTATCTGTGGATGGGCGTTAGTGATAAGAAAATACAGGCGAAAAAAAAGAGCTATCCATAGCTCTTTTTTGAATACTTAATGTATAGTTAAAAACGAGTCTTTAGCTAATTTAAGTACTAGTCCTTAATCACTTTAAGAACAATAGTTTCACCTAGTGCAACTGAACCAGAGAATTTTTCCATGCTCTTAATTTCATCCATATTTGAGATGATACAAGGTGTGATTACTGATTTAGCTTTTTCAGTTAGTAGTGCTAGATCGAACTCAATGATAGTTTCACCAGCATTGATATGTTGACCTTCTTCAGCAATACGTGTGAAGCCTTCACCGCGTAATTCAACTGTATCTAAACCGAAGTGAACTAGCACTTCTAGACCTTCGTCTGAACGAATTGCGAATGCGTGGTTAGTTTCGTAAATTTTTACGATCTCACCTGTTACTGGAGCAACTAGCTTGTTACCTGTTGGGTTGATAGCGATACCGTCACCAACAATTTTTTCAGCAAAGATAACATCTGGCACATCTTCGATAGCAACGATTTCACCGGCAAGTGGAGAAACAATGTGTAACGTATTGCTGTCATTACTGTCGTCTGAAACCAGTTTTTTTAATTTATCGAATAATCCCATTTTTAACTCCTAGAATTTGGTAGACATAGTTATTGGTTATTCACGTATTTATAACCAATAACTTTACGTTGTCATCATAACATTATCTTACAAGATTAGATGCTACGATAACTGAAAAAATTAGCAAGCAGCGCGCTGTTTAGTGAACTGAGCCACTAGCTCAGCTATTTCACCTGCAGTTGCACAGCTTAATGCTTGATCCGCTAATTCTTTAACATCAGAAAAATTAGCATTTCGAATCGTTTTTTTCACTTTAGGAATTGAGATACCGCTCATAGAGAACTCATCTAAACCCATGCCTAGTAGTAGTAGTGTTGCAGTGTCGTCACCCGCAAGTTCACCACACATACCAGTCCACTTGCCTGCTGCATGTGAAGCATCGATAACCTGTTTAATCAGTGTTAGCACGGCTGGAGTTAGTGGGTTATATAGATCTGAGATCATCTCGTTACCACGGTCTACCGCAAGTGTGTACTGCGTTAGATCGTTAGTACCAATACTAAAGAAGTCGACTTCTTTAATAAGGTGATGTGCAATTGCGGCCGCTGCTGGTGTTTCAACCATAACACCTGTTTCAATTGTTTTATCAAAAGCGTGACCTTCAGCTGTTAATTCAGCTTTCAATGTCTCAAGAATGTCCTTAAGGCGACGTACTTCTTCTACAGAAATAATCATTGGGTACATAATGCGAACTTTACCAAATGCAGAGGCACGTAAAATAGCGCGTAGCTGTGCGTTCATGATTTCTGGACGGTCGAAACAGATTCGGATCGCGCGCCAACCCAAGAATGGGTTCATTTCTTTTGGTAAATTTAGGTATGGTAGGTCTTTATCGCCACCAATATCCATAGTACGAATGATCACACCTTGACCATTCATGCTTTCTGCAACCGCTTTATATGCTTCGAACTGTTCATCTTCAGTTGGTAAGCTATCACGATCCATGAATAGGAATTCGGTACGGTAAAGACCAACGCCTTCACCGCCGTTACGGATAACACCAGCACAGTCTTTTACTGTACCAACATTACCACACACTTCTACGTGATGGCCGTCGAGTGTAATAGCAGGTAAGTCTTTCATTTTAAGCAGTTCAGCTTTATCAGCAAGGAACTGTGCTTGAATTGCTTTGTATTCTTTGATTACGTCTTCTGATGGGTTAACAATAACATTATTGTTAATTGCATCAAGAATCACGAAGTCGCCTGATTTGATTATTTCAGTTACGTTGCCTGTACCAACAACCGCTGGCAGTTCTAGTGAACGAGCCATGATTGATGTATGTGCGGTACGGCCACCTAAATCAGTCACGAAACCTAAAATTTTATCGAGGTTAATCTGTGCTGTTTCTGAAGGTGTTAAATCGCTTGCGATTAGAATCACTTGTTCTTTGATAGCGCTTAGTGACACGATTTCCATGCCAAGCGCATTTTTTACGATTCGATTACCGATATCACGGAAATCCGCAGCGCGCTCTCTTAAATAAGGGTCGTCTAATGCTGCCATCATTTCAGCGTTTTCTTCAATGATGCTGTGAATTGCAAAATCTGCCGATACTTTATTTTTTTTAATAAAGGTTACGATATCTTCTTCAAGCTCTTCGTCTTCAAGTAACATCATATGTCCCTCGAAGATTTCAGCTTTCTCGTTGCCAAATGTTTGGCGTGCCATTTCCGTTATAGCTTCAAGCTGTGTCGCAGATTTATCCCTAGCAGCTAAAAAGATAGCTATTTGTTCATCGATCTGTGCAGTTTCAATAGTTTGTTGGTTAAGAACAATTTCTTCATTAATGAATAATTGTGCTTTACCAAAAGCAATACCTGGTGAGGCGAGAATGCCTGATATCATAACCTTTCCTTACTTCAATATAAAAAATACGTTAATAACGGATGGGGTTTATTCTAAAACATCCATAAGAGCAGCTAGCGCTTCAACAGCCGCTTGCTCGTCAGTACCTTCAGCAGAAATAGTCATAGTTACACCTTTAGAAAGGCCTAACGTTTGTAGTTTAAATAAGCTTGTAGCACTTGCAGATTTACCGCCAGCTTCAACAGAAACTTTTGATTCGAATTCTTTTGCTTTTTTTACGAAAAGAGCAGCAGGACGAGTGTGAAGACCGTTTGGTGCGATAATTACAACTGATTTTTGATACATAACTTTTCCTTAAAATAACGATTCTAAAAGAGATTTTTACTATAACCATAAGTGTAATTGTAATCTAATTTCACAGAGTAAAATAACTTTTTTTCATACAAAAAATGGGTATAGATCATGTTTCTGTAAGTTTTACGACAAAACAATGCGATGTCAGTATATTACCCCTAATTTACACCCGTGTTGTAGTTTAATTACAACAAAAGAGGCAAAGTGTGACCGCTATCAATAGGAATAAAAAAAGTGGCTTGTACAAAAAAAAGCCGCTAGTGCGGCTTTTGTTAATCTTGTTAATTAAATGTAAATATAAGATTGCTGTTGTAACTTTTACAATACGAGTGTGACTATTGTTGGAGCTCTTGCTCAGTAAATACGCCATCAAATAATGCAGTAGTTAAGTAACGTTCGCCCGATGATGGCAGGATAACGACAATGTTCTTATCTGCAAATTCAGGTAACGCAGCTAAACGGGCTGCAGCAACAACCGCAGCACCTGAAGAAATACCGGCTAAGATACCTTCTTCTTTCATTAGGCGTTGTGCCATTTCAATAGAGTCTTCATTTGATACTAGTTCTACACGGTCGACCATTTCTAGATCAAGGTTACCTGGGATGAAACCTGCGCCAATACCTTGGATTTTATGTGGACCTGGCGTTAATGCTTCACCCGCTTTTGCTTGAGTGATAACTGGTGAATTAGTTGGTTCAACAGCAACAGATAAAAGTTCTTTACCTTTATTTAATTTAATGTAGCGGCTTGTACCTGTAATCGTACCGCCAGTACCTACACCTGATACTAAAATATCAACTTGACCGTCGGTTGCTTCCCAGATTTCTGGACCTGTTGTTTGCTCGTGGATTGCTGGGTTAGCTGGATTTTCAAATTGTTGTAATAAAATAGTTGTTTCAGGATTTGCATCACGGATTTCAGTCGCTTTATCAATCGCGCCTTTCATACCCTTCGCGCCATCTGTTAGAACGAGATTTGCGCCTAATGCTTTAAGTAATTTACGACGTTCTAGGCTCATTGTATTTGGCATTGTTAATGTGAGCTTATAACCACGAGCCGCAGCAACAAATGCTAATGCAATACCAGTATTACCACTTGTTGGCTCTACGATATCAATCCCTTCTTTTAAGAGACCGTCTTTTTCTGCTTGCCAGATCATGTTGGCACCGATACGGCATTTAATACTCGCACTTGGATTACGGCTTTCTATTTTTGCAAAGACGTTACCTGTCGTTACACGGTTTAAACGAACTAAAGGTGTGTTACCGATAGACAGTGTATTGTCTTGTAAAATTTGGCTCATGAGATTTCCCTATATAAATGAATACTCGTAACTTATAGCTTAAGCATACTGATAAGTTTGAAAATTGAAAATGCTGTTTTGTTATATCGTTAGGTTCTAAAATGATAAGCACTTATAACCATTTGTATGCACAGTACTGACATTATAGTTTGGCCACAAATTAATTTTAGCTATACAAATTATTAATTGGCTGACGTATTGCGCTGAGTCCACTCTATATATAGACCAAATGCGATAGATTAGTTCCTTGTTAATTCTATAGTTTAGCGTTTACCCCGCATTTTTAATGACTGTTATTTGATAACAGGAGGGGATTTTTTCATTTTTGTCGGATCGGGAACTAGATCTAGCTAACTGTTTGCTTTATTTTAGTGGTCACTGTATCCCAACTTCGTTGATAGTGGCTAAAGCTAATTAGCCACTAAAGGACAATGTAATGAGTAATGTAGTAATTAGTGGTAGCGGTTTATTTACCCCTCCTGATGCAATTAGTAATGATGAATTAGTAACGAGCTTTAATTGTTACGTTGATAATTTTAATACTGATAATGCAGCTGCGATTGACGCTGGAGAAATAACTGCGAAAGCGCATTCAAGCAGTGAATTCATTGAGAAAGCATCGGGCATTAAAAGTCGTTTTGTGATGAGTAAAACGGGTATTTTAGATCCTGCAATCATGCGACCGGTATTTCAACCGATTGCTGACGATGAACCCAGTATTACGGTTCAAATGGCGTTAGTTGCCGCAAAGCAAGCATTAGCAAGTGCAAATAAAGAAGCAAAAGATATTGATTTAATCATCTTTGCTGCGTCTGGTTTCCAACGCGCATACCCTGCAATGGCGGTTGAATTGCAATATTATCTTGGTGCGAATGGTTTTGCTTATGATATGAGTGTTGCTTGTTCGTCAGCAACTTTTGCTATTGCCAATGCGATGGACGCCGTTAAATCTGGGCGAAGTAAAACAGCATTAGTCGTTAACCCTGAAATTTGCTCTGCGCATTTAAATTTTAAAGACCGTGACAGCCACTTCATTTTTGGAGATGTGTGTACTGCTGTCGTTATTGAAAATAAAGCGACGGCAACGAGTGAAGACTGCTACGAGATTATTGATAGTAAGTTGTTTACCCAGTACTCAAATAATATCCGTAATAACCTTGGGTATTTAAGCCGCAGTGAAGGCGCTGATATACATGCTGATTCAAGTTTCTTTATGCAAAATGGTCGCAAGGTATTTAAAGAAGTATTACCTACGGTTTATAACTTGATCACAGAACAGTTAAACGGCTTAGAGTTACAAGCGAGTAATTTTAAACGCCTATGGTTACATCAAGCGAATATCAACATGAATAATTATTTAGCGAAGAAGTTATTGGGTCGTGATCCATCAACTACTGAAGCGCCTATTATTCTTGATGAATACGCAAATACGGCGTCAGCAGGTTCTATAATTGCTTTCCATTTACACCAAGACGGTATGGAAAGTGATGATCTTGCGTTAATCTGCTCGTTTGGTGCTGGTTACTCTGTCGGTTCCCTCGTATTAAAACGTTGCTAGCACTTAAATATTGTTAATGTGGAACTAAACGATATAGCCATCGTTATTGAAAATATTAAAAGACCCAGCTAATTAATTAGTTGGGTCTTTTTTTATTTCACTCGGTTATTTATAGTGATTATTTCTCGTTATTATCAACCCACATTGCCGTTGCGCCACATACGGCAACAGGCATGATCATAAAATTAACCACAGGAATAGACTGACACAGTGCAACCATAGAACCAAAACTTAACGATTGCATACGGTTTGATGATAGTTCACTGCGCATCTCGTCAAAGCCGACTTTGTTATTATCAAAGGTATAATCGGCATATTGAATAGCTAGCATCCATGCGGTAAAGATAAACCACAATACTGGGGCGACTGTCTGACCTACCACCGGAATGAAAAATAACAGCAGTAAACCAATAGCACGGGGAATGTAGTATTTTATCTTTTTAAGCTCACGTGTCAGTACACGCGGGATATCTAATATAATATCTTTGATGCTACTTTCTGGCATCGGCTTATTACTCAATAGCAGTTCGGTTTGTTCTGCTAATAGGCCATTAAACGGTGCGGCAATAATATTGGCAATAGTACCAAAAAAGAACCCGAACAATAGCAGTATAAGGATGAAGGCGAGGGGTTTGATGATATAAACTAACCAACTTAACCAGTCTAAGCTTGCTTCAAGCTGGTGTAGCCATACGTCGATTTGTTGAAATAAGAAATAAAAGCTAACCGAAAACAGCATGAGGTTAACTAACAATGGTATCAATACAAAAGGTCTTAGCTTAGGTTGACGGATCAAGTCAAAACCTTGTAAGAAATATTGAAACCCCGATAACGATGGTTTTACTGAAAGCATATTATATGACGCCTTGTGAATGGTTTATGTCGCATATCTTATCATGCGGTTACTGTGGTTCGGCTATATTGGGATAAAAAGTGCAGTAAAAAGCAACAGCTTTTCTATTCTGCTTAGACGAATCTTTAATATTGCAGATACATCTGCTAAAGTTTTCTGGTTATTCTATATGCGTTGTTTGATATGTACCTTAAAAAGATCAAAATATCTGGCTTCAAGTCATTTGTTGATACTACAGAATTGCTTTTTCCGCACGATATGACCGCTGTTGTAGGTCCTAATGGTTGTGGTAAATCAAATATTATTGATGCTGTACGCTGGGTGCTGGGTGAAAGCTCGGCCAAGCACTTACGTGGTGATGCAATGTCTGACGTTATTTTTAACGGTTCAGTGGCGCGCTCTCCTGTCTCAAGAGCCAGTGTTGAACTGCTATTTGATAATGCCCAACAACGTATAGACCATGCTTTATTACAGTATAATGAAGTGTCTATTCGTCGTGAATTATATCGAGATGGTACAAATCAATATTACCTCAACGGTAAAAAATGCCGTCGTAAAGATGTAACAGAACTGTTTTTAGGTACAGGGTTAGGTCCTCGCAGTTATGCGATTATTGAACAAGGTATGATTTCGCGTTTAATTGAGTCCAAACCTCATGAATTACGTCACTTTATTGAAGAAGCTGCTGGCATTTCTAAATATAAAGAAAAACGTCGCGAAACCGAATTACGTATTAATCAAACCAAAGATAACTTAAATCGACTTGCAGACATTCGGATTGAATTAGGTGTGCAAATTGATAAGTTGAAAGTACAGTCAGTTGTCGCGCAACAATTTAGATCACTAAAACAACAACAGCGAGAAGCGAAAAGCCGTCTTGGTTTAGTGCAGATATATGATGTAGAGCGTTCAATTAATCAACTTGCACAGCAAAAATTGGTGTTAATGAGTGAGCAGGAAAAGTTCACTGCAACAGCCACTAAACTTCAGACTCAAATGACGGATTTTGACGTACAGTTAAATGAATTAACGGTACTGATTGAAAACCAGCAACAAACGTTTTATTTACAAGGTACAGAGTTAACCAAGATAGAACAGAAAATACTGCATCACAAAGCACGTAAGCAAGAGTCTGCTGGTAAGCAACAAGAATACCAACAGCAAAGTGACAAGTTACAAATCTTACTGAAAGAAGAGCAAGCACAATTACAAGTCCATCAGCAGCAATCATTATTGACTGAAACAGACTATAACCGTATGGCGGCCGAATTATTAGTGATTGAACAATCGCTAGCATCTGCAACTATCAGTAGTGATCAAGCTATTGCGCAGCATGCGGTATACCTTGATAAGGTTCAGCGCTTTACGAGTAAACTTGATGTACTGACCAATGCCTTACAAAGTGCAGAATCAGTACTTAATAAAAGTAAAGTACAACGAAGTGATTTAAAAGCAGAACAGCAGCTGCTATTGCTAAACAGTAAACAAGTACTTATTAAGGATAAAATCACAGAACAGCAACAACTACAGTCTCAAGAAACGCGCTTAGGGCATGAACTCGCTGGCTTGAATAACGGTTTTCAAGGGATTAATAAACAAGTTTCAGAACTTGAGACTTATATTCAAAAAAACGTGACTGAACAAACTGAAATTAAAGCATCACTGAGTGTTATTACTGAGTTATTACGTAAAGCGGAACATGCTAATCATGCGCATACCTGGTTAGAATGTAATTTCGAGTCTATACCGTTAAAATTATTACAACAGTTAGATGTAGAACCCGGTTGGGAAGCTGCAGTTGAGAAAGTACTCGCAAACTGGCTTGATGCTTACTGCATTAGTGACGAGCAACTTGCACAATTTAATTTGGCTGAGTTACCTGCTTTGCAATGGTTCAAACCGAGTAATTGTGTTGCACGCGCTGGTTCGTTAGCAAGTAAGGTCAAAAATAACCTATTCAATCGTCAGCTGAATCAAGTGACTTGTGCTGCAACGATTAATGATGCGCAAGCGGGTGCTGATTGCCATGGAGAATACAGTTATATCACTGCCCATGGTGATTGGTTTACCGATGAAGGCGTGTGGTTATCACAACATGCGAAAGCTAATGTGACTTCTGCGCAAGGTCGTATTGAAATGCAGCAGCAGGCATCGCAGCAACAGGCGCGTTTATTTGCAGTTGAAACTATGATAGCAACGCAGCAGCATCAGTTAACAGCGTTGTCGGTGACACAGGTTGATTACCAAGATCAAATTGATAAGGTTCAAGCTAACCTGACTTTAAAACAAAGTGAAGTATCACAATTAACGATTGAATTGGGCTTATTACAGCAACAGCAAGCGCAATGGCAGCTTAATCACGATCAGTTAAATACACGCTTATCAACACTTGATAATTTATTGGCGATTGAAGCCGAAGAAGTACAGCGTTTGAATGAACAGATAATCTCGATTAAGGTGACGATTGAACAGCTTGCTAGTGATGATGGTTTGATTCAAAAATCAGAAACGGCAAAAGCAGATAAAGCACGATTTTTACAAGAACAGAAGGTACTTGAGAAACAAGTACAGCAATTACTTTTGGTTAAAACCAAGTTTACGGTCGAAATTGAGAAACAGCAGCAATTAATTGCTAAAACTGACTCTCAATACCAAACAATTCTACAAGATATTGCTGCATTAGGTGACAACTCACTATATGCTGAAAACTTGCAACAGTTAGAAACTGCGCGTGCTATTGCTGCAGAAAAACAAATTGCGATTGAAAATGATAATAGGCAAAAGAAAACAACACGCGCTAAACTATTTAATGACAAGCGTGATGTTGAAGAAAAACGTGCTAGGATAATGGCAAGTGGCTTAAAAGTTAAAGATAAAGTGCAACAGCTTGATTTAAAACAAGCGAACAATAAAGCCAAAGAACAGCTACTATATCAACAAATTGCGGATGATAATGTTGATATAGACACATTGAAACGTGAGTGTGTTAATATATTAACACTGAAAGAATATCAGCAGCAGCTAAAACAGTTTGAAGTACAGTTACAGAACATTGGTGCTGTCAACCTTGCTGCAGTCGAAGAATATGAACAACAATCGCAGCGTAAACAGTATTTAGATGAACAAACCGATGACTTAGAAAAAGCCATTGCTACGTTAGAAGCCGCGATTGTTAAAATAGATAAGCAGACTAAGGCGCGCTTTGCGACCACGTTTGAAAAAATTAATGATGATTTTAAAATGTTATTTCCTAAAGTGTTTGGCGGCGGTGCAGCTTGGTTAGAGCTAACATCGAGCAATTTATTAGACACGGGAGTAACCATTATGGCGCGACCGCCAGGGAAAAAGAATGCACGAATTTCTTTACTTTCCGGTGGTGAAAAAGCATTAACGGCACTGTCGTTAGTCTTTGCAATATTTAGATTAAATCCTGCGCCATTTTGTATGCTAGATGAAGTTGATGCACCACTCGATGAATTAAATGTCGGGCGTTTTTGTAAACTGGTTCAGGAGATGTCAGAAACAGTACAATTTATTTATATTAGTCATAATAAGTTAGCCATGGAAATGGCTCAGCAATTAATCGGAGTGACCATGCATGAACCAGGGGTCTCTCGAATAGTCGCTGTCGATATTTCGACTGCGATTGAACTTACAGACCATTAACATTAAGAGATAGGCTGTTATGCAAGATTTGCGACTTGTTCTCATCATTTTAGGGTTTATTGCAATTGTTGCTTTAGTTGCCCATGGCCTTTGGTCAAATAAAAAGAATCAAGTAAAACCATTAAAAGATAAACCATTAAGCAAAGTTGACGCTAACGTTAAAGATAAACAAGGGTTTGACCTTGATGGTATCGGCGAAAAACGTGTTGTTAGTCAGCCTGTAGAACAGAACATCAGTGTGACTAAAGCACCCGTTGAACCAACCCCGATGACCGTTGAGAAAATTGAACCTCAGTTTGGTGCAGCGGAAGTTACGCAGGATACGACAGTGCTAACCGGAGCGTTTACTGCGTCGGATGTTGAAACACCTTCGCCAACGATTGATACCGCGATGAATGATGTCAGTTATGATGTTGTTGAAACGTCAGCGGTTGAAGTTAAATCTGCCCCTGTGCTAGAAGAGCAAGTGGCAGCAGAAAGTCAGACGCAAAACGATCTTGATAATAGTGGTGTCGATACAGCCGATAATACAGATACTCACGCAGCAACTGTACAAGATAAACCTGTCGATGACACTGCGGATGAAGCGGTATTTGTGATTAATATCATGGCACGTGAAGGCAAGAGTATTGCAGGTGCTGAGTTACTACAAGAATTATCAGCGTTTGGCTTTAAATTTGGTGCGATGGATATTTTCCACCGTCATGTTGATGCAGCAGGTAAAGGACCCGTTATCTTTAGTTTAGCTAACATGGTTAAACCGGGTGTGTTTGATATTGATATGATGGAGCAATTTGAATCACCAGGTGTATCACTATTTATGATGTTCCCGTGTGCTGGTCAGGCATCTCACAATTACAGTCTAATGCTAGGTGCAGCAGAGCGCATTGCAGAAGCTGTCGATGGTTTATTAATGGATGGGTCGCGTAACCCATTAACAGAAGAAGCCATTGAGCAAGAACAAGCGTTCATTCGCCAGTTAGAACAGAAAGTATTAGCGAAAAAATCTAACTAATCTATTACTCACTAATAGCGTTAGTAAAATAAATGATGTTATCCAGATAAATGCCTCACTTCGGTGGGGCTTTTTTTGATCTTTGGAATTTTTATCTTTGGAAGTAAAGATGACAGAACAAGTAAAACAAATTCAAACCTTAACACTTCAACTCGAAGAGTATAATCATCAATATTACGTATTAGATAATCCCACCGTACCAGATGCGGAATATGATCGTTTATTACGTGAGCTAAAACAGCTCGAAGTCGAATTTCCTGAACTTGCATTAGCTACATCACCAACCCAAAAAGTGGGAGGTGAAGCCTTAACCGGATTTAGCCAGATTCAGCATGAAATGCCAATGTTGTCATTGGATAATGTGTTTTCTGAAGAAGAGTTGTTGGCGTTTGAAAAGCGTTTACAAGATCGTTTATTAACGAAAGCAGAGATTAAGTTTAGCTGTGAACCAAAGCTCGATGGTCTTGCAGTGAGCATTCTGTATGAAAATGGTGATTTTGTTCGGGCTGCCACTCGTGGTGATGGCCAAATTGGTGAAGACATTTCTGAAAATGTAAAAACCATTAAATCAATACCATTACGTTTACGTGGTGATGATTTCCCTGAGCGTTTAGAAGTACGTGGCGAAGTATTTATGCCAAAAGCAGGCTTTGAGCAATTAAATATTAATGCCAAAAAGAAAGGTGAAAAGACCTTTGTCAATCCGCGCAATGCCGCCGCTGGTAGCTTACGTCAGCTTGACCCTAAAATTGCCGCAAGTCGTCCGTTAGCCTTTAATGCCTATTCATTAGGTG
>Ga0209292_1000871_pt1 | contig 38456 bp, 38 predicted proteins | sample GOMGulsemesocosm_2_FD_184634 | JGI IMG/M metagenome (GOLD analysis project Ga0209292, IMG submission 184634) | Methane-oxidizing microbial communities from mesocosms in the Gulf of Mexico - GOM9C Gulf of Mexico (SPAdes) (version 2) | ecosystem: Environmental > Aquatic > Marine > Cold seeps...
CGCGCTTATCTCGATATGGATGATGGCGAAGGCGCTAAAGAGTTATTGCAGGAAGTAATTGCCGAAGGAAGCGATCAACAAAAGCAGGATGCTCGAGCCTTGATAGATAGTATTGGTTAAATCACAATTAAATATGCAAATTGACAGTAAAGAAGTCGTTAGTACGCAAGACAAAGTAATCGTAAGAAATGCCGCAATTGTCGAATACCATGGTGCAAATTTCCATGGTTGGCAGCGGCAGAAGCATCACCCAGAGCCGACTATTCAGGCGGCTTTGGAGGATGCTCTTAGCCGGGTAGCGAATGAACCTATCAGTGTCATGTGCGCAGGACGCACCGATGCAGGTGTTCATGCTTCTACCCAGGTTATTCATTTTGATACCCAAGCTATTAGAAGGCCACATAATTGGATGATGGGTGTGAATACTTATCTTCCAGATGGCATTGCTATACGTTGGATCAACGAAGTTGATGAGTCTTTTCATGCTCGTTTCTCCGCCACCAGCCGGCGCTATCGCTATTTAATTTTCAATAAGGAAATCAAGCAGGGGCTGATGCATGATCAACTTACCTGGTGTCGATTCCCGCTTGATGAAGAAAAAATGCATGCAGCGGCGCAATCGCTATTAGGAGAGCATGACTTTACCTCCTATCGCGCTAAAGATTGCCAAGCAAATACGCCGGTAAGAACCATTCAGGATATCTCGGTGCGTCGCTATGGCGATATCGTCATGATAGAAGTTCAAGCTAATGCTTTTCTCTATCACATGATTCGTAATATTGCCGGTGTGCTTATGCCGATTGGGATGGGGCGCAAGCCGGTTGAGTGGAGTGCCGAATTATTAGCGCAAAAAGATAGAGCGCTAGGTGGGGTTACCGCACCTTCGGCAGGCTTGTATTTTGTTGGCGTTGAATACCCTGCAAAGTTTGAGGTTCCTTCGCAGGCTTGGGGGCCAGTCTTTGTTGAGCCTTGGTTTTCTTAACTGGGCTTTCTTAACCGTCAATAGCTTAAGTCTTAGTGGGCTTAAGCTATTGACGGTTAACGTATTTTCACAGCTTGTGTAATTTCTGTTAGACTCCTACCTTATTAAAATTCAGCCAATAAAAGTATGCTCTCGTGAGTAAAGTACGAATCAAAATATGCGGTTTAACCCGCGATCAAGATGTACATGATGCCGTAGTCGAAGGTGCTGATGCCCTTGGCTTTGTTTTGTATGCACCAAGCCCAAGGGCTGTGAGTGCAGAACGCGCCGCGCAACTCATTCAAAAAGTACCTGCCTTCGTCACTACTGTAGCGTTATTCGTCAACGAAAGCGCTGAAGAAATACAACGGGTACTGACCGTATGTCCTTTTGATCTACTGCAATTTCACGGCGATGAAAGCCCTGAATTCTGCCGCCAATTTAATCAACCCTACATGAAAGCTATTCGTGTACGCAGCGCCGACGATATCCATTGCGCAGTACAGCAGTATCCGGATGCCAAGGCTTTGTTGTTGGATGCCTACGTGGAGAGCTTGCCTGGTGGCACTGGCCAGGCGTTCGATTGGCGATTAATACCTCATTTATCAATTCCCTGGGTTTTAGCTGGGGGCTTGAATGCAAAAAATGTTGCTGATGCGATAAACCAAGTACAGCCTTTCGCCGTTGATATTAGTGGTGGAGTTGAGGTCAGTAAAGGCATCAAAGACGTACAAAAAATTAAAGATTTTATAAGCGAGGTTCGCAATGTCGAACGATAAGAACAGTATTCCAGATCTACCTATTTTACCGGATGCCAAAGGGCATTTTGGCATTTATGGCGGCCGTTTTGTTTCTGAAACATTAAGTGCTGCTTTAGATGAATTGGAAACTTTATACGATACGCTTTCCAAAGATCCCGCTTTCCAAAAAGAATTTGATGAAGATCTAGCTCATTATGTCGGCCGTCCTTCACCGCTATATTTTGCTGAGCAGCTAACCAATCATTGTGGTGGCGCTAAGATCTATCTAAAGCGTGAAGATCTTAACCATACGGGCGCGCACAAGATAAACAATACCATTGGCCAAGCCTTATTGGCTAAGTATTCTGGCAAGAAAAAGATCATTGCTGAAACTGGCGCAGGTCAGCACGGTGTTGCGACAGCAACGGTTGCCGCGCGCTTGGGTATGGAATGTAAGGTATACATGGGTGCAGTTGACATTGAACGCCAGAAGCTCAATGTTTATCGTATGCGTTTATTGGGTGCAGAAGTTATTGCAGTCGAGTCAGGCACAAAAACACTAAAAGACGCCATGAACGAAGCCATGCGTAGCTGGGTAACAAATGTTGATGATACCTTTTATATTCTAGGTACTGCGGCAGGTCCGCATCCTTATCCGATGCTAGTGCGTGATTTCCAAAGCATTATCGGACGTGAGACGATTCGTCAGTGCGAAACGCAAATTGGTCGCCAACCTGATGCCGTGATCGCTTGTATCGGGGGAGGTTCAAACGCCATTGGTATGTTCTATCCTTATTTGAATATGCACGATGTACGCATGATTGGTGTTGAGGCCGGTGGTTTAGGTTTGGCCGGTAATGATCACGCGGCGCCATTATGCAAAGGTCGTCCAGGTGTATTGCACGGTAACCGTACTTATTTAATGGAAGATGAAAATGGCCAGATTATGGGGACCCATTCGGTTTCTGCTGGTTTAGATTATCCGGGTGTAGGCCCTGAGCATTCATGGTTGAAAGATATCGGTCGTGCAGAATATGTTGCGGCAACCGACGAAGAGGCACTGGATGCCTTCAGAGCATTAACGCGCATCGAAGGTATTATGCCGGCACTTGAATCGAGCCATGCTATTGCTCACGCGATGAAGATGGCAAAAGAGATGAGCTCAGATCAGATTTTGGTGGTTAACCTGTCCGGTCGTGGCGATAAAGATATTCATACGGTCGCTGAAATCGACGGTTTAGAAGTTTAAATAAAGTAGAGAGAAATTATTATGAGTCGTATTGCTGCTTTATTTTCAGAATTAAAGAAAACAGGCAAAAAAGCATTAATCCCTTATGTGACTGCGGGTGATCCCAATCCTTCAGTGACGGTGGCGATGATGCATGGTTTGGTTGAAGCGGGGGCCGATCTTATTGAACTGGGTGTGCCTTTCTCTGATCCCATGGCCGATGGCCCAACGATCCAGTTAGCCTGTGAGCGTGCTCTTGCGCACAATACCTCGCTGCGTGATGTGATCGCGATGGTAACGGAATTCCGTACCACGGATGCGGATACACCCGTGGTATTGATGGGTTATTTAAATCCAGTTGAAGCCATGGGTTATAAAACCTTTGCTGAAGCGGCTCAAAAAGCCGGTATCGATGGCGTATTGATGGTTGATATGCCACCTGAAGAATCTGGCGATAACGCTGAAATCTTCGCCGAGCATGAGCTGGATATTATCTATCTAATCGCACCGACCACAACCGATGCGCGCATTAGCGAAATTGCTAAATTCAGCACCGGTTATGTTTATTACGTTTCTATTAAGGGCGTTACCGGCAGTGCTGAAATTGATGTGGCCGATGTTAGCCGTAATCTAGAACGCATACGCAGTCGTGTTGATATTCCAGTCGGTGTTGGCTTCGGCATTAATAATGGTAAAGCAGCGGCCGCCGTTGCAACGGTTGCCGATGGCGTTATCGTAGGATCAGCCTTGGTTAATAAAATTGCAGCGAATGCTGATAATCCAAGCCAAGCGATCTCTGAAGTGAAGGCTGTTTTGTCTGAAATGCGTCAAGCAATGGATGCCAAATAATTACCGATGTTAGCTAAAGTGAGTGCCACTCAATCATGAAAATCGCAGGCGCGACTAAAGATCAATGGTTGGCTTATATAGAGTCAACTCATCCTGCAGATATTGAAATGGGTTTAGGGCGAGTGACTAAAGTTGCACAGGCCCTGGATTTATTAAAACCTGCCCCTGTGGTTATTGTGGTGGGCGGCACCAATGGTAAAGGCACAACAACAGCCCTTTTAGGGCAGTTACTGGCGCAAAAAGGCTTAACCTCAGCCGGTTATAATTCTCCCCATATTCACCAGTATAATGAACGTATTAATCGTCGCGACTCGGTAACGAGCGCACGCTTAAGTAGTGATGACGAATTATGTATTGCGTTTACCGCCATAGAAGAAGGTCGTGGCGACATTCCGCTGACCTATTTCGAATTTGGTACTCTTGCCGCGCTATGGCAAATCAAGCAATGGCAAGTCGATGTGGCTTTGTTAGAGGTCGGCTTAGGGGGGCGCTTAGATGCGGTCAATATCGTTGATACTGACCTAGCCATCGTGAGTAGTGTTGGGCTTGATCATCAAGACTGGCTAGGGGACACCCTAGATCTTATCGGTATGGAAAAAGCCGGTATTGCTCGCCCAGGTAAGCCACTAATCTGTGGCCAGCCTGATGTTTCACAAGGATTCATTGATGCGGCCAATAGCTTGCAGGCGAATACCTTGTATCAAGGCAAAGATTTTTCTATTAGCGCCAATGGCCAAGGCTGGTTAATGGTTCTAGGTGATGAAACCCTCGAGCTACCTCATGGACACATCCCTTATTATAATATCGCCAGCAGTATTGCGGGTCTGAGAACGCTCAATATTCTTCCTAGTGAGGCGGGTATCAGAGAGGCTGTTAATCATACTCGGGTTGCTGGCCGGTTAACGTCTTACCCTTGTGAATATAAAGGTCAGCAGGTCACCTTTATTCTCGACGTCGCGCATAATGCCCAAGCTGCTGGTTTTTTAGCCCAGCAGGTGGGTAATTGCACAGTAGCGGTGCTGGCCATGCTTGCAGACAAAGATGCCGTAGCCGTTGTTGCTGCTTTACCGCAAATAGAATGCTGGCAATTGGCCAGTTTGCAAGGATATCGTGGCCAAGAAAGTGAAGTATTAGGCTCTCGTATATTAGGTTCTTACAGCGATAAAATACTGCATTACAACGACTCAGTAGAGTCCGCTATGCTAGCTTGCTTACAGGCGGGGCACCATGAAATACTCGTCATCGGATCGTTCTTAACGGTAGCGGCCGCGGAACAAGCACTCGATAATATTGATGGATTAATACAGGCAGCCCAATAATGGAAGTAAACCTTAAGGCGCGAATTATCGGTGCCGTGGTAACAGTTTTAGCCTTGGCCTTATTATTGCCCAACGTATTGAAAGGATCGCGTTTGGGAGATGAGGTAATGATGTCGATTCCTGAAAAACCGGCTACCCCAGACTGGGTCGATGAAAAGCAAAGCAGTCGTGTGCGCATCGAGTTGAATGCTTTAGCAACGGGAAGTTTTGAACAAAAGATAACAGCTCCTGAGCCTCGCTACGTATTGCAAGATGACCCCAAAGACTCAGGCGTTGCCGGCGAACGAGCCGGTTTAACTGGCGAGGGTGCGGCCATTGCTTGGACTATTCAGCTAGGTGCGTTTAAACACAGTAAAAATGCGATAGAGCTTAGAGATTCGTTGCGAATTAAAGGTTATAAAGCCTACATTCTTAAAAATGGCATAGGCACCTATGATCGTGTTTACGTCGGCCCGATGCTGCAGCGCTCAAAAGCTGAACGTTTAAAGGTCGAGTTAATCAAAGAAACTAAGATCGAAGACATTCGCTTGCGTCAGTATACGCCAGAATAGTAGTGGCAGTTACTGCATGCCTTTGTTAGAATCCGCGTCTTTCCGATGCAGTCAACGAGTTGAGAAGTACCATGACAAGTATTGACTGGGGCATATTAGCAGTATTAATCGTCTCTGCTGCCCTGAGTTTACGACGTGGTTTTGTTAAAGAAGCGCTATCCTTAGTCAGTTGGGTAGCGGCATTCGTTATTGCCCGTATATTTAGTGGCAATCTTGCAACCTTATTAGTCGATTATATCGACACCCCTTCAGCCCGCTGGGTTGTCGCCTTTATTATTTTATTTGCCGGTACGGTCACCATCGGTGCCATGATCAATCATCTCTTTGTAGAAATGATTCGGATTACCGGTTTATCGAGCACCGATCGTGTTTTTGGCATGGTATTCGGGTTTGTTCGAGGTTTACTTATTCTCGTTGCCGTTGTCTACGGTCTGCAATATACCGCAGTACCCAAAGATCCATGGTGGCAAGATTCGACACTCATGCCACACTTAGAAATATTAGCGGATTGGGCAAGGATCGTTTTGCCCACAGCCACTGATCATGTGATGTCATATACAAATAATTTATAGCTTAACTTATAACTTAATTAAGGTTTATTACGCATGTGCGGAATAGTGGGTATAGTTGCGAAGTCTCATGTCAATCAGAGTATCTATGATGCACTGACGATCCTTCAACATCGTGGACAAGATGCTGCCGGAATCGTAACGTGGCATAAAGATAAGTTATTTCTGCGTAAAGATAACGGCTTGGTGAGTGACGTCTTTCGTACTCGTCACATGAAGCGCTTGGTTGGTAATATCGGTATAGGTCACGTCCGCTACCCAACGGCGGGTAGTTCAAGTTCAGCAGAAGCCCAGCCATTTTATGTTAACTCTCCGTATGGCATAACCTTGGCTCACAACGGTAATCTAACCAATGCCGCTGATGTTGCTGACGACTTGTATAAAGCAGATTTACGTCATATCAATACCTCTTCTGACTCTGAAGTTCTGTTGAACGTATTTGCCCATGAAATGCAAAAACAAGCCGAACTTATACCAACACCCGAATCTATTTTTAAAGCAGTTGCGGGTGTTCATAAACGTATCCGTGGTGGCTATTCAGTGGTTGCCATGATTAACGGCTATGGCTTAGTCGCATTCCGTGATCCTAATGGTATTCGCCCAGCAGTCTTTGGCATTCGCGATAAAGGTGAGGGCAAAGAATATATGGTCTCATCTGAGAGTGTTGCTCTTGATGGCCTAGATTTTAAACTTGAGCGCGATATTGCTCCAGGTGAAGCGATTGTTATCACCAAAGAAGGTGAATTCTTTAGTCAGCAATGTGCTGAAAATCCAAAGCTAGCCCCATGTATTTTTGAACATGTTTATTTTGCTCGTCCTGATTCGATTATGGATGGCATCTCAGTCTACAAAGCACGTTTGAAAATGGGCGAATATCTTGCTGGCAAGATCATGAAAGAACGTCCAGATCATGATATTGATGTGGTTATTCCGATTCCTGATACTAGTCGAACTTCTGCCTTGCAGTTGGCAAATCGCCTAGGTGTTAAGTATCGAGAAGGTTTCATGAAGAACCGCTATATTGGTCGAACCTTCATCATGCCGGGTCAACAACAGCGAAAGAAATCGGTTAAACAAAAATTGAATGCGATTGCGTTAGAATTCACAGGCAAAAATGTATTGTTAGTCGATGATTCTATTGTTCGTGGTACCACGTGTAATCAAATTATTGAAATGGCTCGTGACGCCGGTGCTAAAAATGTGTACTTCGCATCAGCCGCTCCTGAAGTTCGTTATCCGAACGTTTATGGTATCGACATGCCTGCGGTAACTGAGTTAATTGCTCACGATCGTACAGTTAAAGAAATCGAAACGGCGATCGGTGCCGATTGGTTAATTTATCAAGATCTTGAAGACTTAGAACGTTCTTGCTTAAACGGTGCAGTGACCGATGTTAAAGAATTTGATTCTTCAGTTTTTGATTCTCAATACATTACCGGTGATATCAACGAAGCTTACTTTGAGCGTTTGCAAGCAGCTCGTAGCGATGCATCAAAATCATCGATTAATTCTGCGGAAGATGTTGCAATTGATTTGCACAACGATCAAGAGTAATTTGGTTATTCGATGATCTGCTTTCTGTTTGTTCTTAATGAATGGATTGATAAAAACGGCCAGTTAATCTGGCCGTTTTTATTTGAGTGTAAAATAGCAAACTAATAAAATATTAAGGTGTATAAAAAAACCAATATGGGACAATTTTCCGATAGAGATTTTCGTTATCAATCTGATCTAACCGATGCTGATTTTGAAACCTTGGCCGTGCGAGCGGGGCAGGTTCGCAGCGCTCATGGCGAACATAGCGAAGCCATCTATCTTACCAGCAGTTATGTGTTCAACTCTGCAGCAGAAGCCGCGGCACGTTTCTCGGGTGATGAAGAAGGAAATGTTTATTCACGCTATACCAATCCAACAGTACGAACGTTCGAAGAGCGCTTAGCGGCATTAGAAGGCGGTGAAGACTGTGCGGCAACAGCGTCCGGTATGGCGGCTATTTACTCGGTGGTAATTGCTCACCTAAAAGCCGGAGATAGCATCATCGTCTCCCGTAACGTTTTTGGCAGCACCAATGTATTATTCGAAAAATTCGTGCGTAAATTTAACATCGATGTGCGCTATGTCGACTTACTCGACTTAAAAGCTTGGGCTGACGCAATCGATAGCACTACGCGCATGTTGTTTTTAGAATCACCTTCCAATCCCATGAGCGAAGTAGCAGACCTAACCGCACTGGCTGATATAGCCCATGCTCATGATGCATTACTGGTGGTTGATAACTGTTTCTGCACCCCCGCATTACAAAAGCCATTAAGATTTGGTGCCGACTTAATCGTACACTCGGCGACTAAATATATTGATGGCCAAGGCCGTTGCTTAGGTGGCGCAGTCGTGGGTAGCAAAGAATTAATTGAACCGGTGATTGGCGTATTGCGCTCAGCAGGGCCAACACTTAGTCCATTTAATGCTTGGGTATTCTTGAAAGGCTTAGAAACCTTACCGTTGCGTATGAAGGCGCACAGCGAAAATGCCATGGTATTAGCAAGATGGTTACAGCAACAACCGCAAATCACAAAAGTGAACTATGCCGGCTTAGAAGACCATCCTGGTCATGAGTTGGCCAAGAAACAGCAGTCAGGCTTCGGTGGTGTTTTATCGTTTGAAGTGGCTGGAGGTCAAGAAGCAGCGTGGCAACTGATAGATGGTACACGCATGATCTCTATTACCGCCAATCTGGGCGATACCAAAACAACGGTGACGCATCCGGCATCGACGACTCACAGCCGTTTAACGCCTGAAGATAGAGCGAAAGCTGGAATCAATGATGGCTTGGTACGAATTGCAGTAGGGCTTGAGTCTGTTGAGGATATCCAGAAGGATATTGCTTTGGGATTGGCTGCTATTTAAAACTAGAGATAAAAGCGGTTAACCACAGAGGGCACAGAGTCGCTGCGCTGCACAGAGGAAGTGAAAAGGACAAAGGCAGAGATAGAGATAGAGATAGAGATAGAGATATTTTCAAATCATGTAGCTACATGTTGAATCTTCTCTCTTCTCTCTTCTCTCTTTTCCTCCGCTTTTCTCTGTGCAGCGAAGCGACTCTGTGCCCTCTGTGGTTAATCATTCTTTTGCTCTTTTCTGTTCATAGCAGCAGAACCTTGATACCTTTGTGGAATCTACAATTAGAATCGACAACGAGCCAAGCCTAATGCCTTCAGCGCCAGCCCCCGAAAAAACCATCAAAAAAGCCCTCACTGTTTTAAATACCATCATTCTAGGCAAAGAGCCGCAAATCAAACTCGCCATTGCCTGTTTATTAGCCAAAGGCCATCTGCTCATCGAAGACTTGCCAGGCATGGGTAAAACCACCTTGTCTCATGCGCTAGCAAAAGCGCTGGGCCTCAGCTATAACCGCATTCAATTCACCAGCGATATCTTGCCTGCCGACATTTTGGGTGTGAGCATCTTTGAAAAAGAAGCCAGTAGCAACGGTGAACAGCACGGTACGTTCCGCTTCCATCAAGGGCCTATTTTTAGCCAGCTGGTATTGGCCGATGAAATAAATCGAGCGACACCTAAGGCTCAAAGCGCGTTATTAGAAGCCATGGAAGAAGGGCAGGTAACCATAGAAGGGCAGACCCGCAAGCTTCCTTCCCCCTTCTTTGTTATTGCCACCCAAAACCCGGTATCTCAATCAGGCACCTTTCCTTTGCCTGAGTCGCAGCTAGATAGATTCTTAATGCGCATTAGTATTGGTTATCCAGATGCTAAATCTGAAATGGAATTATTAACCGGGGTTGATCGCCGTCAGCTAGCCGACCAACTTGAGCAAGTGATTCAACTAGATGAGCTGAAGTATTTGCAGCAAAAAGTAGCAGCGGTGCATGCGTCTTCTACCGTATTAGAATACATTCAACGTATTATTCATTTCACCCGTTACGAGGGCGGATACAGTTATGGCTTATCCCCGCGTGGTGGTTTGGCGTTATTACGCGCGGCTAAGGCATGGGCGTTATTGCATGCACGTGAGCATTTGATCCCAGAAGACGTTCAAGCGGTATTACCTGCGGTGATCGATCATCGACTGGCCGATGCCGCGCAACAGAGTGAGCATGGCGTATCCAGCCAAATATTACAGCGTATTGCGGTATTAAGTTAATTCATGGAACTCTCCAAAAACAATTTTTTACAAGCCTTTAAAGCGGGTTCAAAAAAGCGTTGGCAAGCTTGGCTTGATCGCCGCATTCCGGCAACTCATGAAATTACGCTCACTCAGCGCACTATCTTTATAGTGCCCTCTAAAGTGGGTTGGGCTTTTGTATTGCTTTTGATCTTGCTCTTAGTTACGGCGATTAATTATCAAAATAGCTTGATATACGGTCTGACATTCTGGTTATTTTCAGTCGCCATCAGCGCATTACTCTTTACCTATAGAAATCTATCTGGCTTAACCATTAAAACCAGTCAGGGTATTAAAGGCTATAGTGGCAGTTTCGTAGAGGTGCCAATTCGTTTAAGTGATAGCAAAAGAGATCACCAAGGGCTGATGATTCATTGGCCCGCCGTAGAGTTAAATCAAGTAATCAGTGATGTAGAAAGCGGAGAAGAAAAAGAAATTCGTATACCGTTTCAATTACACCAGCGTGGCTACTTAATCACGCCTAGATTACGCATAGAAACGCGCTTCCCTTTTGGCTTTTATAAAAGTTGGACTTGGCTACGCTTGAATACCCCCGGCATTGTTTACCCGAAACCGATAATGACGCCATTTATCGCCAGTTTGGGCGCCGGTGATGAAATGCCAACGGATGCCAATCTACAGCTAGGTAATGACGAATTTATAGGATTACGCAATTATCGCAGTGGTGATTCGTTAAAGCATGTGGCGTGGAAATATCTCGCCAAAGGCAAAGGATTATTAACCAAGGAATACGATAATCAACAGTTAAGCATGCAGTGGCTTGATTGGTTTAGTTTGCAAGGTATGGGGATCGAAGAACGACTCTCTCATCTCACGGGCTGGGTATTGCAAGCCGAGCAAGAAGGTCGTGCCTATGGTATTAAACTGCCGCAATTAGAAATCAAACCAAATTTGGGTGATGTACATCGTGATCGGTGTTTAAAGCACTTGGCGTTATATGGGCTAGAGCCAGAAGGTGAAAGCCGATGAGTGCGGTTAACTTTTCTCGCAGTGCTTTGATTTGGCTGCTATTGGCCATTACTAGTGTCTATTTACCGCTGCAGCTGCAGTTACCTTTATGGACCAGTCTAGTCTTTTTCAGTGTCATTATTTGGCGCTGGATGATGCACCTAGGACGCTGGCCTTATCCTAATGCTCCGGTAAAAATTGGGGTTGTGGTATTGGCGATCGCCGCGGTAATTATTTCTGCCAAAGGACGCTTTCATCTCGAAAGCGCCACCACGTTCATTTTAGTGGCCAGTTTATTGAAAGTACTGGAGATTAAAAATCAACGCGATGGCTATATCGTTATCTTCTTATCGTTATTTCTACTCGCGGTGAATTTCCTTTTTGAACAAGGACTTTTTACAGCCTTATACAGCCTTATCGCGGTCTGGTTATTATTGGCTGCTCTGGTAGGTTTGCACCAAACCTTGTATTCAGATCAGCAGCTAACAAAGAACTTACGCCGAGCAGGAAAAACCAGCAGCCAGATCTTATTATTATCGCTACCGATCATGCTGGTATTGTTTTTACTGTTCCCACGTTTAGGTCCTCTTTGGTCGTTAAATTTGCAATCCAATAAAGCGAAAACAGGATTGTCAGACCAGATGAGCCCAGGTGATATTGCCGAGCTATCAAACTCCGATGAATTGGTATTTCGGCTGAAGTTTGATAGTGACATACCGACGCCCGATCAATGGTACTGGCGCGGTCTGGTATTGGATGATTATCAAGAGGTCAATGGTAGGGCGACTTGGTCAATGAGCGGCCAGCTAGATCAAGTAGATTGGTATCCACAGAGCTGGCTACCGGAAGCGAGTGCAGAGGGTATCGTAGACTATCGGATTATTCAGGAAGCCAGTGATAAAAAATGGCTGTTTGGTTTACGTGGTGTTGCCGCCATGGAGTCGGGCATTGGCATGACAGAAGACGATCGCATTATTAGTAAGAAAAAGTTGCGGCAGAGAAAGGAATATTCAGTACGCTCGCAACTGGATATGAAGATTGCAGCGCAAGGTTTGCGTTCTTTTGTCCGTCAGCAAAGTACGCAGCTGCCATCGTCAGTGGCCGGCTTAGGTAACCCAAAAGCTAGGCTCTTGGCGCAGCAGATATTCTTACAGAACGATACTGATGTCGAGCGCATGCAGTTTGCTTTGAACTATTATCAGCAGCATAATTTTAGCTATACCTTAAAACCTGACGTGATGTTGGAAAATGACATTGATAAGTTCTTATTTGAAAAGCGCGCAGGTTTTTGTGCGCATTTTTCCAGTAGCTTTGTCTTCTTAATGCGCTCAATGAACATACCTGCGCGAATCGTCGCAGGGTATCAAGGTGGGGAGTTAAATCCAGACAGTGGTCATATTACCGTTAGACAATATGACGCCCATGCCTGGGCTGAAGTTTGGCTGCTAGGGCAAGGCTGGGTTTCTGTTGATCCAACCGCCCAAGTCGCGCCCGATAGAATCAATCAGGGCATACGCCAAGCATTGAGTGAAGCAGAGGGCGCTCTTGTCGGTGGTGATTTTTCATTACTGAAACTGTCGCATTTCCCTTGGTTGAATGATCTGCGCTTTCAATTAGACGAATTGAATTATTACTGGCACAAAACGGTACTGAATTTTAATAAAGATAAACAAGGCAGTTTATTAAAAGAATGGTTTGGCAATCGATTCTTAAAGAAAAGTTTATACGCCTTAGCGACTCTGTTTTGCACACTGTTTTTTTTCATCGCACTTGTGGTGTTATGGCGCAAGCAGAGCGTTAAAGAATCTGTGCTGGTTAAAACCTTGCGTCAGTTTGATCATAAATTAAACGACCAGAGACTACAGCGTAAAGATAGTGAGGGGCTGGCAGATTACAGCCAGCGCTTGCAAGCAAGCTTCCCGCAATATCGTGAATCAATACAGCGCCTATTCGGACAGCTACAAAACCACTACTTTTCTAAACCTGACGTAGGCGCTGGCAGTATTCATGATGCTGAGAAAGCGATGCAGCAAAAAGAACGTCAATTAGCCAAGCAATTAATGAAGCTAGGCCGCAACCTAAGGCAATAAATACCCAATCATGGATAGATTTACAAAACCTACCAGCTACAAAAACAACCTTCGCCAATCACATTGGTAAAGGTTGTTAGTGGCTTGTCACTGGCCATTTGATTAACAATGCTGGTTAAAAAACCATCGTCATTACTGGTGCAAAAAGCGCCGAAACCGTAAGGACCAAAATAGCCCAATTTATTATCACTATTCATCAAGGCTAAAGAAGGGCTTGAGGGTAGAGGGAGTAAATCGTTATGCGCCCGAATAATGCTTAGCCGATCACCATTTAGCGCTTGTAAACGCGCTATCTCTTCATCGCTGCTCATGGGGTGGGCGACAATAATAATGCGCAATTCGTCGGCATTGAAATTAGCTAATAAACGACTGAAGTGACGCTGGCTAATACGATTGCATAAACAGTCAGGGCGCCAAAAGTGCAATAGGGTTTGCTGTGTCGTATCGGTAGTAGGAAATTGGCCAAGGTAGGGCAGCAGTAAATCTTCGATAGCGCTCGCTTGATAAAACCGAGTATCGTCATCGGCATCAATAAAATTCTTTAATTTTGATTGTTGAAACCACCACAAGCCTAACAAGGTTGCAGCTATCCAAAAGCTGAAAAGGCTGATTATTAGCCAGCTAGGTAAGGTCTTGTCATTTTGCTGCATGCTTAGATAACCGGAAACGTTCAATCAATAGGGCGTAGTAGGATGCCGCTATAATAACTAAAAACCGCACAAATGTTGAGGTTTCTGTTGTTAAATTTAATCACTAAAATAATCAGATTTATGGTAGCGCCATTGCTGGTAGCGTCGGTATTGATTCATGCTGATCAACTCTTTGAATCTCATATCACGCAAAATTCGCTGATGCTTCTTCATTAAAGCAGGAGACCAGTTACCATTTTGGAAGAGGGTATAGTGATATTTCCTAGGAGAAGGCATCAGCAGAGCTAGATAAGCACCTTCTGCGGCATTGATATTAGCCGGAGACTTATTGAAATAATACGCGCAGGCATTTCCAATACCAAATAATTCTGGGCCAAATTCAATGATATTCAGGTACAGCTCGAGAATCTCATTTTTAGATAATGCGTCTTCTAAATGATAAGTAATCAACAGCTCCTGAAGCTTCCTAGTGAGCGTTTTATTGTTGCTTAGGTACAAGTTTTTAGCCGTTTGCTGACTGATGGTGCTGGCGCCAAAACGCCATGTTTGGCTCTTGATGTTTTCGGCTAGTGCGGCAATGAGAGCATCGTAATCGATGCCGTTATGACTAAAAAATTGAGCATCTTCACTTAACACAATGGCATACAACAAATCGCGATGAACGTGCTTAAGGTCGGTCCAGTTATCCAGGTTGGCTTGCGGGGACGTAATAGAATTAGTTAGGTGTATCGATTGGGCATGACTACGCACGAGATCAAAGTTTAGATTTTCTGCTTCAGGAACAACTTTGAAAATTTGAAAGGCATACAGGCCTAAACCGCCAATACACAGCCAAACAACAATACCAGTGATAAATATTAAGCGGCGAATGGCTACTAGAGGGCTGAGTAATGCTCGCCTTAAGCGAGACTGCGTATCAGGTGCAGGCTTATGTTGAAAAAAAGACTTAATCAATGACAGCCCCCTAAGCCTTTTCTTTCGGTTAAATGTGTCTATTTTATCTGAGAGCTTTCTGACTAACCCTATACAAACGATAGCTCAACATGATCGCGGCTGCTGTTAAACCGACGATAATTCCTAACCAAAAACCCTTCGCACCTAGCGGCTCGTGGGCTTCAAAGGCTAAATAATATCCTAGCCCTAAACCACATAACCAATAAGCAAAAAAGGTAATCAGCATCACAATAATGGTATCTTGATAGCCCCGTAATGCCCCCGCGGCAGCGATCTGTATGGCATCGCTGAACTGAAATAATGCGGCAAAGACCAGCAATGCGGCACCAATCTCAACCACCTTAGGGTCAGAAGAATAAAGTTGGGCAATATACGGAGCGAGCAAGAAAATCAAACTGGCATTCACAATAGCGAGGCCGAGGTTTACCCGCACTCCCAGCCAAGAAATACTTTTAGCGGCGTCAGGCTGTTCTCGTCCCAGCTGCTGGCTAACCATCACAGTAATCGCCATACCAACACTTAACGGCACCATGAAGGTGAGAGATGACATATTGATCGCAACTTGATGTCCGGCAACGACATCAGTGCCCAAGGGCGTCAAGAACAGCGCGATCACAGAGAAAAAGCTGACTTCAAAGAAGATTGCACTGCCAATAGGAATGCCTAGCGTAAGCAGGCTAATAACAGGTTGACGCTTTATAGTAAAAAATGTCGCTAATTTACGCTGGTGTTCAGGCAGCCGGTGCTTATAGCAATTAATCAACAAGGCAAAAAACAAGAAGTGGAAAATAATCGCGGTACCGTAACCACAGCCAGCGCCCCCCATAGGTTCGAGCCCAAGCCAGCCATAGACAAATAAACCATTCGCCGGGATATTCAATACCAGTCCCGCTAGCATGATGCGGGTAACTGCCCCAGGCTGATTCAAGGCCTCAGCGTGAAAGCGCAACGCTAAAAATCCACCCGCAGCCGGTAAGCCTAAAGCAACGGCTTGTACATATTGGCGCATTAATAATTCGCTTTTGGGGTCGGGTAATAAATAACTGAGCAAAGGGCCAAAGACATAGAGTAATACGCCAATAATAAAACCAAGGGTAATCCCGGTCATAACGGCAGAGCCAAGAATGTCACCGACTTTGTCGGTCTGATTAGTCCCCACCAATTTCGCAACTTGAGGCGTAAAGGCCACCATCACGCCCGCAACAAACAGCCAAATAGGTGTCCATAAGCTAGAGCCAATGGCAATCGCCGCCAGATCAGCGGTACCGACATGGCCAGACATGATGGTATCGATCGTCGCCATGCCGATTTGTGCAAGCTGGGTAATTAGAATCGGCGCGGTTAAAGCACAAAGCTGTTTAAAGTATTTGGTATTTGTCATAGCAGTCAATTATCAGTAAGCTGCGCATTTTGCCCGTTAACGCTGGCTGAGTATAGAAGTAACTGCATGAATGACTACAATCCTGATCAATTAATTCAGATTTTTAATCGATTATTCATGAATCGCAATAAAACCTGTTTAGAACACAGTAAAGACGAACCCATTTATTTGCCTGCGGATCAGCAAAACAGCCACCATAGAATTCTATTTGCCCATGGTTTCTTTGCCAGTGCGCTGCATGAAATTAGCCATTGGTGTATCGCTGGTGAAGAGCGACGCTTGTTGGTTGATTTTGGTTATTGGTACGAACCCGATGGTCGCAGTGAAGAAAAGCAGCGTGAATTTGAACAGGTTGAGGTTAAGCCACAAGCAATCGAGTGGATTCTGACCAAGGCCAGTGGCCGCCGTTTCAATATCAGTACCGACAACCTTAACGGCGATGCACAGGCAATTGCCGCAGGTCGACAGCAGTTTGCCAATAATGTAGTAAAACAAGTGAAAATATACCTGCTAAATGGCCTTCCTGAGCGCGCGGCCATATTAAAGCAAGCACTATTGGATTATTATCAACCTAATACATTATTAGATAGCGATCAGTTTAGACTAAGTGAATTGATCGGCGTGAATGAGTTGCCCACTATGGCGACCGCACCCTGAAGTTCAAATTAGACGTTAAAACCAAAAGGTTACATTTTGTTTAAAAAAATAATATCAGCAATCACTGGCTCATCTAAAGAACAAAGCCTGGGTAATAAAGCGAAAAACACCAAAAGCCAGCCTAATAAAAAACAAAACAGCAGCAGCCAAGAGAGTAAAAATAAGCCGCATGATCGCAGCAAACATGAGAAAAAACCTCATAAAGCTGCACAAAAAGAAGCGTTTAAGCCATCGGCTAAAGGCAATCAAAAGCATCAGGCTAAAAATCTGCCACCGGTTAAGCCTTGGAAGATAGAAGATTTTGTTGTTGAACCCGCTGAAGGTGAAACTCGCTTCCATGATATGCAGCTACCCGATAGCCTAATGCAAGGTATTCATGAATCAGGTTTCAAATACTGTACGCCCATTCAAGCGCAATCGTTACCGGCGGCGTTAAAGGGCAGTGATATTTTAGGCCAAGCACAAACCGGTACCGGTAAATCGGCAGCGTTTTTAACCGCCGTCATTAATCGTCTACTGACTCAGCCATTAGAAGAGCGTTTTGCCAGTGAACCCCGTGCATTAATCGTTGCGCCAACCCGTGAATTGGTTATGCAGATCGGTAAAGATGCCCGCGAGCTTGCTAAATATACCGGCTTAAAAGTCGTTACGATTGTTGGCGGTATGGACTACGAAGAACAGCGCCGTCAATTGCGTGATCATGTGGTTGATATTTTAGTCGCCACACCAGGACGCTTAATCGATTTCATGGGCAGCCAAGATGTCTACCTAGATGAAGTCGATGTACTGGTATTGGATGAAGCCGATCGCATGCTAGACATGGGCTTTATTCCAGACGTGCGTCGCATTGAGCGTGCAACGCCGACTAAAGGCGATCGCCAGACATTATTCTTCTCGGCCACCTTTACCGATGCCATTCGTCGCTTAATCGATCAATGGACGCATGAGCCAGTAGAGGTGACCATCGAGCCAGAACAAGTAGCGACCGATAATATTGATCAGAAGTTCTTAATGGTCGCCGGCGACGAAAAATTTGATGTGCTGTGCAAATATCTGCGTGAAGAAAAAATTGAGCGAGCGATTATTTTCGCAAACCGTCGAGATATCACCCGCAAGCTATGTGACCGCTTGAATAAAAAAGGCTTAGTAGCGGGCTTATTATCCGGTGAAGTCAATCAACAAAAACGCATTAAAACCCTAGAACGTTTTCGCGATGGCTCACTTCCTTTATTAGTTGCAACCGATGTCGCAGGCCGTGGCATTCACGTTGATGGTGTCTCTCACGTATTTAACTACAATCTGCCAGATGACTCTGAAGATTATGTCCACCGTATTGGTCGTACAGGGCGTGCAGGAACTAAGGGGACATCGATTGCCTTGATCTCTGAAGACGATGCTTTTGAATTACCGGCATTAGAAGAATACTTAGGCACAAAACTAAAATTAGAGCAGCCTAAGTAGGCTTTACGCTATGTTGAACAAGAGCCTATTAATACTCGCACTAAGCTTCTGCATTAGTCTGAGTATTAGCGTGAACAGCAATGCCGAAATCAAACTCAGTCCGCAATGGACTGAGCGTTATTTGTTCAAACACATCCCCACTTTATTGAAGAATAGTCATACTGATCATGTCTTAGCGTTCTATTATTTTGGCAGCTTTGAAGATTTTACGATTATGGGAATGGAGCGGGTGATGGGCGATGATTATGAGCCTCATCATACGGTTCTGATTTTCAAAGACTCAGTGCTGCAAGGTTACTACCCAGAATTAATGGTATTTCCTGCCGGTGTATCGGCGCTTGGTCAGGTATATTTCCCCGCTAATCGCTCAGTTGCTGACGTTATCGATTTGGCTAATAGCCAATATCCGCTGATTATTTTTAATCAACAGCTGGAAACAGCCTCGCATTATATAAATTTAAAGCCTTAGTTCCCCAAAGCAGCTCTCCAAAGTATACGATGCTAGCGTTGCTGAAGAATTCTATCAGCCAGCCAATTAGGATTGTCTAATGGCAAATCGTGACCGGCTGATTGCTCACAGTCTAACGAAACCTGCCAATGCAGAGCCAATTTCTCTGAACACTTCCAGCTGACTAAACGATCAGCCAAGCAGCAATAAACAAAGCTGTTGAGGATGGGTTTTTTGCCGACAAAATAATGTGACGCCGCCCAAAGTTGTGCGCAAGCATTACGTAGCGAAAGTGGGTGTCGCCTAGCTTCTTCAACCCACTGGGAGGTTAGGGCTATCGATGAGGGCTTGTTAGACGTCCACTTCAAAATCGTCCCTTCACGTTTATCCGTTCGCCATAAATTAGGCAATAAATTGATAATCGCCGGCAGACGCATGCGTTGCCAGAAAGGTGAGAGGTTGGCGAAGCTAGAGTTGATGATGTGCACACTGGCTAGATTGAGCTGACTCTTTTCAGCTAATTCAGCAGCGATCATACCACCCATAGAAATGCCGACTAAGTGCAGCTTGCTGTCGGGGCTAATAGAGTGCTTGGTTAAATAATGTTGGATTTGCTGGCTAATATCAGCAGCCATGGCTGCAATAGAAAAGGGCGTTGTTTGCTGAAAGCGTTCGCCATTGCCAGGGATATCAAATAATACAGCTTTAACTTCAGTATCTTGCTGTTGGGCTACTTGCTCGAAAATGGCGGGAAACTGATACCAATGAAACTGGCTACGAATTAAACCGCGGATAAAAAAGTAATAGTGAGGGGGGGTATCCTGACGTATCACTTTTTTATTCATAATTACTAAAAGCCGAAAGAGCGGTTATAAGTGAAAATAATCTGCGTACTGCCGTCAAACTGACTGGATAGATTGGTTTTTTCAAAAGCCAAGCTCAGGTTGTGATCAAAATAACTGCGGGCCACACCGGCTCGAAAATGGAAGTAATTGTTATTGTTTTTACTGCCCCAGTTAACGTCATCGGTGGTTTTTAAATAACGGTACTGGCGGCTTGAAAATTCAAAACCGAACTCGCCCGAATTCACTGTGTGGGCAAGTTCAAGTGTCTGCAAAGTTTGGCCTGAACCCATGTAATCATTAGCCAAGCGATAGCCGAATGTCGTTTCATCATTTAACAGTAGGTTAAGGAACCCTTCGCCATAAGCATCTTTGCTGGTTTTGGCATCACCAACAAAAGTAGCTCGGGTATAACCTAGGTCAACCGCTAGAAAGGGGGTGAATGGAATATACCAGCCTACAAAACCATCAATTTCAAAACGGGTGCTATCAGGAGTGCCACGTTCGATGCCCGATAACCACGTGCCGCCATAAAGTCCCCAGTCGGAGGAGTATAGGCCGCCCAGTTGGATAACAGGTTTGGCGTTACTTTGTTTTATGCCATCGCGAACGTATTCTGATGCAAAGCCAACATCAAGTTGGACATCAGCCTGGCTGGCGCTGGTTACAGAAAGAAAAACAGCGAATAAAATACCGGAGGTAAAACTGGAGCGCATAAATACAACCTAACTATTCAAATAATAAACAAACGAAACGACGACATAATAACCGCTCGCGCCTACTTTAACCATTGTTTTGATACCAGCGGTCAAGGGCTGCGTGGTAAAGAGGATTAAAGCGGCCATCTGAGCACTGCCAATTTGGCATTGACCTAACTGCAGACAACAAAAATTCAAAAAGGGTCAAATGCCGACGCATAATTCTAGCGTGGCGATGTGGCAAAATCGGATTGAAAAGTGATGAGTAATTAAACAGATGCCGCGGATTTTTCTTAACCCACAACCAAGACCCCATCTCTAACGTCAGGGGAAGATACTGCCCAGTAGGATTGTATTGATTAAAATCGTCATACATATAATCCCAAAGATCACCGTGGGTGGTATAGCTATTCGCTTGCGGTTCAAATAAATAGAATTGGTGATGATTATAAGTCGACTCAAATAACGTAGTTAATGCCAGCGCATTAGCTATGTTCGGCCACGGTTGCTTCGAGCGCGCGTAAGGAAACCAAACTCTATCGCGACTACCAAAACCAGAATGGCAATCGAGACTAATGCAATGCTGTTGGTCTTTAAGCGTGCGCGCAATGTCGTCGACCAAAAGTTGAGCTTCCATTTCCATCGGCGCGTTTTTTTTACCACGATACCAGGGCAGGTGACGACTGAGTCGATGGCCGCCGACTAAAAAAGCCGGACGTTGATCAGCATCAATCGGCGCATTGCGCATTAGATCAATACCATTACCATTGCAGCGCTGGTTGTCCCACATCCCCACAGGATTAACGATGGGATAAATCACCAATCGCACCTGCTGCAGTTGTTCATGAATCCACGGATCCCAAGCCAAGCGCTTAATCAGCGTGCGTAAAAAAGCTAAAATAACCTGAGTTCCAATACGTTCAATACCATGAATGCCACCCACTAAAACGAGCGTCGGCGCGATCGGCTCATTGGAACCTAGCTCGAGCCGATAAAACGGAAGTTTGATGGATTTATGCTCAATCTGACCAATAATCGCCGGACGTATGAGATCCTTGCCGAAAGCAATTAACTGTTCCAGTTCGATTAACTCAGGTAAATGGCGCTTGCTATGGTAAAGTTTATCTTTCATCTTCACAGTGTAACCAAGCTGGCGCCACAGTCACAGCAAGAACAAGGCCTGTCATGAGATCTTCACAATGGAGCGATGCTCCGGAAGTTAGTTTAAAAAATACAGCGTGGTTAAAGACCCTCTGGCCGTATTTAATGGAATACAAAGGCCGCGTCATATTTGCCGCGTTATGCTTAGTCGGGGCCAAACTCGCCAGCGTCTGCATTCCTTTTTTACTGAAATATTTAGTGGATGGCTTATCTACCTCAGCGGATGAAACCATTTCGAGCGAACAAATATGGATGTGGTTCCCGTTGGCTTTATTACTCGCCTATGGTTCGGCGCGATTATTAAATGTACTGTTAGGTGAAATACGCGATGTATTATTCGGTCGCGTAACCGAACGTGCAATGCGCCGCATGGCCTTAAAAGTATTTCGTCATCTGCATCACTTAAGTTTAGATTTTCACCTGTCGCGTCAAACCGGTGCCTTACAGCGAGATATCGAACGCGGCACCAACGGCATTAGCTTTTTAATGCGTTTTGTTATCTTCAATATATTGCCGACTATTTTTGAACTATGCCTAGTCATCGGTTTACTGCTTTATAACTACCCACCCTGGTTCGCCTTAATTACCTTAGTCGCCGTGGTAGCATATGTAATGTATACCGCACGCATTACCGAATGGCGCACCCTGTATGTACGTGAAGCCAATAAAATGGATTCCAAAACCCACGCGCGCGCCTTAGACAGCTTATTGAATTACGAAACCGTAAAATACTTTTCCGCCGAAGAGCGCGAAGCCGCAGACTACGACGATTCACTCTGGCGCTGGGAACAAGCACGACGTAAAAACCGCTTAACCTTGTTCGCGTTAAATTCGGGTCAGGCGATGATAATCAGTGTCGCGATGACATTGATGCTGTGCTTGTCAGCCTATTACGTGCTGCAAGGTAGCATGACATTAGGTGACTTCACTTTAATGAATGCCTTTATGTTTCAGTTATTTTTACCGTTAAGCTTCTTGGGCTTCGTATACCGTGAAGTTAAAGCCTCGTTGGCCAGCATTGAACAAATGCTTGGGCTGCTGAAGCAAGAGTCGAGCGTAAAAGACTCTGGCGAACAAACCCTGAGCAGCGAAAAAGCCAGCATAGAATTTAAAAATCTAGCGTTTAACTACCAGCCTGAACGGCCAATATTGAAAGGCTTAAGTTTCACCATTGAAACCGGACAGCGAGTTGCCGTGGTGGGCAGTAGTGGCGCGGGAAAATCGACACTCACTAAATTACTGTTTCGTTTTTACGACAACACCGCCGGCGATATTTTAATTAACAACCAATCCATCTACCAATATTCATTGGCCAGTTTGCGAGAACATATTGGCGTGGTGCCGCAAGATACCATTCTGTTTAACGACACCTTAAAAAATAACATCCTCTATGCATCACCAGTAGCGACCGATGACGACATCGCACGCGTGATAGAAATGGCACAGCTAGATCATTTTATTAGCCAGTGCCCTGATGGTTTAGAAACCGTGGTGGGCGAGCGTGGATTAAAACTTTCAGGCGGCGAAAAACAACGCCTCGCCATTGCGCGCATGCTATTAAAACGACCTGCCATCATGGTATTCGATGAAGCGACGTCATCCTTAGATTCGCGTACAGAAAAAAATATAAATCAAGCCATTCGAGAAGTCTCAGCAGGGTATACCAGCTTGATCATTGCTCACCGCCTATCCACCATCATCGATGCCGACAAGATTGTTGTCGTCGATGACGGCATCGTCGTTGAGCAAGGCAAGCATGCAGAATTATTAGCCCAAGAAGGGCACTACTATCAACTTTGGCAGGCACAGAAAGACCATGCACTTACTGATCATTGATGCCATGAATCTGATTCGCCGTATGTACGCGGCGATGCCAGATCATGACAATAAAGAAGAAGCGTGCATGAACCGCTGCATCAATACCATTGCCGATAATGCCAAGCGTTTAGACGCCACTCATTGTGCGGTGATTTTTGAACGCAAAGAGCCCACTTGGCGCCATGCAGTATGGCCAGATTATAAACTCGGCCGTGGCCCAATGCCGGAAGCCTTAGAAAAAGCACTAGAGCAATTCATCAAAGGATTCAAAACCGCCGGCTTTTATTGCTTCGAATTTCAACACTGGGAAGCCGACGATGTCATCGCCAGTCTTGCGGTTAAGTCAGCGTACAACGGACTCTCCAGTACCATCATCTCAACCGACAAAGGTTTCTTTCAGTTAGTTGATCAGCGCATTCAAATACTCAATCACTTTGATCGCCAGTTGTTTAACGAAGAAGAAGTTCGCGCACGTTACGGCGTTGAAGCAACGCAGCTAGTCGACTTACTGGCATTAACCGGAGATACCACCAATCACCTGCCAGGAATAAAAGGCATTGGCATTAAAACCGCCACCGACTTACTGACTCAGCATCAAGACCTAGATACACTCTTAATAGAACTACCGGGGTTAGAACTGAAACCCAAACTAAAAGAAGCGCTAGAAACACAATGGCGAAATGCACTACTGACCAGAAAACTAGCCAGATTAGTGACAGACTTACCGCTGGGCATTAACCTCAATGACATGCGTTTGGTTAGTTTAAAACCAAATTGAACACCCCATTAAAAGCTAAAAAAGAAATATGACAAAATTACTGTTTAACATGCACGGCGTGCCAGAAGATGAAATTGAAGACGTTCGCGAACTGTGCGAAACCCATGAATTCGCAGTTTACGAAACAGAAGTAGGGCGCTGGGGAATCGGCCTAGCAGCAATCTGGCTAAGTGATGACGACCAACTTCCAGCCGCCAAAGCCGTACTGGATGAATACCAGCAAGCCCGATATCACAATGCACAAGAAGACAGAGCCAAAATACAAGGACTAAGCATAGCCGAAGGCCTATACGTAAAATTCAAACAAGACCCAAACCAGTTCATGATCACACTGCTAGGCCTCACAGCAGTACTGGGCTTAACCCTCTATCCCTTCATATACATCTTCTAACCAAGACACCCAACACAGCTACGGCTTCCTCTTACTCCTCTTAACTGGACATCCAACATAGGAGGCTGTTTGGTTGAAAAGTATCATTCATGATCTAAAGTTAAATTAAGCCTCTTTTTAGCTTAGTGATCATGATGCCTAAACCTAGAAAAACACTCATATCTATCGAAAGTACTCCTTACTACCATTGTGTTGCTCGCTGTGTGCGCAGGGCGTTTTTGTGTGGGGTGGATTCTGTGACAGGTCATAGCTACGAGCATCGACGTGCTTGGCTTGAAGATAGGCTACTGCAGTTGCCAAAGGTCTTTGCGATTGATATTGCCGCTTATGCCATTATGAATAATCATTATCATGTAATTCTGCATATTAATACCACACGCGCTAAAGCATGGTCTGATTTTGAAGTCGTAGAGCGTTGGCATCAGTTGTTTAATGGCACAGTGCTTTCGCAGAAATATCTTAAAAATGAAGGTCAGCTATCGAAAGTTGAATTGATGGTTTTCCAAACAACTATTGATATGTGGCGCTTGAGATTGCAGGACATTAGCTGGTTTATGCGCATATTGAACGAGGCGATTGCGCGCGAGGCTAATGCTGAAGATGAATGCACAGGTCGATTCTGGGAAGGTCGATTTAAATCCCAGGCATTGCTAGATGAAGCTGCTCTAATAGCCTGCATGGCTTATGTTGATTTAAACCCAATTCGCGCCGGTATAGCTAAAACCCCTGAGAAGTCTGAGCATACCTCGATCAAAATACGCTGCGAAAAATCTAACAAAAGTAAAAGCCTCAATCAGGTAAGTCAGCAAGTGCAATCACTCTATCCATTCGTGGGGAATCCTAAACAAGATCAGCCCGAAGGGATACAAATGAAGCTGAGTGATTATCTAGAATTAGTCGATAGCACGGGCAGAATTTTAAGGGGGAATAAACGTGGTTCGATAAATATAAGTTATGAAATCATACTAAATAGGCTCGATATTGACGAAGAGCAATGGTTGGAAATGACGTCTAATTTCGAAGGTCGATTTAGTTCATTTGTGGGCGGGGAGAGCAGTCTGCGCACAGTTTGTAAGAATCTTCACTACCAACGGCCATCTGGGCTGGCTACCAGTAAGTTAATGTTTCATTAACATCACTTTTTAATATCTAAACTCATATCAGAAACATTCTGAGGATTACGCTTGCCTGAAAAGTGCGATTCTGACTCTAAAGTCCGTTTATTCTGAAAGTCCCAAGTTTAATTCAAAATTTATCAACCAAAAGCATATGCGCAACCCACTCAAACACAGTTTTTGATAAGTACTAAGATGGCTGTCTAAATAAGAGACTCTGTAAAACACTATAACTAAGTTGGCTGTCCTATTAAAAAGAGTACAGAAGGAGTCATTAATAAACAGCCTTTAGCGTCGCACCAAGTGTGCAGCTGGGACGCCGCTATGGAAACGAAACTGCTCATCTTCGCTTTCAATAGCATCACGCTCTATCTCACGGAAAAACGCAATGCGTTCATCAAGCGGTGTTTTAGAATAGCTCTGCGCCAGGGTCAAATAATCTTTGTAGTGGCGAGCTTCAGATCGAAGTAGTGAGGTATAAAATTTAGCCAACTCAGCATCCAGGTGAGGGGCTATTTTAGCGAAGCGCTCACAAGAGCGTGCTTCAATAAACGCACCAATGATCAAATAATCGATCAGCTTCTCGTCTGAGGGCTTACGTACTTCTTTATTCAGCAGCCCAGCGTAGCGTGAAGGCTTTAGACCGCGATAAACTAGATCACGCTTATTGATGATTTTTATTACTTGCTCAAAATGAACCAGCTCTTCACGAGCTAAACGTGACATCTTACGCTGCAGTTCAGGCTTATCCGGATAGGTGAACATCAAGTTCAACGCAGTACGGGCGGCACATTTTTCCAAATACGCATGGTTGATTAGCAAGATATCTTGGCGCTGTAAGGCGACTTCGACCCACTGATCCGGGGTTTCACACGGCAAAAAATCAATCAGCTCAGCTAAGTCTTGAGGATCAACATCTTTGGCGGCGGAATAGGTGGCGGAAAGGCTAGCAGTAGGAGTCGGTGTGGTAGGCATAAAAAATCAGCGGAAATATAAAAGGAGCGCCATTATCGCAGAAGCCCTTTTGAATACTAGGGCTTATTTAGCATTATCAATGTAAGACGGCGAGCAAGTCCGAATGATATGAATACATTTTTCTGTTGCAGATATGTATTCAGCGCGTGTGATTTCCCCAAATTCATAATTACAACGCGCCTCTTCCAGGCTTAATTGAGCTTTCTTTAGTTCGGCGTATTGATCGCTGTGATTAAATGCGACTTCTAGAGCGAGTAAAGTCATATGGCCTCCGTGCAAACTGTAACTGAAAGAAGAACTTACAATTATAGAAGTTGGTACGGAAGTCATGATTAGTTAGCAGAAGATTGACGCAAACTAGCCAGCAATCTCAGGCTTAAGACGGATCAATCATTCTTTCAGCAATCATCCTCAGTGCGCTAATACTCGGTATGAAAAAATAATCACCACCGCGGGTTTCAACAAAGCGAGGCATTTTGGCGCAAAAGAAGGGCGGCTTACTGTCATGGCTGTCCTTGTTGTTTGCACTATGATGGCTGTCCGAGTTACCGGCCTTATCATGGCTGTCCATGTTAGGGCAGTTGGCTTGGATGATGTGCTTATCAGATAGCTTTCCATTGTGGCTGCCAATCAGTGGGTCTTTATCATTACCCAATTTGAAGTCATTGGAATAATTAACCCATTGCTGCTGCACAAATTCGAATTGGCGTTCAATGCTCGCACCAATCGACATGAAGATTATACCTTGCTCCGCCTCATCACTTATCGCTTCGTTAATGCCGCCATAAGGTAGGCCGCGGCGCATCAAGCGTCTGCGATCAATCAAGGCGCCTGGGCGATGAAAGGCTTCCTTTTCGGTCTCTAAAGAACCTCGAGTATTAGTGCGACGAATGTGTGCACCAATAGGGCATTTACTTCCCGATTTATCGTCATTAAAGGTGAAGTCGAGCCATTGCTTGCGTAAGGCTGTGCGCTCAGCAGTAGCAGAGATATCGCCTTCGCTAATACGCTTTTCAATGGCAGCCATGCGCGTATCAAGGCAAGCTTTCTCGCCATCGGTCGCGGCCAAGGTAAGCGGAGCGCCATTATCCGGCCAGCGCCCAGACATTTTTGCCATTAGCAAATCACGGCTGCCATCAAAGTCCTTGGCTAATTCGTCAATGTAGCCATTAAACGTATCAACGTTCTCGTGCAGCTTGCGATACACCATGAACGTACCATTGCGGGCGAGTAACTTAGGTTCGGGGGCGAGTGGATATTCGCGCGCCTCATCCACATGGCCTAAAATAAATTCCCCCGTCGCAAGCGGCTGCCAGCTGCCATCGCGCATCAACTTGCCGCGGCCAGGAATACGGCTGCTGGTATTACCGCAACCCTCAAAATACGGATTGCCAATGCCATCAGTAAAGCCGAAATGCTCTTTCGCCGTCGGCTTGTCATTTTCAAATACCGCCGAAGCATCTTGATAGTTTAGGGTCGAATTATTAGGCCCTTTAATGCCGCTGAGCAGCTGCACGCCATCGCCATGCTGGCTGACTAGATCTTCTAGATTGCTGTATTCAAGCTCAATAGCATCTTGATCGCGGCCATTGATCGCCAGCCAAGCATGAACCTGATCATCTTGCCAAATCGCATCCCAATATTCAGGGCTGCTGATGCCGGTATCGCCTAGCAGACTACTGCGTGCCTTCATACCCATAGTGAAGTCGACAGGGAATCCTTTTAAGCTGCGCTCAGGTAAATTCAGTGCTGCCAGACCCGAATAGGTAAAGCCAATATTCAGTGTCGTATTGGGTTTAATGCTGTGGTGATCATTGATATCACTCACCGGCCAAACTTCAGACGTGGTGATTTTATCGATTAGCTGTAATAAAAAAGCCTGTGCTGAGCTGGCCTGCGGAAAGTTTAAAAAACAATAACGGGCTTTCGGAAAACCATAGCGGCCATAGCCTTTGCAGATATTGCCTTGAATATCGTATAAATCTAATTGCTTAACATCTTCAGAGTCGTTCATAGTATTTTTAGTTTGCTTGTATTTGCGATTGGCCGGGCTTCCAGCTTGGACTGTCGATATTATTCAGCTGAACCCGTTGCAGAAAGTATTTAAAACCTTGCTTAGTATCCGCCGCAGACTTGCCTTGCTGAGTTAAAACGAACTCCGAAAACATATGTTTTACGTACAGCGCTTTTAATTGTTCTGCTAGCGGCTTGTCATTAGAACCATTGAAAAATAACGTGGTATCTACCTGGCACGACTTTATATAAGTCACAAAATTCTCCGCGTTATTAACCTGCTCAAACGCCACGCAGTGCTGCCAAATTTCGCGCACTAAACTTTCGTTATTGTCCCACATGCCGGTCAAATAAGGCTCAAGCTCACCGTGGAAGTTACTGTTAAAGCAAAGATACTTAGATTTAAGCTGGTCGCGTTTAAAGTCATTACCTTGCTGGAAAAATACATCGTTTAGAACAAACAAACGGGCAAAATAGGTATTGTCTGTTTTAGCAAATAAACTGCCTTCAGCAGACGGCAGAGCCTGCAGTAAGCGGCGGATTTCTTTATCGTGAGATTGGCTTTGTTTTGTCGACGCAGAGTCAGCGCTAGACTTCGAGTTTAAACTAGAATTAAAAACAGACGCGTAGCCATTAATAATGGGGCATAACGTTGTTAAGCCATAAGCTTGGCCAGAAGTATTTGCCATAATCTAAGCCTCCTTGGCTAGTGAAGAGGGAACGGGGGTATTAGGGTTTGAAAAAGGTGACGGAGAAAATGCCGGGCCCACGTCCATGCTGCCTAAGTGCTGCTGATTATCTCGCAATAACGTATTATACGCGGCAAGAAATTCGTCATCTTTAAGCTCAAGTTTCGATTCACTAAAAGCCTTCAGATTATCAAACAAAGCACTGGCCGATTTTACATCATTAGACGCTGCGCACGGGTAAGCATTGTAGAAATGATCATTCTCAACCTGATTGAAACGAATGTAATCATAAAAATCATGCAGCGGAATAGACTTAGGGTAGCCCACGTTAAAACGCCAGAATAAATCCAGCCCCTCAGGAATCGCAAAAGAAAACGAATCAATATACTGATCCCAACTGCCATTGAAGTTACTTTCGAACATCATATAGCTGTAATGCAAATCTTCTTTCGGCTGGCTCGGGGCTAAATGAGGAAAGCTATCACGACCAATAATCGTCCAGCGCGCATAATGAATCAGCGAGAGATTAATCAGACCCTTGAGGTTAGACGGAAACAGCACCACAAATTTAAAGGCAATATACTGCCAAAGGGCTTTCCACCAAGGAATAGGCGTAATTACGTTAATGGCATAGGCTTTGCCAGAGATATTCGACATACATAAAATCCTTTTCAAACAGCGCTGCTGGGTCATCCATGAATCATGGGGGTATATTAAGCGAGACACTGCTTTTGGTCTATAGCTTCTGCCGACAATACGCAGGTAAAAAGTTTAACCACAGAGGGCACAGAGGACACAGAGGTAAAGCAAAAGCCCGAAGGGGAAGATTCTTGGAGAGGGGTAGTGAAAGAAAAAGGGGGTTTGGAGTGGAGGATTTTTATTCTTTGGATGAATTACACTGTGAGTATTTCTGGTTGATAATAGCGGCCTTTGAATCCTTCGCGAGCCAGCAGAATTTCACACCCAATATCATATTCCCATCTACTGCTATCTCTTACCCATATCTTTGCTATCTCTTGCTATCTCTTGCTATCTCTTGCTATCTCTTGCTATCTCTTGCCCTTCTCTGTGAAGCGCAGCGCTCTGTGTCCTCTGTGGTTAACCGCTCTTCTTCATGCAGGGAGTGCCCTCCGCGGTGAATCGCTTTAACTATTCGCTAATCAGCCCGCGTGCTTTATAATGCCCGCCAATTAACCCTATACCTTTTAATAAACAGAATTAGAGAGTCATCATGACCGTACGTACTCGCGTCGCGCCATCCCCAACCGGTGATCCACACGTAGGCACCGCTTACATCGCACTTTTCAACCTGGCATTTGCTCGCAAGCATGGCGGTAAATTCATTCTTCGCATCGAAGATACCGATCAAAGCCGCAGTACACCAGAATCAGAAAAAGCGATTCTAGACAGCATGCGTTGGTTGGGTCTGGATTGGGATGAAGGTCCAGATGTAGGTGGAGAATACGGTCCATATCGTCAAAGCGAGCGTAAAGATGATTATGCCCAGTATGCCGAACAGCTAATCGAGAAAGGTCATGCTTTCCGTTGCTACCGCACCAGCGAAGAACTAACCGAATTGCGTGACGGCATTGCCGATCTAGGTCGTGCACTAAAGCCAAGCGATCTAAAGCTCTCTGAAGAAGAAGTAGCCAAGCGCGCAGCCAATGGCGATTCGTTTGTAGTACGCATGAACGTGCCTGAAGAAGGCATCTGCCCAGTCGACGACATGCTGCGTGGCCGCATCGAAATGGATTGGAAAATTGTAGATGCACAAATTCTACTAAAATCCGACGGCATGCCTACCTACCACCTAGCCAACGTGGTAGACGATCACCTAATGAAAATCACTCACGTAATTCGGGGTGAAGAGTGGATCAACTCCGCGCCTAAGCACAAATTGCTGTATGAATTCTTCGGTTGGGAAATGCCAGCGCTTTGCCACATGCCATTATTGCGTAACGCCGACAAGAGTAAGTTGAGCAAGCGTAAAAACCCAACGTCTATCATGTTCTATCAGCGTATGGGCTACCTGCCAGAAGCGCTATTGAACTACCTAGGACGTATGGGTTGGTCAATGCCGGATGAAAGCGAAAAGTTCACTCGCCAAGAGATGTTCGACAACTTCGACATTCAACGCGTATCACTCGGCGGCCCAATTTTCGATACTGAAAAACTAAGCTGGTTAAACGGCTTATGGTTACGTGAATTAGACGCAGAAAACTTTGCCGAAAAATTCGCCGCCTGGGGCTTAACCAAAGAGCGCCTAATGCCATTGGTTCCGCACATCCAAACTCGCGTAGATACCTTCGCCGATGTGGTTGGTTTAGCAGGGCACTTCTTAGCCGGCATGACCGTGCTAACAGAAGAAAGCTTCACTCATAAAAACCTAGAGCAAGAACAGCAGGTAGAAATCCTACAGTTCGCCCTATGGCAGTTAGAAGCCGTACGCCACTGGGATCGCGACCAGCTGCAAAAGCGCATGTTCGCCTTAGCCAAGAACATGGAAATCAAACCAAAAGATTTCTTGAATCCTTTATTCATCGCCATCGCCGGTACCAGCGAAACCATCTCAGTACTCGACAGCATGGCATTGCTAGGCCCAGACATGAGCCGCGCACGCTTACGCCACGCCATTAATATCTTGGGCGGAGTAGGGAAGAAGAAACTGAAGAAGATGGAAAAATCCTACCGCAGCCACGAAGCCGCAGTTGACGCCGCTTTAGTCGAAGCTTAAAAAATAAAAGAAGTTAACCGCAGAGTACACAGAGGAAAGCTATAAAGGAGAAGTCCTTCCTCTGTGAAGCGAAGCGCTCTGTGCCCCTCTGTGGTCAACAGCTCTTTTCCCGTCTTTTCAGTTTTTTCACCTAACTCATTGAAAAAACTAAGAAAAGTTGTTGACACTAGTAAGGCCTAAGCCTATAGTACGCCCACGTTTTGAGACGGGGCCTTAGCTCAGCTGGGAGAGCGCAACACTGGCAGTGTTGAGGTCAACGGTTCGATCCCGTTAGGCTCCACCAAATTTCAAAGCGTATTGTCTTAGTGTCCCCATCGTCTAGAGGCCTAGGACACCGCCCTTTCACGGCGGTAACAGGGGTTCGAATCCCCTTGGGGATACCATTTACTCTCTTTTGAGAAGAGCAGTAAACACTAAGATAAATCAACCGAACATAAGCAATTATGATTCGGTTTTTTTATGCCTATGATTTAATGCTTTCTCTTTATCCCTCTCTTTATCCCTCTCTTTATCCCTCTCTTTATCCCTCTCTTTTTTTCTATCTTCTAGTCCTTCCTCTGTGAAGCGAAGCGCTCTGTGCCCTCTGTGGTCAACCGCTTTAATCTTTTCATCCCACCCACAAATCCAAGACAAAAAAATACCGAGCATCTTTCGATAACTCGGCAAGGCCGGAGCAGTCTATTTCTCCATATGGCAATCGGTGCACTCACCGCAAAGACCAACCCCGCTGGCAATGCTACCAAAAAAGGGTTAACCAAAAAAGTGCATAGATTATTAGATAAATAAGCCAGTAGTACAAGGCTACGCCTTGTAAACAAATGCAAAGTTCATGCTAAATTAGTAACTCAAATAACTATAAAGCCAAGCACCATTCAATAAATCCAAGACAAAAAAATACCCAGCCAAAGCCAGGTATTTTTATAAATCTTTAGGTATTCGTATCAATCAAATTGAATACTATTATCATTGCCAATTGAAATTCCAGGGATGTCGAAGTCAGTCACAGGCGCTCGCTGCTCGCCAATAACGGGGCTAATGCCATCAGGAACACTAGCAGCAGGAATGCGGTTTCTAGAGCTAATTCTACTTCCGGTTCTAATGGTCGCATTACCCGTCGCAGTGGCGTCAGTAAAATTCTCAGGGTTTTGATTATTCGCAATAGCAGCGGTAAAAATATCCGCTTCAGACACATTAGCCTTACGCAGAGCAGTGGCAATCGTATCAGCATCCATATCAGCGGCAAGAGCAAGGCTCATCACAGAAGTGGCATCAACACCTGCTTCTATGGCTTCAGCAAGAACATCTGCTTTACAGGTGGCATCGGCACACTCTGCCAGTGCGGCACTAATAACAACAGAACTTACAGCGCCTTCAGTATTTAGGCTGTCAGCAATAGTATCAGCCAATACAGTCGTACTCGCGGCAATTAAAATAGCAGAAGCCAATAGATTTCGTATCATAAAGCCCAACCTGTGCAGTTAATAATCAAACCATTATAGACTATAAAATGAACTTGCCAATGGCAAAGCGCAAAGCCTAAATTTTCAGCAGAACAAACGCCTCACCCTTATAGGCGCCAGGCTCAATATAATAACGATTGCCAAGCAGCAAGGCAGCGCTTTCATTATTAACTGTATGCCCAGTAGAATTATGGCCATGTACCAAATAATCAATGCCTTGCACCACATGCTCGTTGCGCTTTGAAAAATTCCGACGCGACCAAAGGCAGCTTTCCAATTCTTCTTGATCAAACTCAGCAAAGTCAGACCAGTGGTCACTAGGGAAGTCGGCGTGCAATAATCCATACTGCTTACCGTCTTGGCCTTCTAGCTGAATCGCCAGTGGCAACTGAGCGATCTGTTCAAACCATTGCGCCCACTGGCTAGGGTCAGAGCTGGCAATCCAATCGCCGCCATGCTCCAGCCACATCATCTTATGCTTGCTGTTATTGTGTTTAAGGCCGCTCAGCATAAAATATTCGTGATTGCCAAGCAGCGAAAAAAACCAATTTTCAGCGAGTAGGGCGAGCACCTTGGCAGAATCAGGGCCGCGATCGATTAAATCACCCACGCAAAATAAGCGATCCTTCTCAAAATCAAAGCCCAGCACTTCAAGCTGCGACATTAAGCGGCTGTAGTGGCCATGAATATCACCCACTATATAGTCGGTGCCGCGAGTATTCTTAGTAAAACGAACCAACTGGCTATGAACAGAGTTTTCTAATTGCATTATCGAGAAGTCCTCTTCTTGCGTGAACTTCTTTTAGGGTTAGAAGATAAATCACTCCAGCGGGCAATGCAGCCAATCGCCAGCATAAATATAAACATAAACGCATTGGCCGGAATCTGCAGGTTAAAATCCACCGTCGAGTGAAACATAATCGCCATAATTCCCATTGCACTGGCAAAGCCAAGGCCCTGATTGATCGGTCGCCGCCTCACACGCATAGCTTGCACAGCCCAATAAAAAGACAAGGCCACAGAAAAAGCCAATAGCAAAAAGGCAATCGCACCAAACTCCGCTAAAAACTGCAAATAATCATTGTGCGCATAATCGTAGAGTAAGGGAGATCTAACATCATCGCTTTTAAAATGCGGATAAATATATTTATAGCTGGCGGCGCCTGTGCCGAGAAGAGGATTCTCTAACCACATATTAAACGTATCGCGACTAACCTCGTCGCGGCTTTCTTTTTCAATGCTAGAGCCCTGCAAGCGCTCGGCAACTTTCTCAACCCCAAAGAATGTTCCGACAATGGCGATATCAATAATCAACAAACTAGATAATAAAATAGTGGTCGACGCTGATTTGTTCTTCATTAACAGCAGCGCCAAGCCACCGGTAATCATTAAACTGGCAAAGAAAGCTGTATTGCCCATGCGCGAACGACTCATTACCAAGCCAATCACCATAACCGCTAATAACAATCGCATAATGACTTTAGGGCTAAGCATAACCTCAATAAGTTGGCGAAGCTTTTGTTGCCAGTTACCCGAATAGCGGGTAGAGGAGGCGAGTAAAAAGCCAATGCCCAGTGCCAAAGACATTTCTAAATAACCCGCCAGATGATTTCGATTAACAAAAGTACCAGTGGCTTTACCTAAGTAAGTCCACTTCTCAGAAAAGAAGCCCCATTCTAGACCGGTCATAACCATAAAAGAGCCATACAAGGCTTGGAAGGCCGCGGCAATAATCACCAACCAAATAGCGCGTTCAACCCGTGCACGTGTATTCAGTAATAAAATAGTCAAAGCAAAAAAGGCCGTTAAGGCCGTACCCTGGACAAAGTCTTGATAGCTGTCGTGGGGGCTGTAAGAGCTGGAAAGCCATTGTATTAAAACAATCAGCTGAGTAATAAGTAACGCGATTAAAATAGGCAGTGATGATTTTAAACTAGCAGAAATGCCAAGGCCTATCTCTCTGCTGCTTTTAGTGATTTCAGTAAGGTGGGTGATTGCACGGAGACTTAAAGAAGTGAAAGCCAGCAGCGAGTACAAACCCCAGCCCCAGCCGTAAACCCCAGCAAAAGGCAATGGTAAGATAAATAATAAAACTTGATAGAGTCGCCAGCTGAGCATAGATAACCTGAAACTACTGAGATTATGAAAATAAGATAAGCAAAAAAATACCCAGTTAAAACAAAGTTTAGACTGGGTATTTTTATTGGAGCAATAAGATCAGCTAGCTAGCTGTATTCTTAATGTTATGCGCCAGGGCTGATGCCAGGTACTTCAGCAGCATTGTCAAGACCTTCGTTTTGAACTCCGGTGCCATTAAGAGGGTCACCACCACCAGCGGCCGTTCCTGCGCCAATAGTTGTAGGATCCATGTTGTTTGCAAGAGCGCCATTAAGGATTTCTTCCTCAGTTACATTGGCTGTACGCAAAGCGGCGCCAATTTCAGTACCAGGCATGCCAGCAGTGTTAGCAATAGCCATTACAGAAGTTGGATGAATACCAGCTTCAATAGCTTCAACAAGAACAGCAGCCTTACAATCAGCGTCAGCACAAGCAGACAATGCAGCATTAACAACATCAGAGCTTGTAGCGCCTTCAACGGCTAGGTCTTCAGCAATACCAGCAAAAGAAGATGCACTAGCGGCAAGGATAATAGCGGAGGCAAGAAGGTTACGTAACATAATTATATAATTCCATTTGAGTAAGTTTAAAAATAATTTGGGCATTGTATAGGCTAGATGATGAGTTTGCCAAGAAGAAAAACACAAAAATCTGCTATACAGTACAAAACCCAAGATCTAGCCACTAATTCGACCTTAAATTAGTCTTTACCAAAAAGGTCGCGAGTATAAATTTTATCTTCCACATCTTTAATATCATCAGACAATCTATTCGCCACAATAACGTCAGACACTGCCTTGAATTCAGCTAAATCATTAATAACGCGAGAGTTGAAAAAGTCATCGCCGTCAAAGGTAGGTTCATAAATAACCACCTCAACGCCCTTGGCCTTGATGCGCTTCATAATGCCCTGAATGGCCGATGCTCTAAAATTATCGGAGCCTGTCTTCATTACTAAGCGATAAATCCCAACAACCGCAGGCTTACGCTTAAGAATAGCGTTAGCAATAAAGTCTTTACGGGTGGTATTCGCATCTACAATAGCGCTAATAATATTATTTGGCACAGCATCAAAGTTAGCGCGCAGCTGCTTAGTATCTTTTGGCAAGCAGTAACCGCCATAACCAAAAGAAGGGTTGTTGTAGTGATCGCCAATACGCGGATCAAGCGAAACACCTTTAATAATCTGGCCGCTGTCTAAGTTATGGCTTTCAGCATAAGAATCAAGTTCGTTGAAATACGAAACGCGCATCGCCAAATAGGTATTAGAGAACAACTTAACGGCTTCAGCTTCAGTAGAGTGCGTTAACAATACTTCAATATCCGTCTTAATAGCCCCTTGTTGCAACAAGTTAGCAAAAACCTGAGCGCGCTCAGACTGCTCGCCCACGATAATACGCGACGGGTGCAAGTTATCGTACAGCGCCTTACCTTCACGCAAAAACTCAGGTGAGAAAATAATATTATCGCAGCCCAACTCTTCTTTGATTCCAGCAGTAAAGCCAACAGGCACTGTAGATTTAATAATCATTACCGCAGTTGGGTTAATCGCAATAACATCTTTAATGACTGATTCTACAGAAGACGTATTAAAGAAATTCTTTTCGCTGTCGTAATCGGTGGGCGTAGCAATGATGACGAAATCAGCGCCATCGTAAGCCTCTTCCTTAATAAGGGTAGCTTTTAAGTTGAGATCTTTATTCAGTAGGAAATCTTCAATTTCAGTATCTTGAATAGGTGATTGACGATTATTAAGCATCTCGACTTTTTCAGCCACCAAGTCTAACGCAACCACTTCATTGTGCTGTGCCAGTAGAACGGCATTCGATAGGCCGACGTAGCCAGTCCCTGCAATAGCTATTTTCATTCGATAATCCCTGAAATCTTTGGATACTTTGTATTGATACTAAATTATTTGCGAAGGATAAGGCTGGAGAGGGCGAATGTCTATATTTGTGTATAGTCAGGCTGTAACTTTAAGTAAATCACTGTTCTGGGTTTATTTTGTGACGGAATTCACGTAAAGTGCGCTCAAATTTATTGGGCGCGTCAGATGACGCTGTACAACCCGCTAAGGATTAGCTTCAACATAATCGCAATTAGCGCATATCTCTACGCCTTACATTTTCAAGCAAATATTCGGAACGTGAATGAAAATATTAATTACCGGTGGAGCAGGTTTCATAGGCTCCGCTGTTATTCGTCATATAATACAAAATTCCAATGATACTGTTGTTAATGTCGATAAGTTGACTTATGCAGGAAATCTAGAATCTCTTAAGGATATTGACTCAAGTGATCGATATTCTTTTGAGCAGGTGGATGTTTGTAATAGGCAAGAGCTGGATAGAGTATTTTCTGAATATAAACCTGATGCAGTTATGCACTTAGCGGCGGAGAGTCATGTCGATCGCTCGATTGATGGGCCAGCAGCATTTATTGAAACCAATATTGTCGGTACTTACACGTTATTGGAGTCTGCTCGCCAATACTGGCTCACGATGACAGCTGAGCATAAAGAAAAATTTCGGTTCCATCACATCTCTACTGATGAGGTTTATGGTGACCTAGAAGGGCCGACTGATCTCTTTACTGAGCAAACACCTTACGCACCTAGCTCGCCTTATTCAGCCAGTAAAGCCAGTTCCGACCATTTAGTG
>Ga0209292_1000873_pt1 | contig 38378 bp, 24 predicted proteins | sample GOMGulsemesocosm_2_FD_184634 | JGI IMG/M metagenome (GOLD analysis project Ga0209292, IMG submission 184634) | Methane-oxidizing microbial communities from mesocosms in the Gulf of Mexico - GOM9C Gulf of Mexico (SPAdes) (version 2) | ecosystem: Environmental > Aquatic > Marine > Cold seeps...
CACATACCACCTTAGAGTTTTTATAAATCAATGTAGAGATTAGTTAACTTTAAAACTGGTTGATTCTCGTTTTACTAACCTTGGAATGTGTTTACAGTTGTTGTTATTAGTATTTGTTGGTTGTTTTGAAACAAGTTCAATACCAATATTTGCTGCTTGCATAGCCATTTGTTCAACAGGATAGTTTAAGGTGCTAAGTTTTGGTCTTGAGTATCGAGACAGCAATACGTCATCAAAACCTAATACAGAAATATCTGATGGCACTTTAAAACCATTATCTTCAAGTGTTGAAATGGCGCCAATAGCCATAGCATCGTTATAAACAAAAAGAGCAGAAAAGCTTTTACCAGAGGCAAGAAGGTTTTGAGCTGCTATTTCACCACCTTGCAGTGTCGGTTCACCAAACTCAATGAGCTCAGCATTAATCATGACACCCGTCGATTTAAGTTCATCTTGAAAGCCTTTAAGCCTAAGCAAAGGATCGTCAATTTGATATTTACTGGAAATACAGGCGAAATTCTTATGCTCTAGTGCTAATAAATGACGTGCCGCGATTTTTCCACCTTCAAGGTTGTCTAACCAAACACAGCGCTGCGCTATCTGCTCAATGTAACGATCAATAAGCACGAGGCCAGGGACTTTATTTGCTAGCTCAATCAAGGATTGATCAGAGAGTTTCTTGCTGTGCACTACCATCACTTCACAGCGCCTTTCAATAAGTAAATTAATCGCTTGTCTTTCTGTTTCAGCACTTACTAAGCCGGTACTTAATAATAATTGCATATTTTTTTGACGTGCGACTTGTTCAACACCTTGTGCTAGTGAGGCAAAAAATGGATCGACTAAGTCAGGTATAACAACACCTAAGGTGGTGCTTTTTTGTGTCACTAAAGCCCGAGCATTAGCATTCGGGCTGTAGTTTAACGCTTGCATTACCTTTGTGACTTTTTCTATTGTCGCTTTACTGACTTTAGGACCGTTATTTAATACACGAGAAACGGAAGCTACTGATACACCAGCGACACGCGCCACGTCTTTGATTGTTGTCATAAGGGTAAATGTTTACATGCTCGTTGTTTATTTACTATGCATGGAATATACACTAAATATGGCTTTGATATCAAGTTAACGCTAATTTAAAACAAGTGCTTGCAGAGTTAAGGGAAAACGTTTACCCTTGTTTCATGTTTTACTTATTGTGACTTGAAATATATGTCCATTACATTTGATCCTACAGAGCATCCACACCGAAGATATAATCCATTAATCGATGAATGGGTCTTAGTTTCGCCACATCGCGCTAAGCGACCTTGGCAAGGACAGGTAGAAAAACTTGATGAGCAAGAAAAACCTGCTCACGATAAAGATTGCTTTTTATGTGCGGGCAATACGCGTATCAATGGCGAGATAAATGATGACTACAAAGAAACCTTTGTTTTTACCAATGATTTTGCTGCTATTAAACAAGATACACCTGATGTGAGTAGCAATGATGCACTTTTTAAAATGGCGACCGAGCAAGGTGAAAGCCGTGTTATTTGTTTCTCTCCCGATCACAGTAAAACTCTGCCACAACTTTCAGTAAGAGAAATCACCAATGTTGTTGATACTTGGCAGAATCAATGTAAAGAATTGGGGGAAACGTATTCATGGGTGCAGGTATTTGAGAATAAAGGCAGTGTTATGGGCTGCTCTAACCCACACCCTCATGGTCAAATTTGGGCACAACAACAATTGCCTACATTGGTAATGAAGAAACAAAAGGCGCAATCGTCTTACTTTGCGCAGCATGTCAGTAACTTATTACAAGATTATGTTGCTAGAGAAGTTGAAAATAAAGAGCGTGTTGTCGTTTCTAACGATGATTGGTTAGTTGTTGTGCCTTACTGGGCAGCATGGCCATTTGAAACTTTACTCTTACCGCGCTTTAGTGTTGCCCGTATCACTGAGTTATCGGATACACAAAAATCGTCTCTTGCCGATATTCTCAAACAAATAACTATTAAGTATGACAATTTATTTAATTGTTCTTTTCCATATTCAATGGGCTGGCATGGTGCACCTTTTGATGGTGAAAATCATGATGAGTGGACATTACACGCTAGCTTCTTTCCGCCGTTATTAAGATCAGCAACAGTGCGTAAATTTATGGTCGGTTATGAAATGATGGCTGAAGCGCAGCGAGATTTAACGGCAGAGCAAGCTGCTCAACGATTACGTGATTTGCCAACAACGCATTATAAGGAGCAAAACTAATGACTCAGTCAGTTCCACAGCAACATGATCTTGTGCAAGTTTTATTTGAACAACAATTTAAACGTTCAGCTGAAATAGTTTGTCATGCGCCAGGGCGAGTAAATTTAATTGGTGATCATACTGATTATAATGATGGTTTTGTCCTACCAGCAGCAATTAATTATGGTACGACTATCGCGGCATCAAAACGTGAAGATAACATCGTTAAAGTCTATGCCCATGATTGTGAACAACAAATCAGTGAGTTTGCGTTAAATGAAATTGTGTTTGATGAGCAGATGATGTGGAGTAACTATGTTAAAGGTAGCTTACAGGCATTATTAAAAACCTTTCCTGATATTAACGGCGCAAATTTAGTTGTTAGTGGAAATATACCACAAGGCGCGGGATTAAGTTCATCGGCAAGTTTTGAGATAGCGATTTTAAAAGTCTTTGCCGAGCTTTATCAATTAGCTTTAGACGGTGTTAATGCAGCACTTTTAGGTCAGAAAGCTGAAAATGATTTTGTCGGCTGTAATTGTGGCATTATGGACCAATTGATTTCAGCCATGGGTCAGCAAGGTCATGCCATGTTACTTGACTGCAAGGACTTATCTTTTGAAGATGCGCCTATTCCTGATGATTTATCCCTGTTTATCGTTAATTCTAATGTAAAGCGTGGATTAGTCGACAGCGAATACAATTTAAGAAGAGAACAATGTGAAACAGTGGCTAAGTATTTTGGTGCAACAGCCTTACGTGATGTCACGTTAGCGCAGCTCAATTCAGCGAAAGAACAACTTGAACCGGTACTATTTAAGCGTGCTCGCCATGTTATTAGTGAGAATGAACGTGCTGTTGCGACATTAAAAGCGTTAAAAGCTAACGATATGGCTTTAATTAGCGTGGCGATGAGAGCATCTCATATCTCTTTACGTGATGACTTTGAAGTGACCACTAAAGAAATGGATGGGCTGGTTGAAATGATTGATGAAGTATTAGGTGATAAAGGAGGCGTAAGAATGACTGGCGGTGGTTTTGGCGGTTGTGTTGTTGCTTTAGTGCCTAAATTAATGGTGGATAAGGTAAAAGAAGCTATAAATAATCAATACGAAAAAACATTCAATCTTAAACCAACAATTTATCTTTGTACTGCTACGCAAGGTGCATTTAGGTAAACGTAATTTAATATACAAAATTAAAAATATAATTAATAAAACAGGTGTATAAATGATGGATTTTACAAATAAATTGGGAACGATAGACAGCACAATTTTTATTGTCTACGTCATAGGGCTGTTGTGTCTAGCCTTATGGATTTCTCGCAGTGAGAAAAAAGAAGGTGCTAATACTGAAGATTATTTCTTAGCCAGTAAGTCACTGCCTTGGTGGGCAATTGGTGCGTCATTAATCGCAGCCAATATTTCGGCGGAACAAATTATCGGTGCATCAGGCTCAGGTTACGCTATGGGTTTAGCTATTGCTTCTTATGAGTGGATGGCAGCCATTACCTTGGTATTAGTCGGTAAATATATGTTACCTATTTTCCTGAAAAATGAAATATTCACTATGCCGCAATATCTTGAGCAACGTTTTGATAACAAAGTTAAAACTACCATGGCCATTTTTTGGTTGGCGGTATATACCTTTGTTAACTTAACCGCAGTGTTATGGCTAGGCGGTATGGCTATTGAAACCGTTGCTGGTGTCGATTGGATGTTTGGCATGATATTCTTAGCGGTATTCTCCGTTGCTTATTCTTCATATGGGGGTTTAAAAGCCGTTGCTTTCACTGATATTTTACAAGTCGTGTTATTGGTATTTGGCGGCCTATTGCTAAGTTATTTAGCTTTAGATGCTGTTGCCGATGGTCAAGGGGTGTTAGCTGGTTTCGGTATTTTGACTGAGCAAATGCCAGGTCATTTTGACATGATTTTAAGCCCTGAAAATGAACATTATATGAGTCTTCCAGGTATATCAGTATTAATTGGCGGTATGTGGGTGATGAACTTTAGTTACTGGGGCTTTAACCAATATATTATTCAGCGCGCGTTAGCGGCGAAAGATCTAAAAGAAGCGCAAAAAGGTATTGCCTTTGCTGCTTACCTTAAGTTGTTAATGCCACTTATAATTATATTACCAGGTATTGCTGCGGTTGTTCTTTATCCATCATTAACATCGCCAGACCAAGCTTATCCTTCGATGATGGCAATGTTGCCAGTTGGTATTAAAGGACTAGTTTTTGCAGCATTAGTTGCTGCAATAGTATCTTCATTGGCATCCATGACAAACAGTATTTCGACTATCTTTACTATGGATATTTATAGCCATTTTAAGCCAAATAAAAGTCAACGACACTATGTGCATATTGGGCGGATAGCGGCGTTAGTTTCTTTGTGTATCGCATTAATTGTTGCAGAGCCATTACTCGGTAAGTTTGACCAAGCATTCCAGTATATCCAAGAATTTACCGGTTTCTTTACCCCAGGCATTGTGGTGATATTTGGTATGGGCATGTTTTGGAAACGGGCAACATCAATGGGCGCGTTATCAGCTGCATTAGGCTCAGCAGTCTTCTCGTTAGTACTTAAATTTGCTTGGCCTGAATTACCATTTATGGACAGAGTCGGTTTAGTGTTCTTATTATGTTTAGCGCTTTGTTATTTTGTATCTCTTGCTGGTAAGCCAAATACCACTGATAGCAGTGTGAGTTTAGATGAAGTGAGCTTTGATACAACTAAGTCATTTAATGTTGCTGCAGCTGGTGTTGTGGTTATTCTTACTGCTTTATACGCCACTTGGTGGTAAACCAAAAGTACTATTAATAGTAAGTGAGAAAGGCCAATTCGTTGGCCTTTTTTATTGAAAGGAAAAATAATGAAAGTATTAGTGACTGGTGGAGCAGGATATATAGGCTCTCATACGGTTTTATCATTGTTAGAAAATAATTATGACGTGGTCGTTTATGACAATCTAGTTAATTCAAGTGTTGAATCAATTGATAGAGTTGAAAAACTATCAGGGAAATTCGTTGAGTTTGTTGAAGGCGACATCTGCGATAAAGATAAACTGAGCCATGTATTCAAACAATTTCAAATTGAAGCTGTTATTCATTTTGCTGCGCTTAAAGCCGTAGGTGAGTCGGCTAAAATACCATTGAGTTATTATCAAAATAATGTTTATGGCTCTGTTTGTTTGTTAGAAGTTATGCAGCAACATAAGGTACACAATTTCATTTTTAGTTCATCTGCTACCGTTTATGGTGAAGAAAATGAAGCGCCCTATGTTGAAACAATGAAACTTGGCAATCCATCAAGCCCTTATGGCGCTAGTAAGGTAATGGTTGAACGTGTTTTAGCTGATTTTGCAAACTCAGATGCAAGTTTTAGAGGTGTATCCTTACGCTATTTTAACCCTATTGGTGCTCATGAAAGCGGCACTATAGGGGAAGACCCCAAAGGTATTCCCAATAACCTTTTACCTTATGTTGCCCAAGTTGCCGTCGGTAAGCGTGATAAACTCAGTATCTTTGGTGATGATTACGCCACTAAAGATGGTAGCTGTGAACGTGATTATTTACATGTGATGGATTTAGCTCAAGGCCATGTTGCTGCGTTAGACTGGTTAAATCGTCACAATGAATTTAGCGGTGTTGAAGCCTTTAATTTAGGTACTGGTAATGGCGTGTCAGTTTTTTCTATTGTTGAGGCTTTTGAAGAGGCTTGCGATAAAAAAATTCCCTTTGAAGTATCACCAAGAAGAGCGGGTGACCTAGCTGCTTTTTGGGCAAACGCCAGTAAAGCCAATAAAGAGCTGAATTGGCAAGCTAATAGAAGTTTAGCGCAAATGATGACTGATACATGGCGCTGGCAGTCAAACAACCCCAATGGGTATTTAGTTTAATGAGCAAAGTGAAATCACTGTTGGAAGCTGATCTGGAAACAATAAAATTGACCAATGACTACGGCATGTCAGTTGAAATTATTAACTTTGGCGCAAGAATAAAGTCGGTTAAGTTTCCGGTAAACACCAAGCCAACCGAAATGATTTTAGGTTATGCCTCTGCAACCGACTACTTAACTGATGAGTTTTACTTAGGCGCAACGTGTGGCAGGGTATGTAATCGTATTGCTGGCGGCAAGTTTGGACTTGAAGGCAAACAATATCAATTACCGCAAAATGATGGTGAAAACTGTTTGCACGGCGGTTCGGATAATTTTTCCTTACGTTATTGGAAAATTGACAAAGACACAGTCACTGATTCTTCGGTGACTTTATCCCTTGTTTCAGCTAATGGCGACCAAGGCTTTCCAGGTTTACTTAACATATCGGTTACTTATCAATTAAGTACAGACAATAAACTAAGCGTTAAATACTCTGCTAATACTGATTTAGCGACACCGGTTAACTTGACCAACCATGCTTATTTTAACTTGGGTGAGAATGACTGCCAATCGCTATATTTACAAATGATGTCTGCGGCATACTTGGAAACTAACGCAGCTAATATACCTAGCGGTAACATTATCTCGGTAGCAGGAACCGATTATAATTTTAGAGAGCCAGCCTCTATCGGTTATCGACAACAGCATACTAATGATGAATCGCTTAAAACAAAGCGGGGTTATGACCACTGTTTTGTTTTGGATAATACGCCGCTCGAGCAGCCTAAAGCAATTCTTACCTCACTAAAAAATCAAGTTAGCATGTCTGTTTATACCGACCAACCAGCAATACAGCTTTATACTGGCTATTACTTAAATGGCAATTTTAGCTCCTATCAGGGCGTATGTTTAGAAGCACAAAATTATACCGATGCGGAAAATAATCAACATTTTCCCAGTAATGTTTTGAAACCAAATAAAGAATACCAGCGAAAAATTGTTTTCGGTTTTGCGTCGACAAATTATAGCTGATAAAAGTTCTATATTTCTATGGCGGTTAGGGGTACATAGTGCCTTAGGGGTTTACTCCACTTTAGACTGCTTCGTGCGTTTAGTTGACCTAAAGGATTGAAAACAGTAATGTCTCATCAGAACGAACAAACGATGACTACCTTCATTAATCAATCCCTTAGTGAATAGTTTTACCTATTATTGAGTGTTATACACTTAATGTCGAACGGAGTGAGTATGATTCAAAAAACCTACGATGATATGTGGGCAGTATTTTGTTCTAAGCTTGAAAAGGGGCAATGCGAAATGGACCTAAATATAGGTAACAAAGATGATACTCGTCGTGGAGTTACAGCGTTAGCATACCTTGAATCAAATAATAAAAGTGTGGTCAATGAAATTGAGCACTTTCTCAAACAGGTGCAACAAATTGAACCTGAACAATACTATCATCCGACAAATGAACTTCATCTAACCATATTATCTATCATTACATGTATTGCTGGCTTTAAACTTACAGATATAAATACAACTGAGTATGTAAAAGTTTTTAACCAAGTTTTCAATGGAATAGACTCAATAGAAATTGAATTTAAAGGTATAACTGCTTCCTCATCATGTGTAGTTATCCAAGGCTTCCCCGTTGATTCTAGTTTGAATATATTGCGTGATAGATTACGTAAAAACTTTAAAGCATCTGGTCTACGTTCAAGTATTGATAGTCGTTATAAAATTACCACAGCACACGTATCAGTAATTCGATTTTACACGCCAATCAAAGATATAGATAACGTAAAAGTCCTTTTCCAAAAGTATAGAAATTATAATTTTGGTACAGTAAAACTTACAAAAATTGAGTTTGTTTTCAATAATTGGTACCAAAATTTATCGATAACTGAAAAAATAGCTAATTATTCAATACAGGAAAGGGTGAGAGCGTATAAGTGACAATGGTTCGAGGCACAAGTCGAGATAGATTTTATGTAGTATATTTGTCCAAATATAAGTCTGAACTGGCTAGTTTAATATCCAAAAACACCACATTAGCTAACAATTTAGTTCAAACATATCATCTGACTAACCATGCTTATTTTAATTTGGGCGAGCAAGACTGCCAATCTTTATATTTACAAATGATGTCTTCAGCATTTCTTGAGACTGACTCTGCCAATATACCTACGGGTAATATCATCTCGGTAGCAGGAACAGATTATAACTTTAGAGAGCCTGCCGCTATTGGCTATCGACAACAGCGTACGGAAGATGAATCGCTGAAAACAAAAAAGGGTTATGATCACTGTTTTGTTTTAGATAATGCGCCGTTCGATCAACCTAAAGCAATTCTTACTTCACTAAAAAATCAAATAAGTTTGTCTGTTTATACCAACCAAGCAGCAATACAGCTTTATACCGGTTATTCTTTAAGTGGCAAGTTTGGTTCATATCAAGGCTTATGTTTAGAAGCGCAAAATTATACCGATGCGGACAATAATAAAAACTTTCCTAGTAATGTATTACAGCCAAATCAACAGTATCAGCGACAAATTATTTACAAATTTGAGTCAATAACATAGCTGTAATTTGTCTAACCCAAGCAAAATTGCGGCTAAAGTAAACGAACCAAGTGCTGTGTTAACAACATTCACTTGACCGTAAATAGTATAATGAATACGCAATGACAATACATAGCATGCTGGTAAACCATCGAGACCTGAAGATAGAATTAATTTAGTGCTTATTTAGTGCTTATTTTGTGTAGATACCGGATGTAAGTATCTAAGAGCATAGGGTTGCTTTTTGTACGTCAGGTCACCGTGGTACTTCTGACTTAACTTTAATGATTATCATATTCTATATTTGGTGGGGATTAGCTTGCAAACACCCGCGGAGACTCGTGAAACCCTTCAACTTAAAAAATCATAGGCAATTATAAATATACAAGATAAAAGCATAATGCTCTATAAATGTGTTGTACATTCGGATCTTTGTGGTGTGATGGGGCATATGACAACACGTCACTTACCACTTTCATATAACGTATTTGGTTAGAGTGGTGATCATGCAAAAACAGAAACCGTGGTTGGGGTAATGTTAAACAAGTGATCGAATACCATGATGATGTGGACGCTGGTGACTTACTGTAAATCCTTGCCAGTTTCATTACGTAAGGTACTAAGTCAATAGCGATAAACTTCAGCATGTTTAATATCGTTAAGAATGGGTTAGCAGCCACATTGGAAAGTACTAGTGTTTATTTTGATACGCTAAACCGTAAAATATGGATGAAGAAGATGCGGGTTGATACATTTGCTATAGGTGTTTCTTGTAGCACTATATTTAATACTTTTTTAAACATTGTATTTGGTATTTCTGAAAATAATACTTAATAATATGCTTTGTACGCATGGTATATCATTAAGTATATATTACTGATTTTCATCATCACCGTCATCACTGTTATCAATCCAAAATCTAATCTAAAATCTAAACTTCAACTTAAACACGAAATGATAGGCTTTATGAAAGGGAAAGGAGTATCGCAGCTTAAACGATACTCCTTAGGTTAGTCTAAGCTTAGAATGTTGCCCTTACACCAAGTGAAAACCGTCTGCCATAATAAGTATAATCAATTATGCGATTTTCCATGCCTTGATAACTACTGACAGCTTCTTCAGTTAAGTTAACCCCTTCGACAAAAACCGAAAGATTTTCATTGATGTCATAACTTGCACTGGCATCCCATTGACCATAGTCAGTTGTATATTCTTCATATTCAAAACCCCAAATGTATTTTTCACGCCAATTATATGAAGCACGAATTTGTACCGCTTCGTATTCATAGAACAGGATGAAGTTACCGGTATCAGACAACCCATCAATACCGAAGTTATATGAGTCCGTTTCTACATAAGCGCTATCACCATTAACAAAAGTGTAATTGAGCTGCACACCTAAGCCGCTAAATGCGCCAGGCAAGAAATCAAAAACTAAGTTGGCAGCCACTTCTACCGACGAAATTGATGCATCGTCTAGGTTAAAGGGTCTATTTTCTATAAAGTCATAACCTGCAATAACGGTTTCCTTTTCTGCGGTCACAATAAAGTCTTCAATATCTTTGTTCATATAGGTGATACCTAGATAAGATGACTCATTGATATACCAGTTTACGGCTAAGTCGAAATTGGTTGCTGTATAAGGCTTTAAGTAAGGATTACCACCAGAAGCACCGAAGAAACCGCCTTGGGTTGGTCTGGTATTATACCCTACGTCAACACCAATTTTATTTAACTCTGGTCGAGTAATTGTTTTTGAAAGAGATAATCGCACATCAACACTTTCGCTAACTTCTAGCTTTAAGTTCATTGACGGCAAAACTTCTTCGTATTCATTGATGACTTTGAGTGGTTTCGCTTCAGTTGTCTCTAATATGCTGACCGTTGGGTCATCCGGATTAGGCGTGATACTAATTATTTCTTCACCCCAACCCGTTGACGTTTGTTTAGTTTTAACCATTCTGACACCGACATTGCCTGACCATGGCATAGAGGCAATTTCCCCTTCTAGGGCAAGCTGAACATAAAGCCCGCTATTTTCTTCTTTTACGCCTGGGCTATTAGCTAATTCAACCGCTGGCGTATAGTCTAGATTAGGGATCGGGTCGCCATTTTCATCAACTCGTTGATTATAATATTCGCCATTCTTAATAAAGTCGTCAGACTCATAATAGGCGCGTAACGCTTCGTTATCAGTTTCTAACCAAGCCGTTGGAAAGGAGCCATTAGCACCGGACAAAAAATTATTTGGTTGAACCAATATGCCAATATGGTCAGGAATATCATCAGCGAAACCGGTTGATGTACCATTGTTAACTTCATCAGAACTTCTGAATCTTGTTCGTTGAAATTCTCTTTCATTATAGAAACCGCCAACCTTTACGCTAGATATTACGCTAAGTTCAAGCGGTTTTGTCCAATCCAGTTTCAAATCTTTAATGGTGTCTTCGTTATCATCACCTTCAACAACCATAAAGTGATTCGATAACAAACTTGTATCAGTTAAAGCCGCAGGGTTTGATTGATACACATCGGTATACTCCCCCGTTGCTTCATCAAAAACGGGGAAGGTTAACGAAGGAACGGTTTGTCCTGGAATTAACTGGAATACGCTAGAGCTTTCAGTCGTATTTCTAAAACCACTAACAGCAAAACTTTGCGAACCACCCGCGGTATTTTGTGATTTGGCGTAAGACATGTCAAATGTTAATACTGAATCATCAGCAAAGAATTTCTCGACATTGAACCCCACCATATAAGTTTCAGTTGGGCGGTTACCTGTTTGGTGCACCATTTCCGTTGGCGCGGCGTGACCAGCCCAATGAACTAACGTCCCTTGCTCATCAATTTTAACACTGCCAGGACCCGCATTGTTATTATTAATACCGCCCCACCAATGAGCGATTTGATTGTAGTTAGCTTGTGTATCATATTTTGAATACAAACCATCAAGAGTAAATACCAGATCATCCGACAGCGCATATTGCGTAACAAGCATGCCACTTGTTCTTTCTCGTTCTGCTTGTTCTACACCATAGGAAATACCTTGAGGTGCCCAAGCAACAAGCTCTTTAGCACCATTCGCATCAAGGTCGTATTCCATTGGCCACCAGCCACTAGTTCCCATATAGTCAGATCGTGCTGTTCGCTTGTGAGAAGCAATTGACGCAGAGATACCAAAGTTACCAGCATCATTTTTATAGCTGGTTACGCCAGAAAATTGTGGTGATGTCTCATCTGATAGTTCGTCGAGCATTGCCTTAACAGATACTGCCCCGCTAATCCCCTCGTCTAAATCAAGCGGTCTTAAGCTTCTTACATCAATAACAGCACCAATACCACCGTCAGAAAGCTCTGCTTTTGACGTTTTGTAAACATCGACACGAGAGACCATTTCCGAAGCAAGGATATCAAAGCTAAATGAACGAGAGCCATCTGGGTTTGGCATAATCCGGTTATTAAAGGTGACCACGTTAAATTCAGGGCCTAAACCACGGACGCTGACTTTACTGCCTTCGCCACCATTACGATCGATTGATACGCCAGTGATCCTTTGTAATGATTCCGCTATGTTTGTATCTGGAAATTTACCTAAATCTTCAGCTTCAATTGAATCTAAAATACTGTCGGCTGCTTTTTTAGATAATATTGATTTTTTTACACTGTTCAAGTACCCAGTGACTTCAATCACTTCAACCTCATCTTTCAATTCTTGCTCGGTGTCGTTCGCGTTTTGTGCTAAAGCGCTGTTAATGCTCATTGTCAGTAGGCTTAAACAAAACAGACTGTTTACATTTTTTTTAATCTTTTTATCAAAAATCATTATGTTGCTCCTATGAGTCATCGATTAATTCATCAATGACTCAAATATTTGTCTACTTATTGGTTAAGGGTACTGATTACTGACATGTGCCAGTTTCATTTTGAGTAACGCTGATCCGATTTATTAAATAATCGAAAGAAATATCGTAGAAACCAGCTTGATCGATAAGTTTCAGATCGGCGGTGCCATCACCAACATCGGCTTTAACCCAAACAATCGGAGCGGTTTGTTCCCCCCCATTTACAAAACCTGCATCGAAACCTTCCCACGCCAGTTGTCCTAAAAACTTCATATCAACGGCATCACTAAGCTCTAAACATTCAAGTCCAAATACATAATCGCCTTGGCCTTGGAAGTCAGCCACCATTGGAATCGAATTTTCTGCTGACCAGTCTAATTCAGGATAGTCGACGTAGCCTTTGCCAACGATGTACATTTCTGTAAGAACGGGTTGTGCTGCAAGATCTGTCTCATACCATTCATATTCAAGGGTTTCTGGTTGGAACCAAACGTTGTAATATCCGGGTGCTGGTGCTGGAATACCATGACTATTACCCGAATTTTCCATTTCAGTTAAACTCACTGACGCGTCAACGAGACCAAAATTATCTTTATCCCAGCTTTGTTCGCTAATAAATTTAAAGTCACCGTAAGGCTTAACTGCATCGCCTGAATCTTCAGCGGTGAATCGAACATCAATATAATACCAACCAGGCCAGTCTTCAGTCGTCGACATTATTCCTGCTTGAGATGCATTCCAATCTCCACCAGTCCCTGTGCCTACCATAAACATATCAGTAGATTGTTTAATAAGAGTTGCTCTACCTACAGCATAATCAAAAATTACGGTATATAGACCTGCCGCAGCGGTATATTCCAAATAGTTATAACTTTCATTGACGGTTTCATGCCAGTAAAATTCAGCGATATTTTCATTAAGTTCGCCAAGGTTGGTAAAGCCCCATTCTGAGGCTGTATCCCAATCTTGGCTGCTGATAAATTCAAGTTCAATCACATCAGCAAACTCTAAACCTTCGATACCAAATACGTGCTCACCCATGCCGTTATAGTTTTTCACCATTGGGATCGAGTCGGTAATGCCATAGTTTGATTCTTCACTCCACCAATCCAAATCGGGATACTCTGGGAATCCTTTACCAATAATATACATCTGCTCTAGCGTAGTAATACCTGATAGGTCAGTTACTTCAACGCTATATTCTAAAGAATCTAAATTAAAACGAACCGTGTAATAACCAGCGTCATCAACGCTCACTGAACCGACATCTGTCGAATAGACAAGATTTCCGTCGCCATCGGTGCCGTAATAATCAGAATCCCAAGTTGAGTTTTGATCAATAAAGTTAAATGTACCTGCTTGTTGAAAATGAACTGTGGTTTCGTACCAGCCCTCTGTTTGTGCCGTCATCAATGGCGCTTGACTTAGCTCCCAGCCATTTATTTGAAATTCACCAGATATCCAAATTTTTTGAACCGGGGTAGCCGTTTCTTCATCGGTATCTCCCCAAATTTCTATCCAAGATATTTGAGGGTCCGCACCGCCATCCGTATTTGAAATTGTTCTTTTTACTGCTAGATCTAAGACTCCATCGGTTACTTCAACATTGTCAAAACGTTTAAATTCATTTTCAGCGGGAATAAAGTAACCTTCTTCTAGAGCGGTTCCTTCAGCAACTAGATCTACGTGTCGAGTGCCTTCTGAATCCCATGGGTCATTGAAGCCAAATACAACAGTATAACTACCATTATCCAATTCAAATGAGTATTCTACGCCTTCACCCGCAGTATCTCGTTCATCACCTCGAATACTGCCGTAATTATCAGCATCTGCGTAATATTGAGCTGTTTCAGAGGTATAGCCCCAGCTATATCCAGTGACCAGGTCGGGCTTGTAGGCTTGATCTTCGACACTACTACGAGTACCGAAAGTTTCCAAAATCTCTAATTTGCCGGGAGTACCATCTCCAGCATCGACATAATAAATCACTTTAAAACCGTCTGGTGCTCTTGGTGGTGCTTCATAAACGTTGGAGGCGTTTTCAGAAATAACAGTATCTTCGTTATAGTCAATCGAAACATCATCTGCGCCTTCGCCGCATCCAGCTAAAAGAACGGGGGCTATAATCACCCATAGATACTTACTCATTAATTTTTTCATGATTCAGCCTTAATTTATTATTATTCAAAATTCAGTCCTAATTTTTTATTTATCTATGACTCTTCGTCTGTGTTCATTTCGGACAGTGCTAGACTTTCAAGTTGTTGTCAAACAACATATATTTGAACTTTAAGTAAAAAAATGTAAATTTTTTTTCTAAAATTTGTTCGTTATTTAACAGGAAGAGGCTGTAATCGCTAAGTTTTATTGAAGTTGTGATATGTGCTAAATAGATCATTTGCAAGAGAGAAAATATGGTTCTCATAATAGGTGATATTTACTCACTTACTGTTGAATTTTAATCATTACACTATTTTTAGATTTTTCTTTAATATCTTTATTGTTATTTTAAGCATGATGTTGTGATTACGCCTAATAATTGGCCATCAAAAACGTCCTTAAATGACCATGTTTTGTTAAAGGATTGACTGTCATCACAATAAAATAAATGGATTGGTTAATAATGCCGAAAAACAAATAATATATAAAATCAATGCGTTCAACGAAGATGTACTGTGTATTGCTATTCTATTGTTAGCTCCCTTGCCAATATTCGTTGTTGTTTATAGAAATGAATCGGCTGATAGGAACGTAGATATGAAAGCAAAAAAAAATACCGGTTGTAAAAGATTTATTGTCGGCTTAATCGCCTTAAATATAACTTTTACATTACAGGCGCAAACGGAATTATCTGTTAAGTTTGCTCAAGATCATCAAGTAATAGATGGTTTTGGTGCATCTGATGCTTGGGCAATCAATCCGATGATCAACAAATGGGTAGCTGAGGGTAAAGAGAGTGATATTGAATCTTTGGCCGATACGCTTTTTTCTGTTGATTCAGGTATTGGCTTGTCGACATGGCGCTTTAATATTGGCGCAGGTAGTGAAGAGCAGGGTAATGCCAGTTTAATTTCTTTAGATAGTTTAGGAAAAACTTACCGCCGCGCTGAATTGTTACAATCAGCCCCCGGAGCCGCCATTGATAAAACTAAGCAACTCGGACAAATTCGTTTTTTGCAAGAAGCTAATGAGCGTGGCGTACAAGATTTTGTCGCCTTTAACAATAGTCCGCCTGTATGGGCGACTAAAAATGGCTTAGCCCATCCCAACAATGGTTCTGGTGTCGGCTCTACTAATCTACACCCGGAAATGATCGATGAATATGCCCGATTTTTAGTTGACGTTTTGGAATATTTACGAGGCGAAGATGTGAATGTTCCCGTTAATTATATTAGTCCCATCAATGAACCTACCTGGGAATGGCAAGGTAAATCTCAAGAAGGCAATCGTTATAATACCAACGATGCTAAATCAGTTTACACCCAGTTATATAGCGCGCTTCAAGAGGCGAGTCTAGCCCAAGAAGTAGCGATAGACGCTGGTGAGGTGGTGGAATATACCGCAGCCTTGAGCGATGATGATTATCGAGATTTTACTAATGGAAGTTCAAATTATAATGGTGGCATGAATAGTCAGAGCCTTGGCTCATATAAGAATTATATTGATGAATTATTAGGGGATGACTTTTTACGTGCCAAAATAGGTAATAAAATTTCTTTACATGGTTATTTTTCAGATGCTTGGTCAGACAGAATGGGCGCTTTACGTGACACTGTCTTTGACAATGTAAAAGCCGTATCGCCAGATGCGAAAATTTGGATGAGCGAATTTACCATTTTAGGTGGCACAGGAGATGTACGTAAATTTGAAGGTAGTGGTTGGGATGTTAATGATATGGAGTACGCTTTGCATATTGCTAAAGTACTTCATCGAGATTTATCCCGCCTTGATGTGAATGCTTGGCATTGGTGGTTAGGTGTCACCCCGTATAATTACAAAGATGGCTTAATAAAGATAAACGGTGAATTAGACGCTGATTCAATACGAACGTCTAAAGTTTTATGGACACTGGGTCATTACAGTCGCTTTATCCGGCCAGGCTATGTACGTATTGGTTTAGCGAATGTCGATAATTTAAATGGCGTTATGGCATCTGCGTATAAAAGTCCTGACAACAGCAAGTTAGTGCTTGTTGCTGCAAATGCGGGTACAAATGCAGAAACAATATCGTTTGATTTTGCTGGTATTCCCCAAGGTAAAGCGGTTACGTCATTTTCTACTTACCTTACTAACGCCGATAATGATTTAGCATTAAAAGCATCAACCCTCATATCTAATGGTTATAGCTTGCCAGCAAAGTCTATTGTCACCTTTGTCGCTGAACTTGTTGATGTTGAATCACCACCCATTACTAGTTTTATTCAAGATAGAGCATTAGTTGAAGAAGGTGGGTTGGTGACGTTTTCAAGTACTACGGCAAATTCACCCGAGACATTTGCATGGTTATTTAACGGTGGTACCCCTGAAACGAGTACCGATGCCGCGCCTGAAGTTACTTATTCGCAAGCGGGAAGCTATGATGTGACCCTTACGACAACGAATGCGTTTGGCTCACATACACAAACTTTAACTGATGCGGTTAACGTTGTTGTTAATGATGGACAAGCTTGTCCGACTTCAGGTTATCTGAATTTGGAAACCTGGTTGAACACACCTGATACTGGCGATTATGACTACGACTCTTCCATCGCTAGTATCCCCTTGGGAACAGAGCCCGATAATAAAGACACGATAACGGTATTTGAGATTCAGGCAGAGACTGGCGATAACTATGCCACCAGAATACGCGGTTACTTATGCGCACCTCTAACGGGTGAATATACCTTTTGGTTGGCCTCCGATAATCAAGGTGAACTTTGGTTAAGTACAGATGAAAATTCAGATAATGTTAAAAGGATTGCTCATAGCGACGACTGGACTAATGTTAGAGAATGGGATAAATATGAATCGCAAAAATCATTACCAATTTACCTGATCGCAGGTCAGAAATATTATGTTGAGACATTACACAAAGAGCATGATGGTGGAGATAATTTATCAGTAGGCTGGCAGTTGCCAGACGAAACCATGGAAAGGCCTATCGCGGATAATCGTTTGAGCCCATGGATTGAAGAATATGATCCTGCACCCACACCAACACCGACCCCAATACCTACGCCAATACCTACACCTGAAGAAAGTAGCTCAGGTGGGCTGATTAATATTTCGATGCTGTTCGGGCTAATGACTTTGTTGGCAGCTCGTCGATTGTTCCGAAAAAACGCCAAAATCATAAGTTAGTATTTATTCACTATACAAAGGTAGTCATTACGAAAATGTAAATTGGCACACTTGTAAATAAAATATGAAAAGCTATTTAGCTATTGGGTATGTTTTAAGGGTAAAAAATGGAAAAACTTTTTAGAATTAAAAAATTTATGAGCACGCTGAACAGTAAAAAAATAGTAGTTAACGCGATGATCGGCTGTATTGCGCTGTTAAGTGTTTTTAATTGTACAGCAAAGGTTGAGGAATGGAGAAATCCTGAAATATTTAGGATAAACAAAGAGCCAGCCAGAAGTTTCTTTTACTCGTTCAACAATAAGGGTGCATTAAAAGAAGACACTCCTTGGCAACAAAGTAATCATCAATTGCTCAATGGTAACTGGAAATTTAATTGGGTAGACCATCCAAGTAAAAGGGTGATTGATTTTTATAAAACTAATTTTGATGACAAAAAATGGGGGAGATTTCCTGTTCCCGCTAACTGGGAGATTAATGGCTTTGGTATCCCGTTTTATCACAGCCATGCCTGCTTTGACAATGAATTGCTTCTGCCTACTCAAGATATTGCCTATAACCCGGTGGGCTCATACCGTAAGATCTTTAATGTCCCCACAAAATGGGATGGACAACAAGTGTTTGTTCATTTCGGCGCCGTAAAGTCAGCCTTTTATCTTTGGGTAAATGGAAAAAAAGTGGGTTATTCTCAAGATTCAAAAACCGATGCGGCTTTTGATATTACCGCTTATATAAAACAGGGTGAAAATTTACTCGCATTGGAAGTTTATCGCTATTCAGATGGCTCCTATTTTGAATGCCAAGACATGTGGCGGTTAAGTGGTATAGAGCGCGATGTATATCTTTATACGACTCCAAAAATAGCAGTTCGTGATTTTCATGCCTACACCACACTTGATGAGACTTATCGACACGGTATATTAACCTTCGACGCCGATATTGATAATCGCTCACAGCTTGACGGTCAAACTCAGACCTTAAAAGTTGACGTATTAGATGAAAATAATAACGTTATTTTGTCAAGAGTAATGCCGGTTAACGCCATATCAGTACAGGATAAAACTAACGTCACTTTCTCAGCAAAGGTTAATTCACCCAAGTTATGGAGTGCAGAACAGCCCAATTTGTATGATATTCGTTTGACCTTGCTTAACGAACGTAAACAAGCAACACAATATATTAGCCGTAAAATTGGTTTTCGCTCTACAGAATATAAAGAGGGTAACTTTTTGGTTAATGGACAAGCGGTGCTATTTAAAGGCGTGAACCGTCATGAACATGATCCTAAAACCGGGCATGTTATCTCTCGCGAGTCGATGCTAGAAGATGTGAAGTTAATGAAAGCATTTAATATCAATGCTGTTCGAATGTCACATTATCCTAATGACCCTTACATGTATGACTTAGCAGACAAATATGGCTTATATGTGATGGATGAAGCGAATACCGAATCTCATGGATTGGGTGCGTCTAACCAAGGGGGATCTTATGATGCACAACGTCATATTGTTAACAACCCTTTATGGAAGGCCGCTTATATAGACCGAATTTCTAATATGTATGAGCGTAGTAAAAATAATCCATCAGTCGTCATAAGATCTTTAGGTAATGAGTCAGGAGATGGGCCTAATTTAGAAGCCACCTATGATTGGCTAAAAGCTCAAGAAGCCTCTCCGGTAATATCAGAGCAAGCTCAACTACGCCGTCATACCGATGCCTATGGACAGATGTACGCGCCTTTATCAGATATTATTCGTTACGCAGAAACCCAACATGATGAACGTCCAGTAATACTTATAGAGTATGAACATGCCATGGGGAATTCTTTAGGTAACTTTAAAGAGTATTGGGACGCTTTTGAAAAATACGATGTTTTACAAGGCGGTTTTATCTGGGATTGGGTCGACCAAACCATTGATAAAGTAGCAGCCGATGGCACTATTTTTCAAGCCTATGGTGGTGATTTAGAGCCGGAAGGAACGCCAAATAGTGATAGCTTTTGTGCCAATGGTTTGGTTTTTGCTGATCGAACACCCTACCCATACCTTTGGGAAGTCAAAAAGGTTCAACAAAATATTGCCATTGAAGCTCAAGATATTACCAGTGGGCGCCTGTCAATTCGTAATAAATTCTATTTTAGAGATTTAGGCAATTACCAACTGAATTGGAGTGTACTGAAAAATGGCGAGGTAATTGAACAAGGTAGTGCCGGGGATTTATCAGCACAGGCAGGTGAGAGTGAGATAAAATCTTTACTTTTTAACACTAAATTCAATCCTGAGAATGAGTATTTCCTCAATATTAATATCATTACAAAAAGCAAAGAAGGATTATTGGAAAAAGGGCATATAGTGGCTCAAGAGCAACTGGCTTTCCCACACAAGATAAAATCTAGCGTGGTGGCAACTAAAGCACCGTTATTGATAGATACCCTAAAAGATAAAACCACATTTAGTGGTAAATCGTTCTCAATTTCTATTGATAATAACTCAGGTCTTATTTCATCGATTAATTATCATGATAAAGAGTTACTTAAGTCATCTTCTCACCCCGAGTTCTGGCGTGCCCCTGTATATAATGATCTGGAAATTGGCAGCTATGAAAAAAAATTATCGGTCTGGCAACATTTAGGTCGACAAACTAAACTCACCACAATGAAAGTAAAACGCATATCTGCATCTTATGCCCAAGTAGATGTTGAGCTTGCTTTAGATGCTATCGATAGTCGCTATTTTCTAACTTATCATTTGTATAGCTCTGGGGAGGTGAAAGTTGATAATTGGTTCTATGCAGCACCTCATAAAAAGTTTGGTGAATTGCCTCGTATAGGTAATCTATTTGAGTTAAATACGCGATATGATAATATCGAGTATTACGGTCGGGGGCCTCATGAAAATTATGATGACAGAAAAGCCTCAGCCTTTATTGGTTTGTATCGTACTACCGTAGACGATTTATATATCCCTTATGTTCGTCCATCTGAAAATGGTTATCGCACTGATGTTCGTCACGTATCTTTTATTGATAAACAAGGTCATGGTATTACCTTTAGTGGGGTAAATAATCGCGTACAAAAACGTAAAGGCGTAATCGGTTTTGGTGCACAATTTTATGCAACAGATGATTATGATGCCTCTAAAAATGATCATGTTAGAAGAAACCACCACCCCTTTGAATTACGCAAAAAAGATAGAGTTTTTGTTAATATTGATCATCGCCAACGAGGAGTTGGCGGCACTGATTCCTGGGGAGCGGAGCCTTTACCAAACTACATTTTACCTTGGTTAGATTATCGATTTTCGTTTTCTTTTAAACCTTTTAAAGAAAAGAATACAAACTAGTTTGCAGAGATAGATAAAATAATTTATAGCACTGCGCGGAACAAATTTAGCATGCTCTTTTAGAATGGTTGATTGAATGCTCGTTCGTGATTTGTTGCACTTGACTCATTTTTATTTTCTCTTTATTGCTGCAAAGTACTTCGATCATCACATGAATTTGGTTAATAAAAGTGAATCCAAGACCTAAGACTAAAAGGTTGCCCTATTTTGATAATATCACTAGCTAGGTGACTATATTCAATTGGTTTTTGATGAGACCGTTGAGAAAACTTCATTAACAAGAAAATCACGAACAGGTATTTGATGGGGTTTGATAGTTAATCAAATTTTCCTCTGTTTTTAATAGTAATTCTTACTGAGTTATGAATTACCAACGACCCTTAATAATACAGTTGAGAAAATCACAACCATATATGAGTAATTTTCACTAGATATTCAGGGCTACTAATATTACATTTTCAAAAAATAAGTTAGTTGATAAATAACACTGATTTATTTTTCTTAAACTGGAGACGAAAAAATAATGAAGCAATTGCTCAATGTAGTGGTATTTTTTTTGCTTATCGCTTTTAATGTTATGGCTCAAAATGATTGGGAAAATCAATCAATAGTCCAAGTCAATACTGAAAAGCCTCATGCCACTATGATGGCATATCCTAACTTAACCTTAGCGACAACACAGAGCCGAGAAACTTCACCTTGGTTTTATTCATTAAATGGGCCTTGGAAGTTCAACTGGTCTAAAAATATGAAAGCGGCGCCCAGTGGTTTTTTTAAGGCCGAGTTCGATGACAGCCAATGGGCAAACATAAATGTACCATCGAACTGGCAACGACAAGGGTTTGGTACACCAATTTACAGTAATATCAATTATCCGTTTCCAAAAAAACCACCTTTCATTGCCCAAGACTACAATCCTGTAGGTAGCTATAAAAAAAGTTTCGAACTGCCTGCTAACTGGAAAACTAGGCAGACTTTTATCCATTTTGAAGGGGTGGATTCAGCTTTTTACCTGTGGGTTAATGGTGTAAAGGTTGGTTATAGTCAAGGCAGTAGAACACCAGCAGAATGGAATATATCTAAATTTTTAAAGCCTGAAAATAATGAATTGGCTGTGCAAGTAGTTCGGTGGAGTGATGGCTCTTATCTTGAAGATCAAGACGCTTGGCGACTCAGTGGTATTTATCGTAATGTTTTCTTATTTTCTCGAGCTAAAAGCTATCTACGTGATTTTTTTGTTAAAGGTGAACTAGACAGTAACTATCAAGATGGTAATTTGTCACTTGAACTAGAGTTTGCTAACCCAAGTGGTAAGGTAGACGTAGAGCTGGTAGATGCAAAAGGCAAGTCTGTTTTTAACATTAAAAATCAACCTGCAAAAAGTAAAATCGAGTTTAATGTTGCCGTTAAAAACCCTCATCAATGGAATGCTGAAAGTCCTTATCTTTATTCATTGTTTATCACACTTAAAGATAACCGAGATCAGACTATAGAAGTGGTTCCGTGGAAAATTGGCTTTCGTACCAGCGAAATAAAAAACAATGTTTATTATTTCAATGGTGTGCCAGTGAAAATGAAAGGGGTAAATCGTCATGAACATGATGCTAATTCAGGTCATTTTGTGCCACGAGATGAAATGATTATCGACTTTAAATTATGGAAAGAAAATAATATTAATGCGGTGCGCACTTCACATTATCCAAATTCGCCATTGTTTTATCGACTTGCCGATCAATTTGGCATTTACGTTTTAGATGAAACAAATGTTGAAATTCACGACTTTGGCAATAATATTGTTAACCAATTAGCTGATGATGTTAGCTGGCAACAAGCGCATTTAAATCGTGTTAAACGAATGGTGGAAAGGGATAAAAATCATACCAGTATCAATTTTTGGTCTGCCGGTAACGAAGCTGGTTACGGACAAAATTTTGCCGCAATGTTGGAATACTTTCATCAACGCGATCCTTCTCGGCCAGTTCATTATGAAGGAACCACTAAAGATCAAGGTGTTGAGCAGATGAAAAAATACTCCGATATTGAGTCGCGGATGTATGCTTTGCCGGGTGATATTGGTAACTTCAAAGACTCAAGCGTATTTTTATTGTGTGAATACTCCCATGCCATGGGTAATTCTAATGGCAATTTAGATGCATATTGGTATCAGGACATTTATCCTAATATCCATTATGCCGGTGCCTATGTATGGGATTGGCGTGACCAAGGGTTAGTTACTCCAGTGCCCAAAGAGTTTTCGTCCAATATTGGCAAAGGACCAGTAAAAACAGACTTCTTTGCTTATGGTGGTTGGTATGAAAAAGAACAAGGTTTTCAACATGACGGAAATTTTTGTATGAACGGACTGATCAGTTCTGATGGCATACCACACCCCGGATTGAAAGCGATTAAGCATGTTTATCGAAACATTCATATCAGCGCCATTGATGCGAGCAAAGGCAAGTTTAAAGTTAAAAGTTGGTACGACTTTACTAATGCCAATGATCTAGTCAGCGCTACATGGAAAATCATTGAAAATGGTAAGCCAGTGTTCAGTCAACAACTCAAAAGCTTCGACTTGCCAGCCCGTGGTGAAATAGACCTAAATATAGACCTTTCTGGATTTTCGCTAAAGCCGGGCCGTGAGTATTTTGTTGATCTAATTTTTAGTGCCAATAGCAATTATCACCCATTGGTAGGGGTAGGGCATATTTTAGCTTATGAACAATTTAATCTGACCAATGAGCTACCTAAAGCGATAGTACAAGAAAAGTCTACTTTACACGTTAGTCAAAATGGCAGTGAAATTGACATTAAAGGCAAGGGGGTAAGTGTTACTTTCTCTCAAAGTAGTGGCGAAATGATTGATTATAATTACCGTGGCACGCAGTTAATTAAGCGCGGCCCAATGCCCGAATTATGGCGAGCAACCGTTGATAATGAAAATCCATTGGTCCGAGGTTGGCCTAGGGAATTTACCACCGAAGCTAATTATTTTAAATTCTTAAATGCTCGTAAGCATTGGGATCCAAAAGTTGTAGTTAAAGCGAAAGACAACGGGGCTGTTGAAGTAAGCGTAAGAGGCGAATTGGTCGGCTTTAACGCCGAGTTGCAACTAAGTTATATTATCTATGATTCAGGTCAAGTTGATATAAATGCTAACTATAAATTTAAGGAAAAGCCCAGCAAAGATTATGGTACTTATCTAAAAATTGGTACTGAGTTGATAATTCCTAGTGGCTTTGAAGCGGTAACTTGGTACGGCCGTGGTCCAGATGAAACTTATCAAGATCGAAAGTTTGAAGCTATAGGTGTTTACCACAACACTGTGGATGGACTTTGGGTTGATTACAGTAAGCCCCAAGAAAATGGTAACCGTACTGATGTGCGCTGGTTTAGCCTGCAAAACAGCCATGGCTCTGGTTTAACCTTTTATAGTGTTGAGCAACCGTTAGAAGTAAGTGCAAGACACTATAGTATTGAAACTATGCAGCACAGTGATTACTCCTTCCAAATGCAGCGTTCCGATGAGATTTACTTGAACATAGATCATTTGCAATATGGTATTGGCGGCAACAACAGTTGGGGGGCGGCGCCTTTGTTGCGGTACTTACCGAGAAAACTTAATTATCAATATGCTTATAGCATGATGCCATTTACCGGAGGGAATAAAACCTTGAATACACCTTATCAATAATGTGATTTTATTGGCGAATTAAAGTTTAGCAAGGGTTAGTTAAGCCTTAGCTAAACCTTTAACGATTGAATTGAGCAATCATTAAAATCACTCTATAGCTGTTGGCAGTTCAATATATGTAAAGTAATAACGAAATAGGGCTGCCTAAAAAAACTTTGACTTCCCAATAAATCAAAACAAAACCAAACCAAACCAAAGTAATCCCTCTGAAGAGATCGTATAAACAGGAATAAAACTAATATAGGTTTTAACGTAGATTCTAGTTATGAACAAGCTATGACTGTTATTTCGGACAGCTTTGGTCTATGTGGTATACCCACGCTTGTCGCCAATTATATACTATCAGACATAGAGCTCATGTTGATTTAACCATATTGGACGCCTTTGAGGTTGATTGTAACTGAAATATTGCCTCTTATATAATTCCTTGGAAATAGATAAAAGACATGGGGGGGGAGACATGGATTTAGTTACAGGTGATGATACTATTATTGTTACCATGACCCATGCTGCCATACAGGGGCAATCAAAATTACTTAATCTGTACGTTACCCTTAATTGACCGGGTTGTATAAACAAAGTATTAACGGTTTTCGCCTTTATCGAAATTAAAGACGGTAAGTTTTATTTACTAGAACGTGCTCCAGGGGGGAGTATTGAATAAGTCATAAAATTAACAGACGGCGAGCTAGTTGTGACTGATTATTTGCCCGAAATGTTTTTTTAAATAACCAAAAAACAGTTGGCAGGTGATATATGTTAGGTGCCTTGAACTTTTATATGACAAGACACTTTTCATTCTATTTCTCTTTTCAAAAATGAATTAGCCTTTATTGTAGAGTCTAGAAGGGGCTAGTTCTTCATCGGCTTCAATTTGCTCTATTAACCAAGCTTCAAATAATTGAACCTTCTTTTGTTCCGTTTTTTCTTGTCTATAAACGAAATACCATTCGCTGTGGTGTTTGACACGCATTTCAGGAAAAACTTCAATGAGCATACCAGATGACAACTCTTTACTTACATAAGGTTGCATGCCTAAGGTTATCCCCATACCCTGAATAGCAGTGGAAATAGCATGATCATAATTATCAAACTGAAGCCCCGATTCGGGTTCAACATTTTGACAATTAACTGCTTCTAACCAAGTATACCAATCCCTTTTTGAAGGGTAGACTTGCATTAAAGTAAATTCATTTAATTGCTCTGGGTGTTTTAATAGTTCTCTATTCTCAAATAATTTAGGGCTGCAAACAGGGAATATTTCACTTGAAAATAAATAACTATAATGTAGGCCTTGAGACGTTTTATTACCAATCATTACACAGGCATCTACATCACTTTGTTCAAAATCGACATCAAATTGGCTGGTATTTAATCTAACACTAATGTTGGGATATTTGGCTTGAAAATCAGGAAGTCTGGGGATAAGCCAACGAATAGCGAAAGTAGAATATAATTGTATTGTTAAAACATCTGGTCTGGTTGGTTTGAGCACAAATTCGGTGCCATCAGCAAGTTTGTCAAACGCCTCACGTACTATAGGATAATACTGTTTTCCTATTCTAGTCAGTTCTACGGCTCTAGTTTTTCGGAAAAATAATTCAACATTAATATTTTGTTCTAACTGCTTAATTTGATGACTGATCGCTGAAACCGAAACACACAATTCATCGGCTGCATCCTTGAAGGAACCATGCCTAGCAGCTGCTTCAAAGCTTCGTAATGAATTTAGTGGCGGTATTTTTTTCCGCAAAATAGACTCCTTATTATTTTTATAATAGTTGAGTAAATCTCAACTATTGTAGAGCGAATCTAGCTTGCCAGAGTGAAAATAAGATGTCAATACGACAAACAAAAGAGTAACAATGACGTTGCAAATACCATAGAACATTAGCAGTGAATCATGTTCGTGAAATGTTACAGCATAATTTTTTTGCTCTAGCCCTAGAACAGTGGAATAAATACCTTAAACAACCTATGCGCTATTTATTACTGGTTGTGCCCTGCGTAGCTTAGGGCGTCTAACACAAGCGAAATACATTTTAGATAAATTAATTCAACAACAACTTTAATTTGCATTCGCACATCAAAAACGCGGTTTTATCTTACATGGGGTGAATCACACCAAAGCCGCAATATATTTACTATCTTGGGTCTGCCTCGTTCTGGCTAAACGTTATTAGAACAAAGTTTAGTGAGTCATTCATTGATGATGGTACTAAAAAATCACCTAATATCCTTGTTGCAGTATGAAAGCTAAGCGCTGGAATAAGCGTGGTGCAGTATCCAAATGTCTGAAAATATTAACCAAATTAGTATCTTCGCCACTAAAGGGATTAGGGCATGAGTATTTAGAATGGGTACAAGTTCATCGTGCGGCTGCTCCGTTTTTAATGATAAAATGCGAATGATTTTGCCCATATTTTTTTAATAAAACTTATTTTACCCAAGGCCAAAAATAATAGATGTACGAAGTTGTCCAATGTCGCGTGTTTTAGTGGCTTTAAACAGTTATTTGCTACGGGACAAGCGTTTAGTTACGGATTGTAAAATATTGTTCGTTATAACCGAGTCAAATACTGGCTCTACATATGAACCTACCTTTATCCCTTAAAAACTATACTTCAGCCTTGGGGCTAGTGCTTTTTCGAGTTCAACATCTTTCACCTGAACGATCCAACGTTCGACAGACCCAAGCTTTGGTTATAGCTAGTTTATTCTTATATATGAGTCCTAAGTGCTTTAGATAGGATAATCAACGACATACCTACAGTTTAGTTTTTCTCAAGCAAAGTGAAGTATATCTCGTTTGTTTACGTTAAAAGTCAACGTTAGTATTGATCTGTTCATTATTTAAAGAACAGGCATGAGTGATGCAAAGCCCATTGCTTTAGCGATAAAGATCATAGGGTAATAAAAATAATTACAAGGTACACACAATGACCGATAAAAATAAATTTATTAATAAAATTTCAACGTATATTCCCCCCTTATCAAAAGCTGTTAGAACATCTTTTCAGATAATTAAAGCACAAAAAAATCTATTTTTACCGCTATTAGTTGGTGGTTTAGCGGCCATGAATCCAGCTTATGGTGCTGCAGTTGAGAAAACACTTGAACAGAGCTAGAAAAATGAAAGCCAAGGTCTTGAGCCTACATTAGTAAACATGTTGAAAACATTAACAAAACACTGGTAAGTATTACAGTCAATAGAACACGTTCTATGGGGATCAGATTTAACATGACTTTCGAATAGACCTCCCAGAGAAGCTTGATGATGTTTGGTGTTTGTCAGGTACCTCATTTTATTATTTACATTTTCGTAGTTTTATACATTTTTTAAGGACTTTTCATGGCTAGTAATAATTTAGGGCCTAAACAAGTTGTACTGGTGACCGCCGGTGCTAGTGGTATTGGGCGAAAAATAGCGGAAAAATTTTTAGGGTATGGCTGCAAAGTCCATATTTGCGATGTTGATAGGAATGCCATTGCTGATTTTCTTGAAGAAAATCCACAAGCAACCGCTTCAGTTGCTGATGTTGCCGAGGTTAAACAAGTAGAACAAATGTTCAAGGATTTACTTACAAATTACCAGCATCTAGATGTATTGGTGAATAATGCAGGAATTGCCGGACCAACGGCTTTGGTTGAAGATATCGATCCTGATGAATGGGCTCAAACAATTAATGTTGATTTGAATGGGCAATTTCATTGTACTAAATATGCAGTGCCGTTACTTAAAGCAAATGGCTCAGGCAGTATTATTAATATTTCTTCAAATGCTGCCTTTTTTGGCTTTCCAATGCGCTCCCCTTATACAGCGTCAAAATGGGCATTGATCGGTTTAACCAAAACATGGGCGATGGAATTGGGTTCTCATAATATTCGTGTTAATGCACTTTGCCCAGGTAGTGTCAGTGGCGAACGAATTGATGGTGTTATTAATCGGGAAGCTGAAAAACGCGGTGTAAGTTTTGATGATGTTAGGGATGCCTATGCGCAGCAGAGTTCAATGCGTTTATTTGTTAGTCCTGATGATATAGCAAATTTAGCGGTGTTTTTAAGTTCAGATCTCGGTGCTAGTATATCAGGCCAAGTGCTGGGCATTGATGGCCATACTGAAAATCTATCTAGTAAATTTTAATTGGAGAATACAATGAAAGCAGCGTGGTTTGAAAAATTTGGCACTCCAGCCGAAAGCATTATTATTGGAGAGCAACCTAAACCCGAAGTAGGTGATGGTGAGGTTTTAGTCAAATTAAAAACGACGGGCATAAACCCTTCTGATGTGAAAAAAAGAATGGGCGCTTTCCCTAATTTGCTCGATACGGGTCATGTCATTCCCCATAGTGATGGTGCTGGCATTATAGAGGCGGTAGGAAAGGGAGTTTCACCAGAGAGAATTGGTGAGCGGGTTTGGGTGTACCAAGCACAATATGCTCGTATGCTAGGTACTGCTGCCGAATTTGTTTGTATTGATGCCGTTCGGGCAGCAAAATTACCTGACAATGTTTCTTTTGAAATTGGGGCATGTTTAGGTATACCGGCAATGACCGCTCATAGAATAGTTTGTTCTGATGGCGACTTGAGTAATAAAACCGTACTGGTGACAGGTGGTGCTGGTCGGGTTGGGTTTTATGCTATACAGTGGGCAAAATTTATCGGTGCTAAAGTGATTGCTACCGCAAGTAACGCCACTGATAAAGCTTATTGTATAGAAGCGGGCGCAGACTTAGTGATAAATCATCGTGATGAAAATTGGGGTGATAAGGTTGTCGAAATAAATCAAGGCAAGAAAGTTGACCGAGTTGTTGATGTTGAGTTTGGGTATAATTTACCCGAAGTCCTAAAATGTATTAATACCGGTGGTGTTATCGCTACCTACGGTAATACACAGATCAAGGAGCCAAAACTACCTTTTTTCCAAATGATGTTTATGGATCTGACCGTTAAAATGACCATAGTTTATGCGATGCCGGAAACAGCAAAAGCTCAAGCAATAGAGGCTATTTTTTCAGCACTTAGTCAAAACAAGTTAAAGCATCGAGTTACTCATGTATTACCTTTTAACGAGATGGCTAAAAGCCATGAGTTAATTGAGCAAAATGGGTTGCGCGGTTGTGTCGTCGTTAATATCGAAGCATAAATCGGGACAGTGATATGAATTAATAAGCGGGTGTTTTTAAAATAACCACTCTTGGTTGTCTTTAGTAAATATACTGATTGTTCCATTTAGCTCAAAGAATGGCAAAAGTTAATAATAATAAAAATTCGGAGTGTGAATTTGAAACAACGCATAGATAAATCAGGGTTTATAGCCACTATATTGGTTATTTTTCTGATGACAGTTCCCATGATTGTCGCACCGGAAAAATCATCAGAGCTCATTCAAAAAGCTTATCAGTATATTGCTAGTGAATTTGGTTTTCTTTACGTTTTTCTTGCGTCATCCATTTTAATACTGTTGATCTGGCTAGCTTATGGTAAGTATGGCCAAATTAAGCTCGGTGATCCGGACGATAAGCCCCAATACACTACGTTAGAATGGAGCGGGATGTTATTTTGTGCTGGCGTAGGTGCAGGCTTGCTATATTGGTCGACTATCGAATGGGCATTCTATTATCAGGCGCCTCCCTTTGGCGCTGAGCCTATGTCTAATGACGCGGCTAAATGGGCTTCATCTTATGGGCTATTTCACTGGGGAGTGAGTGCTTGGGCATTTTACTGTTTACCCACGTTAGCAATTGCTTACCCGTATTACGTAAAAAAGGTGCCTATGCTAAAATTTAGCATTAGTTGTCACCATGTCCTAAAAGGTAAAGTAAATTCTTTCGCGGGTCGATTTATTGATTTTCTTTTCCGAGTAGCGTTAATAGGTGGTGCAGGTTCATCGCTAGGTTTTTCTACTCCGCTGATCGCTGAAGGCGTCGCTCGATTAATTGGCATTGAATCAAGCTTCACATTGGAAGTTGTTGTGGTACTGATTTGTGTTGCCATTTTTGCAACCAGTGTGTTTTTTGGTTTAGAAAAAGGTATGAAACGACTCAGCACGGCTAATGTGTGGTTGTCATTTATCTTATTAGCATTCTTCCTATTGGCTGGGCCAACAATCTTTATTTTAAAGGCGAGTATTAACGGCTTAGGTACTGTTGTGCAAAATTTTGTACAAATGAATACTTGGACAGATCCTTTCAGTGATTCAGGTTTTGTTGAAACATGGACAGTTTTTTATTGGGCGTGGTGGATTGCTTTTGGCCCTTTTGTTGGCTTATTTGTTACCCGTATTTCGAAAGGGAGAAGCATCAAAGAAGTGATTGTTGGTATGTTAACTTATGGCACTATTGGCGGCGCGCTTTTCTATATGGTATTGGGTAACTTTGCGCTATATCAACAACTGTATGGCGATGTCAATGTCATCGCTTTAATGAATGAAAGTGGGGTACCTACAGCTATTATAACGGTCTTTGAACAATTACCTTTGGCAAATCTCGTTATTGGACTATTTTGTATTATCTGTATCATTTTTGTTGCCACCACCTATGATGCGGCTTCTTACACACTTGCCAGTAGTGCGACGGTAGAGCTTCCCGCAGGAGAAGACCCTCACCGTTTACATCGTACCTTTTGGGCTATTATGCTGGCGATACTACCCATTGGCTTAATGTATATTGGTGGCTTAAAAGTTGCTCAAACTGCCGTATTGGTTGTTTCATTGCCTATTCTATTTATTTACTTTTTAATGACGTATTCATTGTTAGGTTCATTGAAAGGTGATTTTGCGCAGGATAAATTGAACTCAGCTGAAGGTTTATTTTCTGGGGGGGGGGAAATCAGCCGCGAATCCTAAGTGATACACTGATTTTTATTAGGGAAAATTGGAGAACACCAACCGTGATATTTAAAAAAGTAATACTAAGCTCATTATTAACATTGTTTTTTACTAATGGAATTGTACACGCACAAGATATCATTGATTTATGGCAAGACCAAGCAATGCCTTATCATATAGATAGTAATGTAAAGGAGTATAAGAAGAATTGCTGGGAAGGAAAAATGTGCGTTTATAATGTGGTAAAACCAACGCTTACCATTTATCGAGCGCAAGGGATAAATAGTGGTAAAGCGGTTATCATATTACCAGGTGGAGGCTATGAAACATTAGCCATTACGCATGAGGGGTATGAGGTTGCAGAAGCATTAGCAAAGCAAGGCATAACTACCGCAGTATTAAAGTATCGTCTTCCCAACCCTAAAACTTCCACAAATCCCAGTTTAACTCCGTTTGCCGATGTGAGAGAAAGTATTAAGCTATTGCGTAAAATGAAGGAGTTGTATGGTATCTCTAGTGGTGATATTGGTGTTTTAGGCTTTTCAGCTGGAGCACACCTCGCCACAGTTGCTAGTTTATGGCCGTCACAAAATAGTGCGGAAAACCCTGACTTTTCGGCTCTTATCTATGGCGTGACTAATCTTAATAAAATCAATAAAAAATGGTTAGAAGATACCTTGTATTTTGAGCCGTTAAACAATCAACAAATAGCCCAAAATACTTTACTAAATCTGGTCACGTCTCAAACGCCACCTGCATTTTTAGCTCACGCCATTGACGATGATATTTGTCATTACACTGAAAGCACTTTTTACAGTGAAGCGCTAAGCAAAAAAGGTGTAGATGCTGAATTGCATTTATTTCCTAAGGGTGGTCATGGTTTTGGTTTAGGGAGGCAAGTTGATGGCAGCGACCAATGGCTTGATTTAGCGGCAAACTGGATTAAACGATTGTGATTTATTGATAAATGCTCCGTTAGTGGTACAGAAAATTATTATTTTATAGCTAATGTAGGTTAACAATTATTAGAGATCAGAAGTATGAATCATTTTAGTAAAACATTATTATTATTTGTTGTTTTAACCGCATGCGGTTCTGGTGGAAAAAGTGAAGGTATTATCGAAGAGCCGCAATCGTCGAACCCGGTTGATAATTTATCGTTTATTGACCCAAGTGATAGTAATATTATTTATACTGGCCGTTGGAATCTTAATGACGCATCTCAACCTCGAATTACATGGTCTGGTGCTACGGTTACCATTAAATTCAAAGGTACCCGATTGAATGCATCATTAGAAAATGAAGTTGGTGTAGACCAATTTCGTATTGTTATAGACGGTGAAGCAAATACAGATGTGTTGACGGTATCGACAGGGATTAAAACTTATATCCTTGCAGAAGGCTTGCTTGATGGAGAGCACACTGTCGTTGTTATGAAAGAAACATTCTATAACCAAGTGGCTATCATTCATGGTTTTTACAGCGATGGTGAATTATTGCCCTCTGAAAATCGTCCAGTTTTACGCCTCGCTTTTTTTGGTGATTCGAACATGGATGGTAGTTCAAATTATAGTGAGAAAAACGAAGGTGATTCTGGAAGTTACTTTGCCTACCCAGCAATGACAAGCCGCATGCTAGATGCAGAAATGCATTTACAAGCTGTAGGAGGGGCAAAGTTAGATGAAAATGGAGATAATGACGTGCGTTCTTTTATTTACTCACCAGATTATTACAACCAAGACCGCAACTATCGCAGTGGATTTGAACCCCATGTGATAGTTGTTAATGCTGGCGCTAATGATCTTGGCGTAGGCAAAGCAGAAATAAAAGAACGCTTCGAAAATGTTGTTAGTGACTTGCGCAATGTTTACGGAGATGTGCCACATATTATTTTGATGAATGCGTACGGTTGGGATGTAAATGAGCCAGCTAATTATAGCCAAGAAATAATGGATGAGCTGGGAGGTAACCTTTCAGTACTACATTTTCCTTGGCTGTGGGAGCAGTGGCATGGCTCACAGTGGGACCATAGTGGTCAAGCGCATATGTTAGCTAACCACATCGCGAGCTTAGATGAAGCTTGGTCTATTAAATACTCTAATGACATTATTGATGGTTTTGGTCGAAATGGCGACTTTGCCAATGGTGGATTTGAATATCAGGCACCTTTTGGCGGTTATGGCTGGCGGTACAAGGACAATGGTGTTGAACTTATTAAAAATGAAGCGCAAGCATCAGAAGGACAATACTATATCCGTTTAGCAGAAGGTACTGAAGTACATCAGCCTACAGATGCCACCGCTGATTTAAACCCTGGAATGACCAATGGTACTGAAATTTATAACATAACAGCAAAAATAAGAGGCATCGATGTCAACTCGATAGCCCAGATCAGTACACATTTTGAGGGGCAACAGCTTTACACCCATGCTGACGATATCACCAGTTATCAAACATCGGACTTTAATTTAACCACACAATGGCAAGAGTACAGCCATACCGCACAGGCAAACGAAGGTGTGTGGACCATTTTTAACTACATTCGTGCTAAAAATGGCACAATCGAAGTTGATGATGTCAAAATGACATTTTCACAGTAATAATTTAATTCTCGGTAAATATTATCAACTCAATTTCCGTCTTTACATGATTTAAATTTAAAGTTATTCTTCAAATAAGTAAACAGTAGTTAGCTTTTATTTATGTTTGTTATCTATAACAGGTAATAATAGGTGGGATGGATATCGCTCAGAATGAAAAATGGTGTTTTCCGCCTTTATCCACTCAGTTTCATCATAATTATTACCACCGGTATTTAAATTTCTATCCCAGCGAGGGAAGTTAGAACTTGATACTTCGATGCGAATTTTATGGCCCTTGGCAAAATAATTACTACTGGCATTTAAGTCAACGTCAATTTTGTAGACTTCACGAGGAGTCATCAATTTACTCTCCTTTAAACTTTCACGATAGCGCATACGCACCGCGCCTTCTTGAATATTAAATGCATGCCCGTCAGGGTAAACATCAATCAATTTTACGGTGAAGTCTGTATCTAGTGCACTTGAAGATACATAGAGAACTGCTTTTAAAGTCCCAGTTACTTCGAGGCCTTTTGATAATATTTCAGAGCTGTAAACGAGCATATCTTTTCGAAGTTCTATCTCTGATTGGTCGTACCCTCCAGCCTCAGTATCGCTACCAGTACAACAAGTATGTCCTCCAAGTGAAGGCATGGGGTTTCCCGGGTCATAAATAAAGGTATCCTTGCTTGCATTTGATGGCGCAGTTAATACGAGTTTGCCATCGCCAAGGCTAGATTGAGCTTTGCCTTTTCCTGCTAAATACCATGCTCGATATGTTGTCTTTTTAAGTGGCCATACATCACTAGAGCGCCACTCATTTTTCCCCATTAGATAATATTGAATACGCGGCATGTCGACTAAAGCCGTTTTATCGCCTTTTAGCCAATAATCATACCAAGCCAATTGAATGTCGATGTAATTTAATGCCGCATTGCCCAAGTTACGTTCACCAACAATGTAATCTTCAGTCTTTTCGGTGTAATCACAGTGGGTTCCTGGTGCAATAATTAGATACTGGTTATTTCGGGCTAACTCACTCTGAGCATTTTTTTGAAAGGCATGAAACATTTCAATGGTTTCAGCTGCACCATAGTCATACCAGCTGTCCATAAAAATGGCGGGAACATTATAACTATCTTGTGGCGTTGCATAATCTTTGTTGCGATAAAAGTCACCGTCGGGAAGGCTGGTTATCCATGATTTAAATTCTGATGGTGGGACACCTGCTCTGCTTAGTATGGTGCTAGTTGGCAGCGTTGGTAAAAACTTTAAATAAGCATCAAAATCTAGTTTAGGTTCAGTTCGGAAATGTTCTGACTGCTTAGACTTAAACCAAGTCTCTCTATCCACGGCAGGTGGAGGGCCGTAAAATACTTGTGATCCTGAGCCCGCGAACCATCCTGCTGTTTGGGCTAGTTCAAATACACCCCCGCTAAAAGTTTGCCAAGCACGCCCAGGTACATAAAATCCTGATGCGGATGACATTGGTATTGCCGCAAGATGATTAGGGTGTTTTTCAGCGGCCAAAGCAACCTGAGTTTCACCTAAATATGAACAGCCAGCTGTACCGACTTTTTGATTTGACCAAGGTTGAGTAATTAACCAATCGACAGTGTCGTATGCATCTTGGCGCTCTTTGCTGGCTATTATATAACTTCCTTCAGACTCAAATCTACCTCGTATATCTTGAATGGCTAAAACATAACCTTTTTTTATTAGAGCAGAATATACGCTATTCCAACCCAGGGTGTCTTTTTTGCTATAAGGCGTGCGGATCATTACCACTGGTAGTTTACCTTTTGCCCCTTCAGGAAAATACAAATCGGTTGATAGTTTAACTCCGTCTCGCATGGTAATCATGTTGCTTTTATCTAAACGGATTTTATATTCTTTTGCTTCAAGTTCTAGATTTGTAAAAAAAGCTAATAGCAAGATGAAGAAAAGTGTATGCCTATGGTTCATTATAGCTCGCTTGTTTTTCTTAGGTTTTTATTCAGGTGTTTTTTAGGTGTTTGTAGGTTTAGTCAATTAATTAAATTTAAAGTAGTTAGTTGTTATTCCTTCCTTCCTTCCTTCCTTCCTATATTAAGTACATACAAAGCTGGTTTTTATCTTTGAATATTAAAAGCTAGTATTAATGTTGATAGAAGGTTTTACAAGTGATTAAAACTCTTCAATGGTTGAATAGAATACTAGTTAATTAGTTTGTTTTGTCAGTAATCAGTTATCTAGTGTTGTTACAGAAGAGCAACTTCGTTTTCCTATTCATATTACGAATGGCATTATGGCTTGCTTATAATTACATATATAAACTTAAATAAAGTCTAATGGGTATACATTCTAATTTTGGCTGGTGGGCATAAAGTTGGAGTCTATTGTTCTAATATTGAGCCGTTCTGTGAACTTCATAATCTAATCAATCGTAAGTTCCCTGAAAACCAATTAGCTTGATCAAATACAACCACGAAAGCGCCATAGAGTATTTAATCTAAATACAATAAATTTAGTATGACAACTAGATGGCGATTTTTAATGTTTTATGTTTCTATTCCTTCTGAAATTGATAGTGCATCCTCAATCTCAACGCCTAGGTATTCAATCGTACTCTGAAGTTTTGAATGGCCACGGAGTAGCTGTATAGCTCTTAAGTTCTTTGTTTTGGCGTATATTAGTGATGCCTTAGTACGCCTAAGTGAATGTGTACCATATTGAGTTATGTCTAAGCCTAGTTTCGACACCCAGTTTTTAACTATATTGGCATAGTAGTGATAGCAAATATGGCGGCCAGGTTTCCTTGGGCTAGGAAATAAAAAATCAGACGAAGATAGTTCATTTATACAAATCCATTGACTCAAACACTGTTGTGTCTTGGGTGTTATTTCAAATTGAACTTCTTTGTGAGTCTTTTGTTGTTCTATCATGGCACGTGATTGAACAAGCGATGCTGATGATATATCGCGAACTCTTAAACTTATTAAATCACAAGATCTAAGCTTGCTATCAATGGATAAATTAAATAAAGCTAAATGCTCAAGTTTATTTTCAATTTCTAATCGTATTCGAATGCGCCAAATTTCTTCGAGCTTAAATGCTTTCTTTTGGCCTACACGTTTACCTTTATTCCAAGCGGTCATAGCTAATCCTTACTATAAATGTTGAACTGAAAGTTAAGGCTAAAGGTGGGGAATTAATCTACTAGGTTGGAGAAGATTTCTTTATATATTGAAGTCTATATTAACAGAACACCAGAGTTAAATTGTTGGTTATTTAACTTGTTCGTGGTTTATACATTTCATGTATAAAATGAAGTCACAAACTTAATTACTGTACTGCTTGAGCTTTTTTCTGATGGAATTGATTTAGTCACAAACTTAATTCCGTTTTATCGTATGTAAGTAGTTGAAATTTTAATTGTGCTAGTCACAAACTTAATTACCTGTAGACAATTTTTTCGAAAATTTTAAACTTTAAATAAAAAGGCGAACCAGAAATGGTTCGCCTTTTTTTATATTTGGAAATTGTTCTATTCGGGGTAATTAGTTCTAAATTATTGGGGCCAGATACACTTTATCTTTTAATTAGGCAAATAAAGAACGTTCAGTATTTATTTTATTTCATCGTTATATTGTCGCGGTGGCGACAGCACTCAAAAAAGAGAAGGGACACTAGCGCGTTTTTGCTCGTAATGCCCCTTGGAACCCCATGGCGCTGCTACATCAAACGTAGTCTTACATTAACATCAATATTTTCGACGTACCGGCAAAGAACGTACTACGCTCCTTGCCATCGACGTGCATGGATGCACTAATGTCTCAGAGGTATGGATAGGCCCCTCAGAACTGGAAAATCATCTTGGTTATAACTATTGCTACTCATCGTTAACACGAAGAGCAGCAAATTAATAAAAATATAAATATGGCTTACGATTTATTCTTCCATTTTTGTCAAGTTTGATAACCATTTAATACTACGGACGCCAACCATAGGAAACGAGTCGCTATGGCCAGAAGACTCAATCACTACCTGCTTTATTGATGATAATCCTTCATATTTTTTAGCTTTTA
>Ga0209292_1000875_pt1 | contig 38297 bp, 32 predicted proteins | sample GOMGulsemesocosm_2_FD_184634 | JGI IMG/M metagenome (GOLD analysis project Ga0209292, IMG submission 184634) | Methane-oxidizing microbial communities from mesocosms in the Gulf of Mexico - GOM9C Gulf of Mexico (SPAdes) (version 2) | ecosystem: Environmental > Aquatic > Marine > Cold seeps...
ACCCGCGGCTAAAGCGACCTCATCTACATCTGAAGTAGCAGACACGGCTGCAGGTGCAGGTTTCCCATCTGTATATGCTAATATGTCAGCAATATCTTGATCGGTAAATTGAGGATATCCCAACATTGGAATGTTGTTGTATTCTTCAAAAATAGCCTTTGCATCTGCATCACCAGATTTGATCAACCCTTGGCTATCTTTAATCCAAGCTTTTAACCATTCGAAGCTACGTTTTTCTCCAATCCCTTTTAAGGCTGGACCTACAAGTCTCTTGTCTAATTTATGACAGGCAGCACAGTTAGCATTATACAACTGTTTACCTTTAGAAGCATCACCTTCTTGTGCCGATAAATTAACAGAAAAAAGTAATAGGAAAGCAAGGCTACATACGATTAGCCTTGATAATGGATGGTGTTTTTTCACACTTTTCATACTTTAGTTATCTTTTCTTTCTAGTTTGGTACGGTTATTTCACTGAGAATTGAGCACAAAATGCCCAAATTCTTAACGATTGGACAAAAATAGTCTTTCTCTTTAATTTTGGAAATTTAAATCCGTGATTACAATAATTTATACTCATTCTAAATAACGCTAAATACCCTGTCAATTAAGGGATAATGTTTTAAATTTGAAAAAAAAATAACATACATGAAATTTATCAGTAAAAATATAATTTTTTCGGTTCTAGTTCTGTCGTATTTCGGCATAAATAATTTGACAGCTCAAAATAATAATGCAAAAATTGAGCAACTCATCGAAAAAAAGAGAAATTACAACCAAACAGACGTTAAACCTAAAGGTTTTGTGATACAGATATATAATGGAAACGAATCAAAAGCGTATGAAGTACAACGCAAATTTGATGAACTATTTCCTGCATATACTTCTAAAATGATAGTTGATTTACCTGATTGGAAGGTACAAATTTTGAATTTCAAAACGCGTTTGGCTGCTGATAGAGCATTGAACCTTTTTAGAAAAGAATTTTTAGGAGCAAATATTCCTAAGTCTTAAATGAGTAGTGCGTCTTGACTCTAAAAATTCAGGACCTTAATAGATCAAAAAAAACGGTGTTTTATGAAAATAAAACACCGTTTTTTTTTGAATAAAGAATACTTCTTAAAATTAATACCCAGGATTTTGATCCTCTGGCTCAATTAGTGTATTTCTACTAATTTCATTTTGTGGTATCGGAAACAACTGGTTTTTACTTTGGTAACCTTCTCCCGAAAGCTCACCATCAGCCAATCCCCAACGTACTAAATCAAAAAAGCGTTGTCCTTCAAAAGCTAATTCTAGTTGACGTTCTAATACAATAGCATCAAACAAGTCACTCCCTAGGGCTGTAACATCTGCTAAGCCTGCTCTAGAGCGCACTTTATTTAACTCGATTAGCGCCTTTGCATCTTCATTGTTTTTATGATACGACTCTGCTGCCATTAATAGGACATCCGCATAGCGTAATAACCTCCAATTAATCCCATAATTCAATTCATTAATTGGCCCATCTGTATCTTCACTTTTAGTCACATATTTTAAACGGACATAGCCTTCATAATCATGGATTCCAACATCTGGTGGATTTACCGCTCCTCCTGCACTTACTAAATCTGCTTCAGAAATAACAGTAGCCTCTTTACGTACGGTATCTCCCGCATCTTCAAAAGCCATTCCTATTTTTGCCGTTGGTATATTAAAACCCCAACCGTTTGCTATCCCAATAGCTTCCACTTCAAATACACCTCCACGTGGTCCCATAAGTTGGGCATGGATATTACTTTCTGGTCTACCTCCCCATGGAAAATTACCCCAGTCATATTTCTCAGTACTCACATACGACAGTTCAATCAAAGACTCGATACCATGTTCTCCTTCACTGTTCCACACATCTTTAAAATTAGGTTCTAAATCGTAGGAATTACTTGTAATCACTTTTTCAAATTCTTTAGAAGCCAAGTCATATTTTTCTTGAAACAAATATACTTTTCCTAATACCGCTTGCGCTGCTTCTTTAGAAATTCTAAAAGATTGCGCAATACTTCCTTTGGAAGGTAACCCTGCAATAGCAACGCTTAAATCAGCTTCTATTTGCACATACACTTCTCTCTTAGTACTACGAGGTAACCCAAATTCTTCAACAGTCTGTGGCGTCTCAACTCTCAAAGGAACACCTCCAAATAAAGTCACTAACTCAAAATAACTATAAGCTCTCAAAAATTTAGCTTCTGCTATAAATTTATCTTTAGTTCCTAGATCAGAAACCTCCAATTTTTCAATCAGGACATTGGCCAAACCTATGGTTTTATAATAACCTTCCCAAACACCAGTTATCGCCGGATTATCAGAAACTTGGTTAAAATCATCAATCTGCTGTAAAGGTGGTTGATCTCCAGAAGTACTTCCTGCATTGGCACAATCGCCCGCAAGGACTTTCAGAAAAAAGGCACTATTCCATGGTCTGTTATAGTTCCATGCCATCAAATCATAAATTCCAAAAATTACTGATTCTGCTTCCGCATCTGTTGTTAAAAAATCAGCTTCATTTATCAATCCTATCGGCTCTACATCCGTAAAATCATCACTACACGAAGTGTAAGTACCAGCGAACAATACGCCTACTATTAGTATTTTTATATATTTTTTCATTGTTTCCATTTTTAACTTACTATTATAAACTCAAACTAAGTCCAAAAATTATTTTACCAGGTATAGGGTATACACCTCTATCAATCCCTTGACTCATGTTATTAGTACTTCCTGCTTCAGGATCTAGTCCTTCATACTTTGTAAATGTAAAATAATCTTCTATTGAGATAGAAAAACGCAATTTATCAAGACGCATTTTAGCTAAAATGTTTTCCGGTAAAGAATAACCAAACTGAATTTGTTTAATTCTCATATAAGAACCATCCCCTACCATTAAATCACTTCTATACAAGTCATCACTTTCAACATCTGCCATAGGGAAAGATGCATTACTTCCTGGACCTGTCCATCTTCCATCGTATAAAAACGCTGGTTTATTAGAATAGGCTCTATCTGTTCTTGTCCATAACATATAAATTTCACTTCCTTGAGTTCCTTGGAAATTCAAGTTAAAATCAAAGCTTTTATAACTCATGTTAAATTGTCCTCCATAAAATAAATCTGGATGAGGAGACCCTATATTGGTAATATCATTAGGTGTAATATCACCACTACCATCTACATCTACAATAATTGGTTTTCCCGTTGCATCGTCAATTCCATCGGTTTTATATCCTCTAAAATACCAAATTGGTTGCCCTTGCTCAAAACGTGTTGTCGTAAATCCTCGTACATCAACACCGTCAATTGGAGCATCTACAGCCAAACTCGTCACTTCATTTTTAAGTGTAGACAAGTTCAAGTTAATTCCATAATTAAACTCCCCCACTTTATCATTGTAACCAAGTTCAAATTCCCAACCTTTATTGGATACGGTACCACCGTTAATGTTTCCATAACCACGCCCAACTGATAATGGAATTAAACTATTTCCACTTACAATTAAATCCTTAGTTTTTTTATCATAATAATCCGTTGAAAACCTCAATTTTCCATCAAAAGCTCTTAAATCAATCCCTAAGTCTAACTGCTCAGAAGTTTCCCAAGTCAAGTCCTCATTAGGAATATTAGCAGCTTCATATCCTGGAAGGAATCCTCCTTGTCCATCTGGCACTTTAATACCTTCACTAGTAAAAAACTGTAACGCTTCATTTCCTAATAAATTTTGATCACTTCCCACTTGTCCCCAACTGGCTCTAAATTTGAAATAATCAACTGCAGATTCCTCATTCCAGAAATTCTCTTTAGAAACTACCCATCCAGCTGACAGCGAAGGAAAGTAAGCTCCTTTATTCTTTTCTGAAAATGCACTAGAAACATCATAACGTAACGTTCCCTCTAATAAATACCTTCCATCAAAGTCATAAGAGAAACGTCCAAAAGAAGATCTTTTTTTACGTTCCACAAAAGTACCTCCTACACGATCTAATGCATCGTCTTGTGTGAAATCATGATAGGCATAATTATCTCCTTCCTTAGCCATTGGCCCGGAGAACAATGAAAAATTAGGTGATTGGTATTTCTCGGCGGACAATCCCAATAAAAACGTGTAGTTATGTTTTTCGTATGAATTTTTATAGGTTGCAAAATTCTCCCATAACCAAGAACTATTTTTTGTAATATCATCTTCAACAGTCGTCAATGAATTTTGTCTTTCTGAAGACACATAATAAATAGGGTTCCAGCTATGTCTTAAAGAATAATTTACATCAATCCCTAATCTAGTCGTTATTAACAACCCTTTTACTGGCGATACATTTGCAAAAAAGGACCCTAGAATTTTATCTGTTTTTAATTTGTTTTTTTGAACAGTTAACATAGATAATGGATTAGCAATTTCCCCAGTAACATACGCTGGAAGTCCATAATAATTTCCATGTTTATCTTTCAAAATTGTTTTACCATCGTTCACCAAATCCGATACTTTCGATGGAACACCATCCGTATAGGTTACTGGAGTCATTGGATCCATAAGTAAGGCATTATTCAAAATACCACGGTATTCATCATCTTCACCTATGAGTCCTCTTTCCGTATTAGAATAGGATAAATTATTTCCTACTTCCAACCATTTATTTATTTTGTGCTTAGAATTTAATCGCACGGTATATCTTTTAAAGTTGGCGCGACTTCCACCTACAATACCATCTTGATTTGTATAAGATCCAGACAACAAATAAGTAGATTTCTCTGTTCCACCTGCAAAACTTAAATGATGTTTTTCCATCCAAGCATCTTCAAAAACTTCATTCAGCCAATTTGTATTCACACCATTAGATGCAATAGTCTGCACTCCTGCTTCTTCTAAATAAGTTCTGTATTGAGACTCATTCATCAATTTCATACTAGATCGTTCAGACTGTACTCCAAACAACGAGTTATAAGAAATGACAGGCTTCCCATAGTTATTTCCTGATTTAGTGGTAATAATTACAACACCATTTGCTCCTTCCGTTCCATAGATAGCAGAAGATGCGGCATCTTTTAATACTTCTACAGAGGCTATATCTCCACTAGCAATATTATCGATACTATAAGTTTTCATACCATCTACTATATAGATAGGATCAGCATTTCCATTAGAACCTGTTCCTCTAATTCTAATTTTTGCCCCCGCTCCAGGAGATCCTGAATTAGACAATACAGAAATACCAGCCACTTTTCCTTGCATAGCTTGTTCTACTCTTGTAGAGGCATTGTTTTGGATGTCTTCAGACTTAATACTAGAAATTGCTCCAGTAACCAAACTCTTTTTCTTTGTTCCATACCCTACAACCACAACTTCGTCTAAAGAATTGGCATCCTCTATTAAGACAATGGCAATACTAGATCTTCCGTTTACAGCAACTTCTTGTGTTGCAAAACCAACATAACTAACTTGTAATACTGCATCGGTATTGACTTCTTCCAAAATAAATTTACCGTCAAAATCTGTAACAACTCCGTTATTCGTACCTATTACTAAGACACTTGCTCCAGGCAAGGGTCCACTCGCGTCTGACACCGTTCCGGAAATACTTTGCGCGTGAGCAAACGTGCCAAGCAACAGTATTCCAAGAATAAAAACGCTTTTAAGAACTTGAATTTTCATGAATATTTTGTTTAATTAATTTTTAATTAGTTTAAATACATTTAGTAAATGTTTTAATACCTTTACAAAACTAGATAAGAAGTTAAATATTTGTTAATCAATTATTGTCAAATATTTGTATTTTTATGACAATAACCTAATAAGATATTATGATATTTAATGCGCATAGAGAAATCACCCGTTTAATTCCAGATGATAGTTTTTTAGTTGAAGAGCGGATTAAGGATGATTTCGATTTCCCTATTCACTTTCACCCTGAGTACGAACTCAACTTTATATACAGAGGGAAAGGAGTACGACGTATTGTGGGAGACCACACAGAAATCATAGAGGATATTGAATTGGTTTTAGTAGGCCCCAACCTCGTACACGGATGGGAATTAAACGATTGCACTTGCAAAGAGATTTATGAAATCACCATGCATATTCATAATGACTTGCTTGGAGAAAAGATGCTCTCGCGTAAATTATTCAAACCTATCAAGGACATGTTTAAAAGATCTAAACATGGTATCCTTTTTTCTAAAGAAGTAACCAAGGCCATGATGCCTCGTATTATGGTACTTCCAAAGATAATGGGGATTAACTATTTTTTAGAATTTGTATCCATCCTTAATGATTTAGCAAACTCCGAAGGGCAAACGATGTTATCCACAACATGTTCGGAAACTAAAAATTTTGACAACAGTAAGAGGATTAAAAAAGTATATGATTATATCCAGGAAAACTATCATAAAACCATCACATTAGATGAAATATCATCTTTAGTAAATATGAGTCCTGTATCCTTTAATAGATTTATAAAAAAAAGAACAGGAAAAACATTCATTACGTATGTAAATAATACACGTATGGCTTTTGCTGCAAGTTGGCTATTGGAGTCGGATTTAAGTATTGGAGAAATCAGTTTTAAATGTGGGTTTAATAATATTGCAAATTTCAACCGTTTGTTTAAAAAAACGAAAAAATGTACGCCTAGCGAATACAGAGAACAATTTATCGGGATTAAGAGAATACTTTAAACAAAAAAATCTCAGGATACTTATTGGGAAGTAAGTCCTGAGATTTAATATAGTTAATATACTTAAATATTAACCCAAAACAACTAAAACTGAATGCGCTTTATCTTTAGATAATACAGGAACTATATTCCCCGCTATCTTTTTACCATTTACGAACATTTCTTTAACTCCTTTACTAACATGTGCTGGATTTTGAACTTCGATATGGTAGGTAACTCCTCTAAAAATTCTCTTTATCTTAAACCCATCCCAAGCCTGAGGGATACATGGGTTTATAAGTAATCCTTCGTAAGATGGTTTTACACCTAAGATATATTGAGTGATGGTATAAAAATTCCATGATGCTGTCCCTGATAGCCAAGAATTTTTTGCCTCGCCTGGTTTAACGGCTTCTTTCCCTGCAATCATTTGGCAGTATACATAAGGTTCTACTTTATGCAATTCCGAAATATCCTCTAAAAAACTAGGTGCAATTTTTGTATAATACTCATAGGCCTGATCTCCTCTTCCTAATATAGTTTCACCAATCATAATCCAAGGATTGTTATGGCAAAAGATGCCTCCATTTTCCTTATAACCTGCTGGATAGGTAGATATTTCTCCATATTCGATATAATATTTAGAAAACGCCGGACTATTTAGTACAATTCCATATTCACAATCTAAATGTTCCTTGACCGCATTTAGAGATTTTTCAACCATCCCCTCTTCCATTCCTATCTCTGCCATAGAACACCAACCTTGGGACTCTATAAAAATCTTTCCTTCTTCATTCTCTTGTGACCCTAACTTATTTCCATAGTAATCATAAGCGCGTAGATACCAATCTCCATCCCATCCATGTTCTTTTACTGCAGCGATCATCTGATCTATATGCCCCTGAGCTTTGTGGGCTTCTTCTTGTTTCCCTATTTGTAAACAAAGATTCACATACTCTTTTCCATAAAGCACAAAAAGTCCCGCGATCATTAGCGATTCCGCCTTTCCATCTTTCTTATTTCCTGTGGTCTGAAACGACTCGTTAGGATCATTTGAGAAACAGTTAAGGTTCAAACAATCATTCCAATCTGCTCTCCCAATTAAAGGTAAATTATGAGGTCCCAAATTATTGACAACATGATAAAACGATGCCGTTAAGTGATCAAAATGAGGTTTTGCTTTCGAAATATCATTGTCAAAAGGTACCAGCTCATCTAACAAAGAAAAATCCCCGGTCTCTTTAATATATTCTGTTGTGGAAAGAATCAACCAAAGGGGATCATCATTAAAATCACCTCCCACAGCAGCATTTCCTTTTTTTGTTAACGGTTGATATTGATGGTAACAAGAACCATCTTCAAATTGCGTTGAAGCGATATCAATAATACGCTCGCGCGCTCTTTCTGGAATTTGATGTACAAAACCAATCAAATCTTGGTTGGAATCTCTAAAGCCCATTCCACGACCAATTCCCGATTCAAAAAACGATGCTGATCTGGACATATTGAAGGTTACCATACACTGGTATTGGTTCCATATATTTACCATACGATCCAACTTATCGTCTCCAGAATCAACTTGTATCTTCCCTAGTAACTGATCCCAATATTCCTTCAATTCGTCAAAAGCAACTTGTACTTTCTCAACAGAATCGTATTTAGCAATCATTTCCTTCGCCGGTTTTTTATTGATCACAGCTTTGGATTCCCATTTATTATCCTCCTCAACTTCTACATATCCAAGCATAAAAACAAACTGCTTTTCTTCTCCTGGCTGTAGTTCAACTTCGATATAGTGAGATGCTACTGGCGACCAACCATGGGCAAAAGAATTTGTTGGCTGACCATTGACCACTGCTTCTGGAGCATCAAAACCATTATACATTCCCATAAAAGACTCTCTATCGGTGTCAAAACCATCAATATCTTGATTTACAGAATAGAAGGCATAGTGATTTCGTCTTTCTTTAAATTCCGTTTTATGATACAGTACACTGTCTTCGACTTCTACTTCTCCTGTATTTAGGTTACGTTGATAGTTGGTCATGTCATCTTCCGCATTCCACAAACACCATTCAATAAAAGAAAACAGTTTTATTTTTTTAGTTTCTGAACTTGTGTTTTTAACAGTAACTTGTTGGATTTCTCCCCAGAAACCTAAAGGAATAAACTGAAGAACCTCGGTAACAATACCGTTTTTTGCCCCCTTAAATTTGGTATAACTCATCCCATGCCTACACTCATAGCTATCGAGATCCGTCTGCGCTGGTTTCCAAGAAGGGGACCATACGGTGTCTCCATCTTTAATATAAAAGTATTTACCTCCATTGTCCACAGGTACATTATTATAGCGATAACGCGTTAAACGCCTAAATTTCGCATCCTTGTAAAAGGTATACCCTCCACCTGTATTAGAGGTTAATGAGAAAAAATCTTCATTCCCTAAATAATTAATCCATGGATATGGAGTTTTTGGATTTGTAATGACATACTCTCTGTTTTCATCATCAAAGTGACCGTATTTCATACTATTGTTTTAGTTGGTTTATTTAAATTTTGACATGTATTTCCCCTTCGTTTCCGTAGAATCGTACTTTAAGCTGTCAAAATCGCTTGTAATTGGTTTCTTATTTAATTGCTTTCTCTTTGGGCATCAAGTGCTGCACCAATCTCTTTCATTTTAGCGGTGGTTAGTGGATAGAAAAATAAAGCTAACACTCCTACAAGTACAAATACTGCAGGTATAATACTCATATTTAATTTTATTCCTTCTAGCATCTCTGCTGATTTTTGGGCGACTTGCCCATCATATTCATAAAAATTTAATACAGCCAACGTGATGGCCCCCGCCATTCCACTACCAAATTTCATAGCAAAAGTACCGGCTGAAAAAATTAAGCCTGTTGCCCTTCTCCCGTTTTTATATTCAGAATAATCAGCGGTGTCTCCTAGCATCGCAAAGAATAGTATAGGTGTTAGTCCCGCTCCAAACTCAGAAATAATTCCTAAAGCGAATATACCTCCTATTTGAGTAGGTGCTAACCAATACATGGCAGCTGCAGTTACTGCAGAAAACAACAATGCGATGATAAATAATTTCACTTTCCCAAAAAACCTCGTAAGTGCTGGAGCAAAAAAGGTAGAGATCATAGAAATAACAAGTAAGGATAGTAAGTACAATCCTGCCAATCCATTTTTTCCTCCCCAGGATGTTAACATCCCGAAATAATTCTCTGAATCATCCACATAATGAGTAAAATAATACATCGCAGAACTCTGCTTTATGATATTATAAGTCACAAAAACAAAACCTATAAAAAGTAATAGCAGCCAAGCTCTATTATGTACAAGGTCTTTAAAATCTTCTTTTATATTTGAATTGCTATTGGTTAATTCTGGAACTCTCTCTTTTGTTGTAAAAAAGGTAATCAATGAAAATGACGCTAAGATAACGGCTAAAACATACATGGTATTTTGATATCCTACATTCGCATCTCCTTTTCCTAAAAAATCGACCAAGGAAATAACTCCTACTGTAGCTATTATCCCACCAAAATAAGCTCCAAAGAACCGAAAAGAAGATAATTCTGTTCGCTCTTTTATATCAGAGGTCATAACACCCATCAGTGCCGAATAGGGCACATTATTGGCTGTATACATCAATACGTAAAAGATAGACGTGGCATAGGCCCAAATCAATTTTCCTGTCACTCCCATATTAGGGGTAGTAAACTGCAATATCAATGCAATTCCAAAAGGCAATGCTGTCCATAACAACCAAGGTCTAAATTTCCCCCATTTTGTTTTAGTTCTGTCTGCAATAGTCCCCATTAACAAGTCAGTGATCCCATCTCCCAATCGAATCACCAATAACAATGTAGCAACCGCTGCGGTACCAAGACCAAAAACATCGGTATAAAAAATCGGTAAAAAAGGACCAATGGTACGCCATGCGATATTTGCAGCCGTATCTCCTAAAGCATATCCTATTTTTTCTTTAATTGTTAATTGACTTAACTTCGACATATAATTCTATGTTTATTGTTCCATACAAAATTATAGAACGCCTCCTTAAATGGATAATACTATTTTGTCTAATCCCTATTGATTATTTTATAAAGTAACTAAAAATCTATGAAAAAATACTACCTGAAAATTTACATTTTTTTTACCCAATAAGAATTATATGAGATAACATCCTCGATTCCACTCAGTCTACATCTAAAGAAACAATATCAACACAATCACAGTTTCTAAAATATAGCACAAAAAAAGACCTGCATGTTGCAGGTCTTTTAATTTTATATAAAATCTTGAATTACTTCAAGGTCTTTTTTACTTCTACTTCTTGGTATGCTTCAATGACATCACCTTGGCGAATATCGTTGTAGTTTTTAAGTTGTAATCCACAATCATAACCTTTAGCTACTTCTCTAACATCATCTTTAAAACGTTTTAATGATGATAAGAATCCGTCATGAACAACAATGTTCTCACGTAAGATTCTAACTTTAGAGTTACGGAATATCTTACCAGACATTACCATACATCCTGCAATATTACCAATTTTAGATATTTTGTATACTTCTCTAATCTCTACATTACCTGTAACTTCTTCTTTCAACTCTGGAGATAACATACCTTCCATAGCATCTTTTAAGTCGTCGATAGCAGCGTAAATAATAGAATAAGTACGGATATCAATTTCTTCTTGATCGGCTAACATTTTAGCGTTTCCAGAAGGTCGTACATTAAATCCAATAATAATGGCTTCAGAAGCAGAGGCTAACAATACATCCGATTCCGTAATGGCTCCTACACCTTTATGAATAATGTTTACTTGAATTTCTTCGGTAGATAATTTCTGGAATGAATCCGTTAATGCTTCTACAGAACCATCCACATCACCTTTAAGGATAATGTTTAGTTCTTTAAAGTCTCCAAGTGCAATACGACGTCCAATTTCATCTAATGTAATATGACGTTGTGTACGTACAGACAACTCACGTTGTAATTGTGCACGTTTGGTAGCAATTTGTTTTGCTTCACGTTCGTCTTCAAAGATATTAAATTTATCACCTGCTTGTGGTGCTCCATCTAATCCCAAAATTGAAACTGGTGTTGAAGGTTTTGCTTCTTTCATTTTTTGACCACGCTCATTAAACATGGCTTTAATCTTACCTGCGTTTTTCCCAGCCAACATAAAGTCACCGATCTTTAATGTACCTTCTTGTACTAAGATGGTAGAAACATATCCACGTCCTTTATCTAATTGAGCTTCTACTACAGTACCAACAGCTAACTTATTAGGGTTTGCTCTTAACTCTAGCATTTCAGCTTCCAATAATACTTTTTCAAGTAATTCATCAACCCCTAAACCTGTTTTTGCAGAAATATCGTGTGATTGAATTTTACCTCCCCAATCTTCTACCAATAAATTCATGGCAGCCAATTGTTCTTTAATTTTTTCTGGATTAGCGTGTGGTTTATCAACTTTGTTAATTGCAAAGATGATCGGTACACCTGCTGCTTGAGCGTGACTAATTGCCTCTTTTGTTTGTGGCATTACATCATCATCCGCTGCAACTACAACAATTACAATATCTGCTACTTGTCCCCCACGTGCACGCATGGCAGTAAATGCCTCGTGACCTGGTGTATCTAAGAATGCAATTTTTTGACCACTCTTAAGTTCCACTCCATAAGCTCCAATATGCTGTGTAATACCTCCTGATTCTCCAGCGATTACATTTTCTTGACGGATATAATCTAGTAAACTTGTTTTACCATGATCTACGTGACCCATTACCGTAATAACTGGTGCTCTATTTTCTAAATCTTCCTCTTTGTCTTCGATAGCTACTACTGCATCTTCAACTTCTGCACCCACAAAATCAAGCGCATATCCAAATTCATCTGCTACGATAGTTAATGTCTCAGCATCTAAACGCTGATTCATAGTTACCATCATACCAAGCATCATACAAGAACCAATAATTTTAGTTACAGGAATATCCATCATGGTAGCTATTTCACTTACCGTAACAAATTCCGTTACTTTTAATACTTTACTTTCTGCTGCTTGTTGCTCAATATCTTTTTCCGACTGTTGACGGTGTAAATCTCTCTTATCTCTACGGTGTTTCGCTCCTTTGTTCTTTTTAGATTTACCTTGTAGTTTCTCTAAAGTTTCGCGAATTTGTTTTTGTACTTCAGCAGCTGTAGGTTCTTCCTTAACAATAGGCTTACGAACAGGACCTCTACCTTTTCCTTTATTAAACCCTGGTTTTCCAGCACCACGATTTGCACCTCCTTGTCCTGGACGTTGGTTTGCACCTTGCGTTCCAGTTCCTGGTTTTACAATACGTTTACGTTTGCGTTTGTTAGCAGCACTATTAGCACCACCTTTATCATTCGCAACTGGTTTTTTCTTTTTAGGACGCTCAAATTGTTTCAAGTCAATTTTTTGACCAGTTAAACGAGGACCATCTAATTTCTTATACTGTGTCTGAATAGACTGCGGTTCTGTAGGCTTTACCTCTTCAGTTGTTTCCTTTGCAGGTACTTCCTTTTTGGTTATTCCTGGAATTTTAGCTACTGGCTTAGTCGCTTCCACTTTTGCTGGGGCTTTAGTCTCTTCTACCTTTTTAGCAGCCGGCTTTGCTGCAGGTTTTGGAGCTGGTTTTCCTTTTTTACCACGAGGCTTTTCAACTGGTAATTCTATTTTGTCGATAATTTTAAATGCTGGTTTTGTACGTCGAATGACACCATCATCTACTTTCTCAACCTTTTTCTCCTCAGGAGAAGTTGTTGCTTCTTTTTCTTTAGAAACTACTTTTTCTTTAGAAACTACCTTTTCAGTTTTAGATTCTTTTGGACTTTCCGTTGTTGGTTTTTCAACAACAGGAGTTTCAGTAATCGCTTTTTTAGCCACTTCCGTTTCTTTAGGAGCTGCTTCTTCGGTTTTTTCAACCTCGGTTGCTGCTTTAGTTTTATCCAGTTCTATTTTACCTACTGTTTTCACTTCCACTTTTTCAGCTTTGGCTTTTACAATTCGATTCAATTCTTCCTGACGTTGTTTTTCAATTTTAGCTTCTGCTTCTTGACGCATCGCCATTTTTTCTTTACGTTTCTCTTCGCCCACTTCCTTAGAAGCAGCTTTTTTATTTGCATCACTTGCAAACGTATCGAACAAAATGTCGTATTCGCCTTGAGAGATTTTAGTAGTAGGGCGAGCTTCTATCTCCACTCCCTTACTTCCTAAATGCTCCACAGCCCTATCTAAAGAGATATTTAATTCTCTTAACACTTTGTTTAGCCTCATTGTTTTGTCTCCAGCCATATAATCTTATTGTTTAGCCTATTATTTTTTTTGACGATTAGCCCTAATTAATCTTCAAATTCTTCTCTTAAAATATTTTGAACCTCTACGATGGTTTCTTCTTCTAGATCGGTTCTTTTCAACAGTTCGGTAAGGTCTTTATCCAATACGCTTCTTGCAGTATCTAATCCAATTTTCTTGAATTCTGCAATCACCCAATCTTCAATTTCATCTCCAAACTCTGTCAATTCAACATCGTCTTCTCCTACAACACCTTCGCGTTGTACATCCAAGTCGTATCCTGTTAATTGTGATGCCAATCTAATGTTTACACCATTACGTCCAATTGCCTTTGAAACTTCTTCTGGCAACAAAAATACATCAACTCTACCTTTTTTCCCATCTTCTCGTCCTTCTTCTGCATGAATTTCCATAGAAACTACTTTCGCAGGACTTAAAGCTCTGGCAATAAACAGACTTTCGTTCTTCGTATAATTGATAACATCTATGTTTTCGTTCCCTAATTCGCGAACAATACCATGAATACGTGATCCTTTCATTCCAACACAAGCTCCAACAGGGTCAATTCTGTCGTCGTATGAGTCTACCGCTACCTTCGCTTTTTCACCAGGAATACGCGCTACACCTTGAATGGTAATTAAACCATCAAATACCTCAGGAATTTCTTGTTCAAATAATTTCTCTAAGAAAACAGGTGAAGTTCTTGAAAGAATAATAGAAGGTTTATTTCCTCTTAACTCTACCGACTTAATAATCCCACGAACAGCATCTCCCTTTCTAAAAAAGTCAGATCTAATTTGTTCACTTTTTGGCAATATTAATTCGTTTCCATCATCATCTAATAAAATAATAGCATTATGACGGATATGGTGAACTTCTGCACTATAAATATCACCTTCTAACTCTTTAAAGTGTTTGAATATATTGGTGCTATCGTGTTCTTGAATTTTTGAAATTAAATTCTGACGCAATGCTAAAATAGATCTTCTTCCAAGGTCCATTAATTTCACTTCCTCAGATACATCTTCTCCAATTTCAAAATCTGGCTCAATCTTACGTGCTTCTTCTAATTCTATTTCTTCATTATCGTCTTCTGACATTCCGTCTGCAACAACAATTCTGTTTCGCCAAATTTCTAAATCTCCTTTATCAGGATTAATAATGATATCAAAGTTATCATCCGACCCAAACTTACGTTTTAAAGCCGTTCTAAAAACTTCCTCCAGAATAGCCATTAGTGACACTCTGTCTATACTTTTATCACTTTTAAATTCTGAAAATGATTCAATTAATGCTAAGTTTTCCATTCTCTACTATTTAAAAAATTATCTTCACTTTTGCTTCTTTAATATCTGCAAAAGAAATTGTCTGATTTTTAATTACCGTAACCTTCCCTTTTCCAATTGGTTTAGGCTCACGAGCACTCCATTCCAACATAATATCCTCTTCAGTTACTTCTTTTAAAGTACCTTCTACTTTAGATTCCGCAAGTTTAACAACCAATATTCTACCTATATTCTTAGTATATTGTCGTTTTACTACCAATGGATTTGCAATATCTGGCGAGGTAACTTCCAACGAAAAATCCTCTTCTTCCCTGTCCAAATTACCTTCTACGTATCTATTAATTCTGATACACTCGCTCAACGCAATCCCTTGATCACCATCTACTTCTATATAGATTTTGTTTTCATCTAAAAACTTTAAATCTATCAAAAACAAATCCTTGTTTTCGGATAGTGCTTCTTCTACTAAATGCTTTATTTTATCGTGCTCCATGTGTTTTTATACAAAGAGGGGACTCTACGTCCCCTCTCTTCCTGCCCTTTATTTGGCTGCAAATATACTAACTAATTCTTAAACAGAAAAATGATTATGTTTATAATTTTAATTTTACTAACTTTACAAGGATAGATCCTCCAAATTTTATTCTTTAATAGAATTCAAGGCTATCAAAAAAATACCCTGACAACAATTTTTTAACAACTTCAATCTGAAAACCATGAAAAAAATTCTAGTCCCAGTTGATTTCTCTAAACAAGCAGAGTACGCTGCAAAAGTAGCTGCACAAATTGCAAGAAAGAATAATCACGAAATTTTTTTGTTACATATGCTTGATTTACCCGTAGGTATTATTGATCCCGCCAGCTACGGATCTAGTAACAATGCTCCTACTGCACTATTATTTTTACAGCGTGCTCATGAAAATTTTGAAGAATTTAAAAAACTTCCTTTTTTTGATGGTTTAACTATTACGGACAAGGTGCAGTTTCATAAAGCCTATGATGGTATTATAGAAGAAAGTGAAAAACAAGACGTAGATTTAATTGTAATGGGGTCTCAAGGCGCTTCTGGATTGGAAGAGATTTTAGTAGGTTCAAATACGGAAAAAGTAGTCCGTAACAGTAAAGTCCCCGTACTTGTAATCAAAGAAGATGTGGACAATTTTGAGATCAACAATATTGTATTTGCTTCAGATTTTGACATAAAAAAAAGACCTTCTTTTCAAAACATACTTGATTTTACGAAGGAATTCAATGCTAAAATTCACTTACTAAAAATAAATACAATTAACGATTTTGAAACCACTAAAGAATCTAGTGACGCTATTCGAAACTTTATAAATGGGCATGACTTAAAAAACTATACATTAAACATATACAACGATAAAAGTATAGAGACAGGAATTTTAAATTATTCAAAACTCATTGATGCCGACATCATTATTGTAAACACCCATGGGAGAAAAGGACTTATTCATATTTTTAGCAATAGCATTAGCGAAGACTTAACAAACCATTCAAAGCTCCCAGTACTCACATTTAAACTAGTGTAGCTTTATAAACTTGGTTGTTGGCTGAGAGCAAGTCAACATCACCTAAGTATTGTCTTTATTTTTTTTACAGAAATGGTCTCATTTCTCAATACCGTCAACTTCGTTTTTCGGTAAGTTCATATGTTATGTTGTCTATATCCTATCTTTCTTATGCTAGCACAAACACATTTCCTTTTCAATACTATTTTCAATTACCGTACTTTGTGCAACTTAAAACTCAACAAATGGAAACTTATAAAAAACCTTCCTCATTGGATTATCAAACGGGTGCTGTCAAAGGATTTAGCGGAAAAGGATTGATAGCTCTTAAAAATGGGGACCTAAAAATGATAAAAGTCGATGCACATGCCAGATACCCAATTCACACGCATCCTAAAAAAACCGAATACATCTTTGTATTAGAAGGAAAACCGACCATCACCATTGCAGATGAACGTTTTGAAGGCACAAAAGAAGATTTTTTTATACTTCCTACAGGTGCTCCTCATGGAATAGAAAACAACACCCATCAGGAGTGCATACTACTTGTAGGAGCCATTAACAACTAAAAATAATTACTTACACAAACAACTCACTTACAATTCTATCACCAAACTGATGAATGTCATTGCTCATCTATAGTATAGACTGTAATTTTGTAGTATATTCTTGTAAAACATAAAATTTGGAAGAGTATATTACATTTTACAACAAGTACTAAACCTGGATACTATGGCAAATAACATCGTAATACTCTATTCATCTACAGATGGACAGACCTTGAAAATTTGTCAAAAAATAAATTCACAACTAGTATTAAAAGGTCTTACAGCTGACCTACTCTCTATTGATGACAATACGGCCAATCTAACACAATACTCCTTAATTATTATAGGAGCGAGTATCAGATATGGAGTACATCATAAAAAAGTTATCGAGTTTATAAATAACTCTAAAACCATCCTGGAAAGCACTAAAACAGTCTTTTTCTCAGTGAATTTAGTCGCAAGAAAAGCAGAAAAAAACACACCAACAACCAATCCATATGTAATTAAGTTTTTCAAAAACATAGATTGGAAACCTACATTAGTGGAAGTTTTCGCAGGTAAACTAGACTATAAAAAATACCCGTTTCTTGACAGAAAAATGATTCAGTTAATCATGTGGATCACCAAAGGTCCCACCAATACAAACACTGAAATAGAATATACAGACTGGAAAAAAGTCCAATCATTCTCAGAAAAAATAATAGCCTTAACATAACAATTTCCCCACAATTGTCTTAAAAAAGTGTTTTTACATCATGTAAAAATGCTTTTTTATTTTTTAGATTAACTTAAAACAATTTTAAGCTTATAAAAATTTGGGATCTAAGACCTTTTCCATCATCTCTCCACCCATTTTAATAGCACTGGACGTACTTATCACTCTATTGGCCATAAATACCATCATGTTGTTTTTAAAACCTGGAATCACCACTGCCTTTTTCCCCAAGGCCTCAATTCCATATGTTGCCACAACCTCAGGCTTTTGAGAACTCATAGGCGTTTTACTCATATCAATACCTGTATTTGCCATCATAGGTGTTTCCGTTGGACCTGGAGACAAAACCGTAACAGCGACCCCTTTCTTTTTCATTTCCCAATGCAATGAGGTTCCAAAATTCAAAATATACGCTTTTGAACCTGCATAATTAGATAAATATGGATTGGGCATATGTCCTATAATACTTGACACTAATAATACCCCGCCCGTTCCTCTTTCTACCATTTTACCTGCAAAATGATGCGTCAACGCAAAAACAGAAGTAATATTTAACTGTATCAAAGCCAATTCCTTTTCTAATGAAATACTGGTGGTTACCCCATGATTCTCCACCGCGGCACAAGGAACAAATAATCCAATCTCTAGATGATTAGAAGCGGCTATTACTTTTGCTATATCTTCTTGCTTACTCAAGTCAGCCTGTACAATCTTTACTAATACATTATACGTAGCTTCTATTTCCTTGGCTTTTTCTTCTAATAAAGGAAGTCTCCTCGCCACCAACATTATATTCAACCCTTTGGCGGCTAATTGATTTGCAATTGCTTCGCCTATCCCCGAAGTTCCTCCTGTAATTAATGCCCACGCTCCGTATTCATCTTTAAAATTCATCATTATCATTTAATTGATTAATTTTTACACTTCCCACTATTCCTTTTTTATTGAACGAGATTTTACTCCAATCCTGTCGTTTCATCCTTGTACTTCAATAAAAAACTATAAGCTATAGCCCGCACGTCACATATTGCAAGGACTTTAGTATTTGTCGCTATATTTCCTTCGCCTTACATAATTTAAAACATGATATAATTGTTCCTCCAATACAATAATGACATAACAACCTATACAAAACTACAAACCTAGTTACATAACTATAAAAATAGTTGTATAACTAAATAAATAGTTATAGGTTTGCTGTAGAAACGTTAACTATGGAAAAACTCACTAATAAAGAAGAAGAAATAATGCAAGCCTTATGGGATTTAAAAAAAGCATTTATAAAAGAAATTGTCGCAGAACTCTCCAACGAAAATCATTACAATACTGTTTCTACTATTGTTAGAAAACTGGAAGAGAAGAATTTTATTTCCCACCAAGCTTTTGGTAAAACGCATCAATATTTTCCATTGGTATCAAAAACGGACTACACAAAAAAATTCATGCACGAGGCTATGGCATCCTATTTTGACAATAGCTATAAAAACATGGTGTCCTTTTTTGCTAAAAACGAAAAGATAAGTGCGGAGGAATTGCGAGAAATTTTAAAGATCATCGAAAAAAAATAAGATGGAACTACTTCACTATTTATTTAAATCGGGACTTGTATTAGGACTATTCTTACTTATTTATAGTCTCTTCTTAAAAAAGGAAACCCATTTTCAATGGCATCGCTTCTTTTTAATCATTGGTGTATTGGTATCATTTGGACTTCCATTATTAGTATTTACACAAGTAATTTACATACCTACTCCAGTTATTGAACAGGGTATCCCACTTGTAAAAAAAGCTTTAAACACGGAAGCTACAACTATAGACTGGGCATTTTTTATAGGATTTTTTTATTTTTTAGGAGTGATGGTAATGAGCCTACGATTTTTCCAACAATGCTATGGTCTTTTCAAGATAATTAGCAAGAGTTCGGCTATGGAATTTGAAAACCAACCATACCTAGACAGCTCCGTAACATGCACCCCTTTTTCTTTTTTCAACTATATCATCATTCATAAAAACCTACATACTCTCGAGGAATTGAGTATGATACTTACGCATGAAAACATACATCGCTCACAACACCACAGCTTGGATATCCTATTAGCAAATCTATTATTAATTGTACAATGGTGGAACCCTATGGCTTGGTTGTATAAAAAAAGTATGGAAGAAAATTTAGAATTCATCGCTGATACTGAAACCATCAAAGAGATCTCTTGTCCCAAAGCATACCAATACACTTTAGTCAAAAACACGGCAACAACCATACAGCCGGCTTTAGCTACTCATTTTTACCAATCACTTATAAAAAAACGAATTATTATGTTAAACAAAACTGCATCTAGCAACCTTAGTCGCTGGAAAACCATTTTAGTTGTCCCCTTAATTGCCTTATTTTTCTGGACTTTTAATATGGAAGCACAAATTAAATTTGAGCAACACGATCAAGAAACAACAAGCTATATTGTGAAGGCTGAAACAACGAATAAGGAATTAAAAGCCATTGAAAAAAAGTTTAAATCCTCTAAAACACAAATCAAATTTACGGGCATTAAACGAAACAAAAAAAAGAACATAACTCAAATAAACATAAAAACAAGAAGGTCACTCGCCAATTCCTTTAAACATGGTATGACTCTTGAAAACAAAAAAACTAAAGGAATAGAAACTTTCTCATTACATATTGACCCTAGTAGCTCGGATATCATTTTAAGTTCCTTATTTGATGACCATCCATATACTGCTACTTTTTCAGAAAAAGGTTCTAGTGCGCATTTAATGGATACCGACAGGACTTCCAAAATGCTATATATAATAGAAGGAGAAGAAATTTCTTCAGAAGATGTAACAGCTATGAATCCTAATAAAATAAAAAGTATAAATGTACTAAAAGGAAATAATGCCACAGACAAATATGGTTCTAAAGGAGTCAACGGTGTGGTGGAAATAACGCTAAAAAAGACAAAAGAAGCAGTGAATTTAATCCCAAAAAATGTACTATATGTAATTGATGGTCTTGTCTCGAATTCAAACAATGTAGCCCCTAATAAAATTAAAAAAATAGTGGTTTTAAAAGGTAAAAAGGCAACCGACATCTATGGCGACAAAGCTAAGGAAGGAGCCATTCTCATTACCACTAAAAAGGATTAAAAACAACGCTATTATTACAAATGATGATAAAGCACATCAATCTCTACAAACGTTGATGATAAACGTATACAGACGTTGTTTACCGTACAGCACAAAAAAGCACCCCAAATTAATGGAGTGCTTTTACAGCATATGGGATTGAAAAAACCGTTACTTTTTCCAACCGCCTCCTAACGACATATATAAATTTACAACAGCGTTTAACTGTTTAAACTCTGAATCTATTTTATTTATTTCTGAATTTAAGGCGTAATCTCTTGCGGTTAACACCTCCAAATAGGTAGTGTTTCCGTAGGCACTATTTAATAATTCATTAGAATACGCTACCGCATATTTTAATGCTTTCAGTTCTTTTACGCGGTATTCGTACGTTTGTTTTTCGGTTTGGTATACATATAGCATGTCCGAAACTTCTTTCCCCGCTACTAACAATGCTTTTTTAAACTGAAGTGTTGCTTCTTCTTGTTGCGCTTTTGCTACCTCGTACTGTGTTTTTACTTTTCGTTTATTAAATAAAGGCTGTGTTAAATTTCCTACCACATTACTAAAAACAGCCGCTGTATTAAACCAATTATCAAAACTAACACTTTCAAATCCTCCTCCAGCACTAATTTTAAAACTTGGATAAAAGTTACTTTTAGCGACGTTTGTCAACTCAAAAGTTTGGATCAAACCAAATTCTGCCAACATTACATCTGGTCTATTTCTTAATAAGTCCGCTGAAAACCCAGTACTTAAATCCATCTTAATTTCCTGTGCTGCTAGCAAACTTCTTTCTATGTTTCCAGACTTTTTCCCCAGTAATAATGACAATGTATTTTCTAACAAGTGTACGTTTCTCTCTAAATTTAAAACTAAAATTTGCGTCGCATACAATTGTGCTTCTGCCTGTTTCACCCCTGTAGCTGGTACGCGTCCCACTTCCTTTAAATCTATCATGGTTTGCAATCCTTCGGTCCTGTTTTGTACCGTTTGTTTCGCTACTTTCAACTGCGCATCCAAGGCTAACAACTGGTAATACCCTGAAGCTGTACTAGCCACCAACTTACTTTCTACCACACGCTGCCCTGCTTCGCTCTTTAGATATACAGCTTGAGAAGCTCTTTTTTGACTTCGAATTTTACCCCAGATATCAGCCTCCCAAGAAAGGGAAGCACCCAGTTGGTAATTCTGATACTCAGGCCCTACGCCTCCATTAGAAACTCCAGATACAGAATTGTCTGCCAAGCGATAATCACCCGCATTTGCACTTACATTTACACTTGGCAAAAATCCTGCTTTCCCATGTTTATAATACGATTCTGCTGCATTTACACGTGTTACCGCCATTTGCAAATCCAAATTATTTTTTAAGACCTCATGAATCAAGGTTTGTAATTTAGCGTCGGTAAATAATGCTTCCCAAGGCATGCTTGCCATAGTTACAGAGTCATTCGTATGCACATTGCGATACAAATTTTCTGTTGCTAATTCTGGGCGCACATACTCTTTTGCTACAAAACAAGATTGTAAGCTCAAAGACACTACTAACAACACTAAAAACGTTGTTTTTTTGAAGATATTCATCTCTCTATTTTTTATATTTTTAAAAATTACACGTGGAGCATTCTTTTAAACAAAATCAAATCTCCATCAAACAAATCGAATGTCCACGTGCATTATTTATAGCTAATTACTAGCTACTCATTAACCTCATTGTTATTTTTAATACTTGGATCTCCTGTAAATCGCTCTTGAATGGATTGAAAAATCACAAAAAACGCAGGAATCACAAAGACTCCAATTACGGTTCCTATCAGCATTCCACCTACAGCACCTGTCCCTATGGATCTGTTTCCTACGGCACCTGCACCAGAGGAGATCATTAATGGAACCAGCCCTAAAATAAAAGCGAATGAAGTCATTAAAATAGGACGTAATCGGGATTTTGCTCCTTCTATAGCTGCTTGTGCAATAGACATTCCTTGTTGGCGACGTTGCAACGCAAATTCGATAATTAAAATGGCATTTTTCGCCAATAACCCAATCAACATAATCAGTGCTACTTGGAAATAAATATTGTTATCTAAACCCAATAGGTTTACAAAAAAGATACCTCCAAATATTCCAATCGGCAAGGATAAAATAACCGCAAATGGTAAGATATAACTCTCGTATTGAGCAGCCAACAGAAAATAAACAAACACCAAACTTAGAATAAACACTACAATAGCCTTACTTCCAGCCATTGCCTCTTCTCTAGTCATCCCAGAAAACTCATAGCCAAAATTTGAAGGCAATGTCTCCTTGGCCACTTCGTGAATCGCTTGAATTACATCTCCTGTACTATATCCAACATTGGCACTTCCGTTGACCATAGCAGCATTAAATAAATTGAATCGATTTACAACATCGGGTCCATTTACTTTTTTCAAACTCACAAACTGACTTACGGGAACTTGTTCGTTTTGACTATTTTTTATAAAAACATTGTTAAGTGATTCAGGAGTCGCTCTATCCGCAGCTTCCGCTTGCATCATGACTCTATATTGCTTTCCAAATTTATTAAAATCGGCTGCATACCAAGATCCATAGTACCCTTGAAGCGTTGCAAACAAACTATTCACTTGCAAACCTGCTTCCTTAACCTTCTCCACATTGACTTCCATTTCATATTGTGGAAATCCAGTATTAAAAGACGTCACTGCATACTTTATCTCTGGACGTTGATTCAAGGCCATCAAAAATTGTTGGCTTGTAGACATCAACTCATCAAACGTTCCGTTAGACTTGTCTTGCAATTGCATCTCAAACCCACTAGAACTTCCAAAACCAGGAACGGTAGGAGGTGTAAAAAATAAAATTTTAGCATCTTTTATCCCTGCTACTTTTGCAAAAAGTTGTCCTACTATTGCTTGTACTTTATCTTTATCATCTGTACGATCTCCCCAGTTTTTTAACTTAATAACTCCAAAAGCTTTAGAACTCCCTCTACTTCCATTTAGTAAACTAAATCCATTAACAAACATACGTGTTTCTACCACGTCCATATCCGCAAGAATATCATCTATTTGATCCGTAATTGCAATGGTTCCGTCTATCGTACTTCCTGCTGGTAAAGTAACATCACAAAACACCATTCCTTGATCTTCATTTGGAATAAACCCTGTAGGCGTTGTTTTAAATAAATATCCAGCCATCACTGTAAATAACACCAAAATTAAAAGTGCCATCCATTTTTTATTGATTAAAAACTTCACCGAATGGACATATTTAGAAGTCATGGAATCAAAACTTGTATTAAATGCCAGATAAAATCGACTCAAAAATCCTTTTTTATGAGCTTCTGAAGGATCGTGTGGTTTTAATAGCAATGCACATAAAGCAGGACTTAAGGTCAATGCATTAATCGCAGAAATTAAAATCGCTACTGCCAATGTTAAGGCAAACTGTTGATAAAATACACCGGTAGGTCCATCTAAAAATGACACGGGAATAAACACCGCAGACATAACCAAAGTAATAGATATAATAGCTCCAGAAATTTCGCTCATCGCAGAAATCGTAGCTTTTTTAGCACTTTTCTCTCCTGCATCTAATTTGGCATGCACAGCTTCCACCACCACAATGGCATCATCTACTACAATTCCGATGGCTAACACCAGTGCAAATAAGGTTAACATGTTTATAGAAAACCCAAATAATTGCAAGAAAAAGAAGGTCCCAATAATAGCTACAGGAACGGCAATTGCAGGAATTAACGTAGATCTAAAATCTTGTAAAAACAAAAACACCACTAAAAACACTAATAAAAATGCTTCAATTAAGGTAGTTACTACATGATGAATAGAAGCGTCTAAAAACTCCTTTGTATTGTATGGAATTACATATTTTACTCCAGCAGGAAAATTCCCTGCTGCTTCTTCCAATACTTGTTCAACTTCTGCTATAATTTTTTGAGCATCCGACCCCGCAGTTTGGTATACCGCCATAGCTACCGATGGTTTTCCTTCTGTCCTATTAGATATACTGTAATTGAAGGCATCCAATTCTACACGGGCCACATCTTTTAATCTTAGGAAATTATTGTTTCCTGTAGCTCTTAATATAATATTTTCGTATTCAGATACTTCCGAAAACTTACCTTTATACCTAATTACATATTCAAATGTTTCCGATGAATTTTCACCAAATTTCCCTGGAGCAGCCTCTATATTTTGTTCATTTAAAGCGTTGGCAATATCCATAGGTGACAGTCCATAAACTGCCATTTTATCGGGTTTTAACCAAATTCTCATGGAATAATCTCTCGCCCCAAAAACCTTCGCATCCCCTACACCGTTGATTCTTTTTATCAAAGGAATCATATTGATACGTGCGTAGTTTTCTACAAACGTATCATCAAAATTATCCGTTTCACTATACAGTGAAAAAAACATTAAGGCACCACTTTGTTTTTTTTCTGTGGTCACCCCTGATTTGACCACTTGTTCTGGTAATTTATTTGTCACCGTAGCAACTCTATTCTGTACTTTTACCGATGCAAAATCCGCATCTACTCCAAGTTCAAAGTATACTTTTATGGTAGCAGAACCATCATTGGCCGCCGTGGAAGTCATATAGGTCATTCCTTCCACTCCATTCACCGCCTCCTCTATAGGAACTATCACACTTTTCAATACCGTTTCTGCATTGGCTCCTGGGTACGATGCCGAGATTTGGACAGTAGGTGGAGCTATTTCTGGAAATTGCTGTACAGGCAATGACTTTAAGCCTAACAGTCCAAGAATAACTATTAAAATTGAAATTACGGTTGATAAGACCGGTCTTTCTATAAATTTTTTAAACATAATATCTTTATTTACACACTATTAAATCGTCCTTACTTTTTAGGCAATATCTCCATTCCACCTTTAAGCTTCATCACACCTTCTACAACCACCACATCACCAACAGAAAGTCCTTTAGAAACGATCATTTTATCGGCCATATTTTCACTAACATCGATTGCTTTCGATTGGATTTTATTTTCTTTATCAACGATATAAACAAAGCGTTGCCCTTGAATTTCAAAACTTGCTTTTTGAGGAATGACCATCGCATTTTTAAAGGTCGAAGGAAACTTTAACAGCCCGCTATTTCCATTTCTTAATAACTGATTTGTATTCTTAAATTTAGCCCTATAGCTCACACTTCCGGTCCTGGGATTTACCATCCCATTAATAGTTTCAATTTTTCCTTTTTCTTCGTACAAACTACCATCAGCCAAGTATAAATCTATTACTGGCATTTGATTTATTTTCTCTTGCATACTCTCTCCTTTTACACTTCGAATAAAAGTTAACAACTGTTTTTCACTCATTGTAAAATACGCATACACATTATCTATATTAGAAACTGTAGTCAAAGGCATTTTTTCATTACGCCCTACTAAGCTTCCTATTTTATAAGGTAAACTTCCTACAATTCCGTTTACAGGACTCGTAATATGCGCATAAGACAAACTCTGTTTTGCATTTAAATAACTCGCTTTTGCGGCCGCTAACTGCGCTTTTGCCGCTCCCAATTTACTCTGTGAAGTCTGTAATTCTACCGCTCCAATAATTTTTTTACTCACTAAAAGTGATACCTTTTCAAACTCCACTCTCACTACGGCTACTTGCGCTTCAGCAACCGTAACTGAAGCCTTAGCCGCATTTAGCTGCTGTGATAAATTTTCTGCATCTAATTTAAAAAGCAATTGCCCTTTTTTTACAATATCACCTTCATCTATATAAACCCCTTTGATAAAACCGTCTACCTTAGCTCTAATTTCAACATTTTGTTGTCCTTCTATATTTGTCGCATACTCCTTATATACTGTAACCTCTTTTTCTTTCACTGTTTCCACAGCTAATACTGCTGGTTTAGGCGCTGATCTTTTAGCTTCCCCTTGGGCACAAGATGTAATTACAAGCATTACAAACCCTAACAACCCCATTAAACTACTTTTGTTCATCTTCTTAAATTTGATTTTATATTTTTTGTTCGGAACTAACCGAACTTATTATTGCCAATTAATTATTTGTTAACTATTAAATGTCTAAAATTGTCTGTTTTTTATTTTTAGATTGATGCGTTCAGTGAGCGTATCTAACAAGCCAATAGAATCATTCAGAAAATCCAAATAAGGAAAATTTCCAATCTTATTTTCAGGTTGTCCTTCGACACATTCAATTTTATAATCTACAATTTCCTTTACTATATTACGCTCTTTCACCAGTGTACCACGTTCCTCTTCCATACGTGCTAAAAATGATTCTGGCGCCAATACAAAATACTTTTTACGGTCTCCTGGTTTTGTGTAATAGGTAATATAACCTGACTTTTTCAAATTAGATAAGTTGGTAGAAATAGTACTTTTACTAGCTCCTAGAAAATTAACTAAATTCTCAAAAGTCTCCCCAGAACCGTCGACTCCAATAAATAAGGTAGCAAATATACGAGAAGCTATTGGAGTCATATTTTCATGACGCTCCATTATGGCACCATATTTTTCTACAAGTACTCTTTTTCGACTGTCGTTTTTATTAACTGAATCCATATCTATTATTTTTAACATGGCAAACATACAACTTAGTTCGGTTGGTTCCGAACTAGAAACGTTAAAGTTTTTAAAAAAAATGACAATTGTTAAATTCTCGCGAGAAACAATATACTTACAGTCCCAATTTATTGTTTTTTCATCTCCTTTTATAAGGTATTTAGCGTTTCCACAGAATTAATTAACTAATCCCTCTTACACTAGCAACAATTATCAATATTTAACCACCTCAATTCAACTATTTTAACTAATTTTGCACGCAATTTTGAAATAAATACACATGAAGCGTATCAACGAATACAAGAAAATATTTAAGGTAGAAGGAGTTATCGAATTAAAAGAGCTAAAGAAAACCTATAGAAATTTAATCAAAGAATGGCATCCAGATAAATTTACAGACGAATCTAAGAAAGAAGAAGCTGGTGAAGTGAGTTTAAAAATTATAGATGCGTATCATTTTTTAGTAAGTATTGCTCCAGCAACTAAAGAAGCCAACTTAGAAGCCTACGCTAAAACAATTTCAGAATCACAAATTGAAGATTTCCACCACAAAAGCATGTTGATGGAGGTTACATTTACAGATGGAAACACTTATGAATACTTTGGTGTAAACCAAAAATTATTCAACAAATTTGTAAACGCAAAGAGTCTTTCAAACTTTGGAAAAAGAAAAGTATTCAATTCTTTTTTATACAGAAAATCTAAAAAAGCAACGGCTTTAGCTTAAGCTTTATTTATATAAAACGACTACTAACCGCACAGCTATTGTGCGGTTTTTTTATGCAGGAATTTTTAAAAAGCAGGAGTAGTAGACTGAAATAAAAGAAGTCCATATCCTTTATTTTATACATCCTTTCCATAATATAAATCGTTTAAGTCTTACTAAAGAGACTCCTTCGCTATAATTCCAATAAATAAAAAGAAGTCTATTTTTATTTATTTCCCTATTTGATGTAACCTATTCACTTGTCTATCGTCTTATAAAAAACCTTTTCTTAAAAAAAACAATAAATGAGATCTCACACCATAAAAAAACCGGGTATATTATTAGATTTAGCCATCTACATCACTGTAATGTTTGCCATACGCGAATTGTATTTTGAACAATTCAGTTTTATTATAAATGGATTAATGTGGTCTTTTACTTGTCTTATTGTTGCCATGTGGCGTATGTATTCTAGAGGCATTACTTGGAAAGATTTAGGTCTAGTCACTCCTACTAACTATAAAAAAACAGCCTTGGTCACTTTTGGAATTTTAGTTGCCACTGTCGTATCCATCGTAAGTTTTAATGTTTTAAAGGACAATTTCAACTGGTTCCCTACAAAAGAAGTTGTAGAAAATACTGCACCAACAGTTTCGAAATTCGGTGATTTAAAAGGAAACTGGATGTTGTTTTTTAGTATCATGCCCATGATATTGGTAGAATCAACCTTGGAAGAATTATTAGACCGTGGTTTTTTAATGAATTGGTTCGAAAAATTATTTTCTAACACTTGGTTTGCTACAGTAATAGCCGTCCTATTGCAAGCAGCTATTTTTGGATTTAGACATAGTAACGATTTTTCAGAACGATCTATCACAACAGGACTCATAGGCTTAGTAATGGGAATTGCTTACATGGCATTTGGCAGAAAATTATGGCCACTAATACTAGCCCATTGTATTTTAAATACCATGTCTATGGTAGAGAGGGTGTAGTACATCTATTCAGAATTATGCACAAAAAAAATGCGACCCTAATTGGGTCGCACTTTTTAAATGTTTCTTTTTAGTCCAGTGAAGGAATCCGTAATACTTGACCTGGGTAAATTTTGTCAGGATGCGATAACATAGGCTTATTCGCTTCAAAAATAACTGGGTATTTCATGGCATTTCCATAAAATTTCTTAGCTATTTTACTCAAACTATCTCCACTAACTACTGTATGAAATTGAGCCTCTGGAGCAGCAATAGCTACAGTCATTCGGTCGTCCACAGAAGCTACTCCCTTGGTATTACCTACAACCAATATTACTTTTTCTTTAGCCGCTTGATTTGCTGCTTCCCCCCAAATTGTAGCCGTATCACCATTCAATTCAATGTTTACATCTACCACTTCAAGTTCAAGCGTTTCTACAGCATCCACTAGTTTTGATGCTTTTTCACTTTCTGCTACGGCTACTTCCACCGCTTCTTCTTTTTTTGTTTTTCCAATTCCAAATACCTTAGCACCGGCATTCTTAATGAAAGAAAATAATCCCATAACTTTTTTTTTACAATTAATTTCATGTAAGGTACAAAAAAAAAGAAAAGGCTAAAAAAAATGAACAAGTAAAACATCTCGACGAATATTCTAAGCATTTTTAAGGTTTAAAATTAGCTCTTAGGTTCATATTAATAAAGAGCGGGTTCAGATGTTTTATTTATCAACAATTATGTATCTTTGCCCTCAAATATTTAACACATGACTATTCATAATCTAACGAAGAAAACTTCTATTTTAAATAAATTTATTGCTGAAATTAGAAGCAAGGAAACACAAAAAGATTCACTTCGTTTCAGAAGGAATATTGAGCGTATTGGAGAGATTTTAGGATATGAATTAAGTAGCCACTTTAATTATCAATCAGAAACAGTAGAAACACCTTTAGGCGAAAAAGAGATTAAACTACCCTCAAACGAGCTGGTAATTTGTTCTATTCTTAGAGCTGGTATTCCATTACACCAAGGACTACTAAATTATTTTGATGATGCGGAAAGTGCATTTATTTCTGCCTACCGAAAGCATACAACAGAAAAAGAATTTGAGATAGTGGTAGAGTACTTTGCTTCTCCTGATTTAACAGGAAAAACACTGTTATTAGCGGATCCAATGCTTGCTACAGGTCAATCTTTAGTATCTGTATATGAGAGTTTACATAAACATGGAACTCCTAAAGAAATTCATATTGTAGCTGTTTTAGGTTCTACGGAAGGGATCGATTATATCCATGACAAATTTCCTGAAAATACACATTTATGGATTGCAACTATCGATGAAAGATTGAACGAAAAAGGGTATATTATTCCAGGTCTTGGTGATGCTGGTGATTTAGCTTTCGGAACAAAATTATAAAAAATACACAATTATACTAGCGCTAATAAATAGCCATAGTATTACTTCTTTATACCAATTATCTCGAATTGTTTCGAGATAGTTGGTTATAATTACCGCAGCAGGAAAAAAGGCGTACATAAACTCCGCTCCATTTTTACTCGGAGAAAAAACAACGATCAATCCTGCTATAATCAATTGATTTATCATTAAGATCCAAGATTGTTTTAAACTATTTGCTCGTGACAATATTTTTGGAGAGCAACTCAATATAGACCACATCGTAAAGGAGATTAACAACGTTACAGGAATCAATAATTTTAAATGTTGATATTCTGAGCTATCAAAGCTCCACTGCACATAAAACAACTTCTCGAAAAAAAGCATATTTCCTGTCATCAAACAATAAGTGTAGATCAAAAAACCAGGAACTAATACACCCAAAACAGGTAATATAAGATTCGAAACACTCATCCTATTATATAAGAACATTCCAACATAGGGAAGCAATAAAAATAACAGCATCCAAGGGTTAAAAATAAAAGCAACTCCTATCCAAAGGCCAGCATCAAATATTTTAGATTTGATACGATTCTTTTTTTCTAAACTGATAATTCGTCTCAATGCCATTAATAGCAAAAGATTAGAAACAAGCATAGAAACATCATGTATAACAGTTGAAAACAGCCCAATAAACAATACAAAAAGTAGTATAGCGTACGAATTGGACTTTGTTAAATTATTTTTTCTAACTATAAAAGACACAAAAAACAACAACAGCAACCAACAAGAAAAAACTAAAATACTCGTGACTATTTGTACTACTGAAAATTGATTATTAATAACCTTAAAAAAGGATATTATAAAAAAAATAAATAGTAATACAAGGACACTTATAATATTTGATGGTTTTGTTTTACTGAAAAAATTTGCTATCATTACTATATTTTATACTTTTGCGCTGTAAATATATATATAATACAGCATATGATAACTAACAATATCTTTAAGGCAATAGGTGATTTTTTTACAAACGTTTTATTCGCACCGTTTGAATGGTTGCGTTTTAGCGACAACTGGTGGGCACAAAGCACCTTAAGTTGGATTTTTGCAATAATCGCCGCTGGAGGCTTCATCTATTGGATGATGCAAATTCAAAAATTTAAAAAAGCAGGTACTGAATAATTTTTCTTAAGGATACTATTCAAGCAATAATTAAACGCTATTCCTTTAATATTGATATCAACACATAGTTGAGATTCAAAAGGATTGGGCGTGTATATAAATTTTATAATACACTATTCTTCCATGGGGAGCAAAAACAAATTAAAGAGATTTCGTGAAAACGAAACGTTTGCGAACGTAATTCAACCAACACGTGAAGAAGTAATCAATAATTTCCCACTACAAGGGAAATGGCATGAGCACTTTGGAAACAATAATCCCATTGTTCTGGAGTTGGGCTGTGGAAAAGGAGAGTACACGATAGAATTGGCTAGAAAGAATCCAACAACAAATTTTATTGGTATCGATTTAAAAGGTGCTCGTTTTTGGAGAGGTGCAAAAACCGCCATCGAAGAAAATTTACCTAATGTGGCATTTATAAGAACTCAAATAGAGTTGATAGAATTTATTTTTGCAAAAAATGAAGTTTCTGATATCTGGATTACTTTTCCAGACCCTCAAATTAAATTTCAGAGAACTAAACATAGGATGACCAATCAAACCTTCTTGAAAAAATACCATACGGTATTAAAAAAAGACGGAACAATCAATCTAAAGACGGATAGTGAGTTTATGCATGGGTATACCTTGGGAATTTTACATGGAGAAGGCCATGAAGTTTTGTATGCACATCACGATATTTACAAAAACTATCACTCTCCAGAAGAAGTGATTAGCACACAAACTTTTTATGAAAATCAGTATTTAGAAGTAGGGAAAGCCATTACATATATTAAATTCAGATTAAATTACTAGTTCCCGTTAAAAATCATTTACCTCATGGAGAAAAGTGATAATTTTTTCGAAAAAGTACACGAAGTAGCTAAAAACATTCCCTATGGGAGAGTGACTAGCTATGGTGCTATTGCAACATATTTAAGTGCTCCGCGTTCTGCGCGTATGGTAGGATGGGCTATGAATAATACCAATCAGAATCCAGACATACCTGCACATAGAGTCGTTAATAGAATTGGACTTCTAACAGGCAAGCATCATTTTGATGGCACCAATTTAATGCAACAGCTATTAGAAAGTGAGGGAATAAAAATTAAAGAACTCCAAATTCAAGATTTTGACATTGTTTTTTGGGATCCAAATTTAGAATTGACCTAGCAACTTTAACGAACATTATTCCCTTTTTTATAGTTCTTGAAACCGTCTTGCTATGTAACAATGGTATGATCTCGTTTTATACACTTTAAAAGGTGCATAAGTTTGCGTATATTTGCATCATTATAGAACACATACCATGGAATTTACAAAAAAAGATATATTAAATGCATTAGAAACCATAACTGCTCCAGGAGCTGGAGGGAATCTAATAGCAACCGATTCAATTAAAAATATTGTTATTTTTGATAAAGAAGTACTTGTAGACGTTGCCATTGGCAACCCTTCATTACAAGCTAAAAAGCGTGTAGAAGTGGACATCATGAAAACTATTCATGATAAAGTACACCAAAAAATACAAGTAAAAGTAAACGTGATTACTGAAGCTGCAAAAGTAGCAGCTCCAGCACCAGCTCCTGTTAGCGACAAGCTTCCTGGGGTAAAAAACATTATTGCTATTGCATCTGGTAAAGGAGGTGTAGGGAAATCTACAATTACTGCAAATGTTGCGGTAACATTAGCAAAAAAAGGATACAAAGTTGGAATTTTAGACGCCGATGTATACGGACCGTCTATCCATTTAATGTTTGATGTAGCCAACGAGAAACCTTTATCTGTAGAAGTTGATGGTGCATCTAAAATGAAACCTATTGAAAATTACGGAGTAAAAGTATTGTCTTTAGGATTTTTTACAAAGCCAAACGAAGCTGTAATCTGGAGAGGAGCTATGGCATCTAAAGCATTGAATCAAATGATTTTTGATTCACACTGGGGAGAATTAGACTTTTTATTAATAGATCTACCTCCGGGAACTGGAGACATTCACTTATCTATCGTTCAGTCTCTTTCTGTTACAGGTGCGGTGGTTGTAAGTACCCCTCAAAACATTGCTTTGGCAGATGCTAAAAAAGGTATCGCTATGTTTAAACAAGCGAGTATTAATGTACCCGTATTAGGTATTGTGGAAAATATGAGTTACTTTACTCCTGCAGAACTTCCTGAAAACAAATATTATATTTTCGGAAAAGATGGAGCAAAAGAACTCGCTGAAGACATTGACACAGAATTCTTAGGAGAAGTACCTTTGGTACAAAGTATTCGTGAAGCGGGTGACGTTGGGCACCCTGCAGCATTACAAGAAAATTCCCCTATTGCTTTGGCGTTTGATTCGATTACAACAAAAATAGTTTCTGAATTAGAAAAAAGAAACGAAAATTTACCTGAAACCGAAGCCGTTCAAATGACAAACTCAAAAGGCTGTAGCACAAACTAACAACATGGATGTACAAATTTTAAAAGAAAAAGTAGAAATTGCATTGGCCGAAATCAGACCGTATTTAATTGCTGACGGAGGTGATATTACATTGGTAGAAATTTCAGAAGACACTGTAAAAGTACAATTAGAAGGTGCTTGTGTAGGGTGTAATGTAAACCAAATGACATTGAAAAATGGTGTTGAAGCTACCATAAAAAAACATGCGCCACAGATCAAAAGAGTGGTAGAAGTACATGGAATAAATTAAAAAATAGTCTCACTATTTTTCCGAAAAGGGATTCATAATTAATGAATCCCTTTTTTTTGTGCTTAAAAATTATATATTTGTGATGTTATGAATATTTTTAATGCACATATATTAAGACTCAACTGGATTGGTTTGTTAGAATTTCTAAAATTCTTGATAAAAAGAAACCCAGAATAACATAGGCTTTTATAAACTATGTTACCTTTTCTATTAACTATATTTTTTTTATTATGCCACGATATCACAAACTAGGTAGTATCCCTCCTAAACGACATACCACTTTTTACAACGAAAAAGGGAACCTATACCAAGAGGAACTTTTTGGAACTGCTGGTTTTGCAGGGATGTCATCTCTTATATACCACATACATCCACCTACGGTAGTAAACGAAATAAAACGCGTAAAGGATCTCTCTCCAAAAATAGCTATAGAAAAAAACATGAAAGCACTTAGCTTCAAAGGTTTTTCACTACCCGCTGAAGAGGATTATATAGAAAGCAGAAAAACTTTATTTGTAAATAACGATTTACACATTGGACTTGCTGCTCCAAAATCATTTTCAGAAGATTATTTCTATAAGAATGCAGATGCAGATGAAATGCTTTTTATTCACAAAGGCGCTGGGATTTTAAAAACGATGTATGGAAATATCACTTTTTCTTATGGAGACTATTTAATTATTCCACGAGGGACGGTTTACCAAATAGATTTTGAGGATCAAAACAATAGAATCTTATACATCGAGTCTTTCAGCCCAATACTAACACCAAAACAGTATCGAAACAATTTTGGGCAACTCCTAGAACATTCACCATTTTGCGAACGTGACTTTAGGCTGCCAGAAAACCTTCAAACACATGATGAAAAAGGTGATTTCAAAATATACATTAAAAAACAAGGAATCTTATGGGAATACCTATATGAAAATCACCCTTTTGATGTTGTAGGATGGGATGGATTTAATTATCCATACGCATTTTCAATTCATGATTTCGAACCTATCACTGGACGTATACATATGCCTCCTCCTATCCACCAACAATGGGAAGGTGTCGGGTATGTAGTCTGTTCTTTTGTACCTCGTATGTATGACTATCACCCTAAGTCTATTCCTGCTCCTTACCATCATAGCAATGTGGACTCTGAAGAATTATTGTATTATGTAGCTGGTGATTTTATGAGTAGAAATAATATTGAATTAGGCCAAATAACCTTACATCCCGGTGGTGTTCCCCATGGACCACATCCAGGAGCTATTGAAAGAAGTATCGGAAAAACAAGCACTGAAGAATTAGCGGTAATGATAGATCCATTTAAACCTGTTTCCATTACAGAAGAAGCAATGAAACTTCAAGTTGATGATTATTATAAGAGTTGGAAATAACATAGATATGAGAAATGAGATATGAGAAAATAGAATAGAGAGAATAGAGAAAAAGAAGAGAGACTGATGAGACGGCACAATTATAAGAATTTGAAAATTTGGAAAATAGCCCTTGAAATTTCTAAAGATATTTCTGATGTATTATGTGATTTCCCAAAGGCTGAAAAATTTAACTTAGCAAGTCAGATGAGTCGCTGTTCTATTTCTATTCCGAGTAATATTGCTGAAGGATCTGCCTGAACGGATAAATCATTTTCATATTTTATTGATATTGCTATAGGTTCCTCTTTTGAATTGTTAACTCAATTACTTATTGCACACCATAAAAAGTATATCAAAGAAGAGAAATTAAAATTAATCGAAGAAAAAATTATAGAGTTTCAAAAAATGACAATGTCATTTCAGAATAAATTGAAAAAGTAGTATCATTCTACTACCGTCTTTTCTCTCTATTCTATTTTCTCTATTCTAAAACACAAACCAATGAGCAACTATAAAAACATACAAAACTTTAACTACGGATTAGATAAAATATTCCCAGAGGCTGATGATTTTTTACCATTATTGGGAACCGACTATGTGGAATTCTATGTAGGAAATGCCAAACAAGCAGCACACTATTACAGAACTGCATTTGGTTTTCAGACCTTGGCTTACGCTGGTTTAGAAACAGGAATAACAGACAGAACTAGTTATGTATTAGTGCAAGATAAAATTAGAATTGTATTAACTACTCCCATGCCTAACTCAGAAAACAACCACATTTTTGAACATATAGAAAAACATGGCGACGGTGTAAAAGTAGTAGCTCTATGGGTGGACGATGCTACAAAATCATGGGAAGAAACCACGAAAAGAGGGGCTAAATCCTATATGAAACCAACAAAAGAACGTGATGAACACGGAGAAATTGTGCGTGCCGGAATTCATACCTATGGAGATACAGTACATGTTTTTGTAGAACGAAAAAATTACAAAGGCCCTTTTATGCCTAAATTCGAGGCATGGAAATCACCTTACAACCCTAAAGATGTCGGTTTGAAATACATAGACCATATGGTAGGAAATGTAGGTTGGGGAGAAATGAATGTATGGGCAAAGTTTTATGCAGACACCATGGGTTTTGCAAACCTAATCACCTTTGACGATAAAGATATCTCAACGCAATACACCGCCTTAATGAGCAAGGTAATGACCAATGGTAATGGCCGTGTTAAATTCCCCATTAATGAACCTGCCGAAGGAAAAAAGAAATCACAAATTGAAGAGTATTTAGATTTTTACAATGGTCCAGGCGTGCAACATATTGCCGTTGCTACCAATAATATTTTAGAAACCGTCAAAGCAATGACCTCTCGTGGCGTAGAATTCCTATATGTCCCTGGCAGCTATTATGACACTGTTCTTGATAGAGTTGGAGACATAGACGAAGACTTAACTGAATTAAAAGAGTTAGGAATTTTAGTTGATAGAGATGATGAAGGGTACTTATTACAAATTTTCACCAAACCTTTAACAGACAGGCCTACCTTATTCTTTGAAATCATCCAAAGAAAGGGAGCACAATCCTTTGGAAAAGGAAATTTTAAAGCCTTGTTTGAATCTATTGAAGCAGAACAAGAACGTAGAGGGACTTTATAAAACTCTATAGGACACAAATACATAAAACCAACATTAGCACTGTTGGTTTTTTTATTTCAGAAAGCAACACAATCTATTGATGTTCTAAAATTAAAGGCTATTCTAGATACAGTTTACGGGTGTTATTTTTTAAAACTACATCCTCTAAAAAACAAAAAAAGAAAGTACTGTGCTAAAAAAAATAGGATACAGAAATAAAAACGATTTCCATCCTCCTAGGAAATAAGGCTCCCGTGTTGTTTACTAGTCTTTTCTAAGTACTCAAGAACCTCGCAAATTTTATTTTTTTAGGATTCATTGACCATCTAAGCCTTCTTTTATTTATCCAATCGCCCGTTAAAAACCATTGGTCGACAGTTAAACGACCACAAACTTAAAACCCAAATTCCAAGAAGAGTGTTGCCTTACATTTGCAGTATAAAACAATAACATTCACCCCACAATTTAGAAATTATGAAAATCTCAAAAATATTTATCGCTGCAGCATTACTTTTAACTGCAAACACTATCGTAGCACAAGACACTAACGAAGCTT
>Ga0209292_1000886_pt1 | contig 38030 bp, 29 predicted proteins | sample GOMGulsemesocosm_2_FD_184634 | JGI IMG/M metagenome (GOLD analysis project Ga0209292, IMG submission 184634) | Methane-oxidizing microbial communities from mesocosms in the Gulf of Mexico - GOM9C Gulf of Mexico (SPAdes) (version 2) | ecosystem: Environmental > Aquatic > Marine > Cold seeps...
TAGGGAAGATAGTAAAACTGCTGAACTAATAATTAATTTACGCATAATGGATATTTAGTTGATTCTAAATTTAAATTCGTTTATTTTTACGCAAAATATGAAATTATGAGCGAAATTAATTGGAAAGAAGCCAAAGAATATACAGATATTACTTATAAAAAGTGTAATGGAGTAGCACGAATAGCATTTAATCGCCCTGAAGTGCGTAACGCTTTTAGACCACAAACAACTAGTGAGCTAATTGATGCATTACATGATGCTACTATAGATACTAGTATTGGGGCAGTATTAATTTCTGGAGAAGGACCATCTCCAAAAGACGGAGTGTATTCCTTTTGCAGTGGTGGCGATCAAAAAGCTCGTGGACATCAAGGATATGTTGGGGATGATGGATATCACCGCTTAAATATATTAGAAGCGCAACGTTTAATTAGGTTTATGCCGAAAGCAGTAATAGCTGTTGTTCCAGGATGGGCCGTAGGAGGAGGACATAGTTTGCATGTAGTGTGTGATTTAACTTTAGCGAGTAAAGAACATGCTATTTTTAAACAAACGGATGCTGATGTAACTAGTTTTGATGGTGGTTATGGTTCGGCATACTTGGCTAAAATGGTGGGACAGAAAAAAGCACGTGAAATATTCTTTCTAGGGCGTAATTACTCTGCTCAAGAAGCTTTTGAAATGGGAATGGTAAATGCGGTAATTCCTCATGAGGAACTGGAAGCAACTGCTTATGAATGGGCACAGGAAATTTTAGAAAAGTCACCTATGTCTATAAAAATGTTAAAATATGCAATGAATCTTACCGACGATGGTATGGTTGGTCAGCAAGTATTTGCAGGTGAAGCTACACGTTTAGCTTATATGACCGAAGAAGCAAAAGAAGGTAGAAATGCTTTTTTAGAGAAAAGAAAACCAAATTTTGATAAAAAATGGATCCCAAACTAGGCCTTAAAAAAGACCATGGGTTACAAAGGTAATATTTGAAATAAAATTGAATTAATGGTAACAGCTAAACATTACATACAAGCAGCACGTTTGCGAACATTACCCTTATCGGTTTCTGGAATTATTGTTGGTTCAGGTATCGCTGCTTTAGAAAATAAGTTTAATTTATTAGTTTTTTTACTGGCTATATTAACCACAATCGGATTTCAAGTACTTTCTAACTTCGCTAATGATTATGGTGATGGTATGAAAGGAACTGATGATGAAAGGGTAGGAGAACAACGTTTGATAGCTGCAGGTTTAATTACGCCAAAGCAAATGAAAAACGCAATGATTAGTACTTCAATAATTACATTATTGTTAGCATTAACATTAATTTATATAGCTTTTGGTAGTGAAAATTTTATAAAATCACTTGTGTTTTTCTTTTTAGGGATAGCAAGTATTGTAGCGGCCATAAAATATACAGTAGGGGAATCGGCTTATGGTTATTCCGGATTAGGTGATGTATTTGTCTTTTTGTTTTTTGGTTTATTGAGTGTTTTAGGGAGTTATTATTTATACACACACTCATTAACCAATTGGAATATACTATTACCTGCTGCTGCATTTGGAATGTTGAGTACTGCAGTATTGAATTTGAATAATATGCGAGATCAAATTCAAGATAAAAAAGCAGAAAAAAATACTTTAGTGGTAAAATTAGGAAGTCAAAAATCAAAAGCCTATCATTTCAGTTTAATTATAGGAGCTTTAGTTTTGCTTATTTTTTATCGAAGTACTCTTACAACTTTTTCTTATAAAGATTGGTTGTTTTTAGTCGCATTTATACCGTTGGTTTTAAATTTAAAGGTTGTTGCAAAAAACATCATATTCAGTGAGTTAGATAAAGAACTTAAAAAAGTAGCTTTAGCAACTTTTTTGTGTGCAGTATTATTTAGTTTAGGTCATTTTTTATAATATTTTCCTATATTTAAGTTTGATTAGCAGTCTTAAATATATTTAATGAATTTAAATCGACTATTTTTCTTCTCTATTGTTATGTTTTTTATAAACATGATAACTATTCAGGCTCAAGTTAGTTTTTCCGAAAAAGAGCAAGCTTGGTTAAATGAACATCCAATTATTAATTTTGGCTACGAAGCAAATTGGCCACCATATGAAATTTATCAAAATGGAGAATATACTGGAATAGTTGGCGACTATGTAAAGCTTATAGAAGAGTATACTGGTGTAGATATGCAGCCCATTCCTGATATAACTTGGAATAAAACCATATCACAATTAAAATCAGGTGAAATACATGTTGTTCCCATTGCAGGTATTACCGATGATAGAAAAGAGTATTTAAACTTCACAAAACCATATGTATCTGATCCTTTAGTGATTGTTACAAGAAATAACTTTCAGTTTGTAAGTGGCTTAGCTGATTTAGAAGGTAAAAAACTTTGTTTACCTAAAGGGTATTACACCATTGATATGGTAAAAAATGATTTCCCGAAAGTAGAAATTATCACTTCAAGTTCTGTTAAAGATTGTTTATTTGCGGTAAGTACTTCAAGAGCTGATGCTTTTGTGGGGAGTTTAAGTGTAGTTTCTTATTATATTAATACGATAGGTTTTGCAAATTTGAAAATAGCCTCCCCAACCCACTATAAATACACTCAAATGGGATTTGCAGTAACTAAAGATTGGGTGGTTTTTAGAGATATAGTTCAAAAAGTATTTGATAATATTCCTAAGGAAAAACATAACGAGATAAAAAATAAGTGGATTGCAGTACGTTATGAACATGGTATTGATACAAAACAAATAACCAACTATATTTTTTATGGTTTAGCAGTGTTAACCCTAATAATGTTGATTTTTTATCAATGGAATAGAACATTAAGAATTCAAATTGAAAAAAGAAAAAGTGTAGAGTTAAATTTAAAATCTTCTTTAGAATTAATAAAACAAAAAAATTCGGAGAAGGAAACGATGTTAAAAGAAATACACCATAGGGTAAAGAACAACTTACAAACAGTATATAGTCTCTTAAATATGCAATCTAGAGAGGTTAAAAATGAATCTACACTTAAAATTTTAGCTGATGGAAAATCAAGGATAAAAGCCATGTCTTTAGTACACCAATTATTGTATCAATCCAATGATTTGAATAAAATTGTAATAGAAGATTATATTACCTCTTTAAAAAATAGTATTATAGAAATATATTATGATAAAGAAAAAGAGGTCAGCGTACATATAAACACGAACAATATAACGTTAAGCATAGATCGGGCAATTCCATTAGGATTGATACTAAATGAGTTATTGATTAATTCTTATAAACATGCGTTTGTAAATAGAGTAAAAGGTGATATATATATAACTATTGTATCACAAGAATCTGGATATTATTTTGAATATAAAGATAATGGTGTAGGTATTGCCAATGAAAATATGGAAGAATATAAAACATTAGGAATGCGTTTAATAAGTCGATTGTCGAATCAATTAAATACTCAAGCAATTCTTAAAAACGAGAATGGCATTTCTGTAACGTTTAGCTTTGCATAATTAAGAATTAGGGGTTGATTTTAAATTCTAATTACTGTTATATTTAGTGCTATCATAGTCTTTTTTTTGTGTATATTTATAATCCAAACTAAAAATACCAATGATTAAATGTAAGTGGCTTTTATCATTTGTTGTAATATTTTACTTAAATAATATTGTTGCACAAAACACTATTGAATTTACTGAAATAGAACAGGAATGGATAAAGGAGCATCCAATAATTCATTTTGGATTTGACCCCAATTGGCCCCCATTTGAAATGTATGAAAATGGAAAATACACAGGGATAATTGCAGATTATGTAACAGTTTTAGAACAAAAAACTGGCATTGTTATGAAACCAGTTCAAATAGATTCTTTTAACCAAACTATAAATAAACTTAGATTAGGAGAAATACATGTAGCTCCTGAAGTTGGAAAAAGTGACGCTAGAGAAAAATATTTAAGCTATACAGATCCTTATTTAACAGATCCTCAGGTTATTGTAACTAGAATTGATGCGGGGTTTGTTAATGGTTTAAAAGATTTGCAAGGAAAAACGGTATCACAGCCAGCAGGATATATCCGTATTAAACGCATTAAAAATCTTTACCCTAAAATAAATATTGTTACCACAAAAGATGTTAAAGAAAGTTTGTTAAACGTAAGTGTATCAAAAGCAGATGCCTTTGTGGGGAGCTTGAGTGTTGTTTCCTATTATATTAATGTTTTAGGATATACTAACTTAAAAATAGCTAGTGCTGCTGACTTAGGAGATATTAAATTCCGATTAGCTGTAACAAAAGATTGGGAAGTATTTAGGGATATCGCTCAAAAAGTTTTTAGTAGTATGACTAAAGAGGAGCGTACTTTAATACGTAATAATTGGATATCACTGCGCTATGAACATGGAATTGATGAGCGTCAAGTTAGGAATTATATTATTTACGGGATGGTAGCCTTTTTATTGCTTGCATTGTTTTTTTACACTTGGAATAAAACTTTGCGAAAGCAAATTAGAATAAGAAATAAAGCGGAAAAAGAGTTAAGGCTATCCTTAGATTTAATTAATGAAAAAAATATAGAAAAGGATACGCTTCTTAAAGAAGTACACCATAGAGTAAAAAATAATTTGCAAATAGTGTATAGTATGCTCAATATGCAATCCAGACAAGTGGATAATAAATCAGCCCGAAAAGTACTAGCAGAAGGTAAAAGTAGGGTAATGGCAATGGCCTTAATACATAAGGTTTTATATGAATCCGAAAATTTAAATCAAGTAAACATTACAGATTATTTAAATTCATTACTACAAAATATTTCGAGTATATATACAAATGAAGATAAAAATATTGAAGTTCATATTAAGGCAAAAGATATTTTGTTAAATTTAGATTTAGCAATACCATTGGGCTTAATATTAAGTGAATTATTGACAAACTCCTATAAGCACGCTTTTATAAATAAAGATTCTGGAAATATAATAATATCTATAGTGAAGAAAAATGGACTGTATTATTTTGAATATAAAGATAATGGCATAGGAATAGATAGTGTTAATATTGAATCATATAAATCCTTAGGAATGCGATTAGTGAATAGATTAGCTAGTCAAATAAATGCAGAAGCAAAATTGAAAAGCAATAATGGAATTGAAGTAACATTTAGTTTTAAATAAATTATTTAGACTCCTTTAAATATAATCCTATATGAAGTTCCAGGGCCTTCCAAAGTCGTAATAGTTCCGTTTATTTGTTTAACAAATGCTTGAACCAAATTAGCGCCGATTTGATTTGACTTTAAAGTTTGAACTTTCTCAATACCAACACCATCATCACCTATAATTAATTCATAAAAACCTTTTCTTGTTGTAGTTTTTATTTGGATACTTATTTTACCTTTTTCTTTATTTTTAAAAGCATATTTTAAGGAGTTATTAATGAGTTCATTGATAATTAAACCAAGAGGAAGTAAGGTGTCCATTGTAAAGTTTACAGGGGTAATACTGATATCAAGTTCAATATCTGTATTAATTCCGTAGGTTTCAACTAAATCCCTGATAAGGGACTCAAAATGTTCTTTCGCATTTAAATTTTTTAAATTTTCTGACTGATACATCTTTTCATGTAAAATTGCCATTGATAATACTCTACGTTGTGTTTTTTTAAACATTTGCACAATATTTTCATCTTTAATTTTAGATGATTGAATTCTAAGTAAACTATTAACAATTTGAAGGTTGTTTTTCACTCTATGGTGTATTTCCTTAAGCATATTTGTTTTTTGGTCATTTTCTTTTTTTAAAAAGATGCGTCTTTGTTTGTGCTTAATTTGATTTTTCCAAAACTGTAGAATCAGATAAGTTAAAGTAACTAAGGCAATAGAAATTAACCAGTAAAACCATAATGTGTTCCAGTACGGAGGTGATATTGTAATAATTAGCTGTTTTGGGGTTTCATTCCAAAGACCATCACTATTTGCAGCTTTAAGCTTTAAAGTGTATGTTCCAGGGTCAAGGTTTGTATACGTGAATTGATTTTTTTTAGCATTTCGAATAATCCAATCTTTATCAAAGCCTTCTAATTTATAGGCAAATTTATTTTCTTTTGGATTTTGAAAATGTAATGTAGAAATTTTAAAACTGAACACTGAGTGATTATAGGAAAGTGTCAAACTATCTGTTTTTGAAATGTCTTTTGTTAAAATGATTTTATCATCATCTGAAATTCCAAGAACTTTATTACTATAATTAACTCTGGCGGTTTTATCAAATATTTTAAGCTCATTTAAGCTGATTTTAGCTAGTGCTTGATTTGGAATAATACTATCAGGATGGAATGAATTAAAACCATTAATCCCTCCAAAATAAAGTATCCCTTCATTATCTTTATAATCAGACCCTTCACTAAATTCATTATCTTGTAAGCCATGAATGCTAGAAAAATTTTTAATATCCCCAGATGCAATAGTATATTTTGAAATTCCTCTATTGGTACTTAGCCATAATTCTCTTTCATGATCTGGAATACGAATACTATATATAGAGTTGTTAGCAAGCCCGTTTTTAGTTGTAATAAAGCTGTATTTATGGGTGTTGGTATTAAACTTAATTATGCCACTTGTAAAAGTACCTACCCAAAGTGTACTATCATTTTGTAAGTTTAATGATGAAATTTCTATTTCTGAATTGGGATCTTTATCAAAATTGAAATAAGAAAATTGTTGTGTTTTGTAATTGTATTTATTCAATCCTTTTCTTGTAGCAATCCATAAATCATTTGTTGTTGATTTAACGATAGCTGAGGTAGCATTACTGGTAAGACTTGTTTCTTTATTCCCAGATGCTTTATACATATTTGCATCCAGCTCATCTAAGTTTTTAGTTAAGTTACTTACCTTAACTAAGCCATCGGACAATGAACTAATCCACATTTCATTTAATTCTTTTACTTCAGTAAAATATGCAATTTTTTTGACTGAGTCAAGGTGCTCATTTTTAACTTTCTTAAGTACAATACTCTTTTTAGTCCAAATATTATAAACATCTTTGTGGGGTATGTAATGAATACCGTTTACGCCACCTGCCCATAGGTTGTCAAATTGATCGAACCGTAATGCATATATATCTATTATTGCATTATTCTGATTTCCAACTTGACTGCTAATTGATTTTAAGGTGTCATTTTTTTTATTATAAATATGGATTCCATTACTTGTAGCTATCCATAAATTACCTTGTTTGTCTTTTTCAAAATTCCATACTAAGTTAGAATTGTAATTGTTCTGATATTTTGGAGAAATGGAAAAATGATTAAATAGTTTTTGTTCCAATAATACACTGTTTAAACCGTTATAGGTACCAATCCATAATACTCCTGAGCTATCTTGAAACAATGAGTAAATAATGTCATAACTTAAACTTTTGGGGTTTCTTATTTCATTGGTGTATATTGTAAATTGATTGTTTTGTAGGTCAAATTCATTTAAACCTGATTCAGTACCAATCCATAGGGTATGGTTTTTATCTTCAAATAAAGAAGTTATTTCGTTATTAGAAATACTATTATTTTGGTCTGTAGTGAATCTTTTTAATTTTTTAGTCAATGGGTTATAGTGCTGTAAGCCTTTATTGCTACCTATCCATATATTATTTTTATGGTCAATGATTAATTTATTAAAGAATGTTTGTGCATCACTTTTTATTAGGGAAGAAATATTTTTAGTGATAGTGTTGTAGTAAAACAATTCAGTTCTGGTAGCTATCCAAACATTTTTATTTTTGTCGATAACAAAATCGGTGACTGATTTATCAGTGACATAATCTAGTTCAGTAGGTTTGCTAAATGTTTTTTTATCCAAATCATATATTCTTAGTCCTTTATTAGTAGCAATCCATATTTTATTTGCATTCAATTGTTTTATGGTATTGATTGTATGGTTGGTTATTAATGAGTCAGTTTGGAAACGTGTTATTATATTGGTTTTTAAATTAATCTTATTTAGCCCTGCAATAGTACCAACCCACATATTCCCCTCACTATCTTGTTCTAGGGCCGTTATTTGATTGTTTGATATGCTATTTTTATTGTAAATATTATATTGATAGACTTTATATTCAAGGCCATCAAATTTGTTTAATCCATCGTCAGTACCAATCCATAAAAAGCCATCTTTATCCTCAGTTATGATATTAATTGTATTTTGTGATAGCCCATCATCAATATAATAGTGGTTAAATTTTAAATTTACTTTTTGTGCTATGGAAAAACAGGAAAAGCAAAATAAAAATATAATAAGTATGTGTTTTTTTTGGTTCAAAATTGATGTAAATTGATGAAATTCATATAGTTAAATATACGATTTAAATATTACGCGTACAATTAGTAATGTTGTTTTCACCACAAATTTTAGTTGTTTGACAACAAAAAAAACATTGTACACAACAATATTAATTTTAAAAACCGTATATTTATTGCTCAGTAATAACCTAAAGAAAACTTTTAGATGAGTAAAGCCATAAATATATTAATAGTGGAAGATAATGTCCTTATTGCAGATGATATGCAAATGATATTAGAGGATATGGGATATACTGTTTCAGCGAATGTTACGTCTTATGAAAAAGCAGTTGAAGCATTAAATGAAAATACTATTGATTTAGCTTTATTAGATATTCAATTAGCTACTGAAAAGTCAGGAATTGATGTAGGTGAGTATATTAGAGATAACTTTGATATTCCTTTTGTTTTTGTGACATCTAATTCAGACAAGGAAACTGTAAATCAAGCTAAAGAGGTAAAGCCTAATGGATATTTGGTAAAACCATTTGAAGAAAAAGATTTGTTTACGACTATTGAAATTACCATGTCTAACTTTCAAGAAGCTACTTCTGATCCGGAAACCAGTACTTCTAAAAAAATATCAAAGAAATCTATTTTTGTTAAGGATAGTCATCTGTACCGAAAAATTGTGTTTAAAGATATCTTATATATAAAATCTGACAATGTGTATATTGAAATTTATACAACTGGTAAAACATATGTAGTTCGTTCTACCTTGAAAGATTTTCTTTTAAAATTGCCTAAAAACGATTTTCATAGAACAAGTAAATCTTACATAATAAATATTAAGCATGTACAAGCGTTAAACTCCAGAGATATCATTATTAATGATAAGATGATACCTATTTCAAAAGAGTATAAACCTATTATTCAAGCAATACTAAATTTGTAACTCAACAACTTTTAACTGCTTTACCATAAATAACAACAACTTCACAACATTTTATGTAAATATTATTTAATATGCATTAACTTAATGTATCCCTGAAATCATCTTTAAAAAGTAATGTTACATTTATTTTTATTATGGTATTGTTCAGGTGCATATTGTTTTTAGCAATTAAGCAAAATTTATTTGCTGCCTTTACGTATACAACAACTTCATTACTTTTTTGTGTATCCCTTATAGTTATTGCTTTTTTAATGTTTAAAACTATTTCCCTTAAAAAAAGAACTAATTTTTTAAGAAAGGAAATGCACCATAGGGTTAAGAATAATATTCAGTTGGTTTCCAGTTTACTTAATTTGCAACTCAGGCACTCAATAGATAGCAAAGTCTTGTCTGCCTTAAAAGATAGTAAAAGTAGGTTTGCTGCTTTAGGGATTTTGAATAAAATTATTTTTCAAACGGAAATTGACCATCAAAAGATAAATATTAATACTCTTACCAATTCAATAGTTGAAAAAAACATAAATCAAAATAATTTAACAACTGAAGACTTGAATGAATTATTTAGTGTTAATGCAAAAGTATTTGAAATTGATATTGAAAAAGCAGTACCTTTAGGTTTGATAATTAATGAGTTACTTTTGTTTAGTATTAAAAATAAGCTATACCATTCCGGAAAAAAAATAGCTATCAATTTAGATTATTGCTTTGAAAGTAATATGTGTAATTTTAAGTTTCTAAATAATCATGCTCCAGAGAATTGGAATATAAATTTTGAGAATACTTTAAGTGAAAAAATTATAGTTCGACTCACTAATCAATTGCAGTCAGAAATGAAAATTGATTATGACGAAAAAATGGAATTCTCTTTTTCTTTTTAAGACAAATTTATTAAAAGCATCTCCCTTATTTTTTTATATACAACCCTATATTTTCTTATCTTGCTTATTTAATATATAAGAATAATAAATATGCAAGTTACTTATTTAGGCCATGGTACTATTTCAATTGATGTAAATAATAAAACCTTATTAATTGACCCTTTCATTACAGGGAATCCTTTGGCGAGTGATATTGATGTAAATACTTTAAAAGCTGATTATATATTGATAACCCATGCTCATCAGGATCATATTTTAGATGTTGAAACTATAGCAAAACGTACTTTAGCAAAAATTATTTCTAATTATGAAATAGTAATGCATTATTCAGCAAAAGGCTTTGATGGTCATCCATTAAATCATGGAGGTGCTTGTGTGTTTGATGATATCACAATTAAATATGTTAATGCTGTGCACACCTCTTCATTTCCTGATGGGAGTTATGGAGGGCAACCTGGAGGTTTTGTGATTAGTTATAATGATAAATCAGTTTATGTTGCAGGTGATACAGCTGTAACTTTTGATATGAAATTAATCCCAATGCAAACAAAATTAGATTTAGCAATTCTTCCAATTGGTGATAATTTCACTATGGGTGTTGAGGATGCAATTATTGCTTCAGATTTTGTAGAATGTGATAAAATATTAGGCTGTCATTATGATACTTTTCCGCCAATTGAAATAGATAAAGCTGCAGCAATAGAAAAATTTAAGTATAGCAATAAAAAATTACTTTTATTAGATATAGGCAAATCAATTCAACTTTAAAACTAATTCATTATGAAAGCAGTAAAAATAATAGTTTCGTTTATTGGTGTTTTATTGCTTGTTTTTTTAGCAACAGGAATGATTGTTGAAGAAACCAAATACACTACCGAAATAAAAATTAATAAACCCGTAGCTGAAGTCTTTTCAGCGTTTACAAATCAAGAATTATTAAAAGAGTGGATTCCAGAAATTGAATCTATGGAAACCATAATAGAAACTCCTAATAAAGTGGGGAGTAAGTATAAAATGGTTATTGTAAGTGAAGGTGAAAAAGTTGAAATGTTAGAAGAAGTTTTAGCATATGAATTAAATAAAAAAATGACTTTTTCTTTTGATGCTGATGATATGTTAAAAACGGATGCATATTCCTTTTCAGAAAAAGGAAACGCAACATTAATTACTAAAGAATCTATTTGTAAAAGTGATTCGTACTTAATGAGCTGTATGTTCCCTTATTTTAAAGGAATACTTAGAGATATTGACCAAGGCTATTTGGATAAATTTAAAATGGTAGTAGAAAAAAATAAGTAGTTAAAAAATATTATAATAAGTTATTTAATCATCTAAAATAAATCTTTTGAGTCCCTTAAAAGCAACCTACAAAAAGCATATCCTAGAATTTAAACGTCCAAGTGGTACATCACGTGGGATATTAAAAACAAAAGAAACCTGGTTTATCATTCTTGAAAAAGATGGGGAAAAAGGAATAGGAGAATGTGGAATATTACGAACACTATCAGTAGATGATGTTCCTGAATATGAACAAAAGTTACAATGGACGTGTATTAATATCCATTTAGGATTAACAGTTTTGTTACAAAAATTAATTGCATTTCCTTCCATACAATTTGGTTTAGAACAAGCTTTTTTATCTTTAGAGAGTCTTGATAAATTTGAATTGTTTCCTTCAGAGTTTACAAAAGGAAACGAAGGGATTAATATCAATGGATTGGTATGGATGGGAGAAGAAGATTTTATGAAGCAGCAAATACGTGAAAAACTAGACAATGGTTTTTCTTGTATAAAAATGAAAATAGGAGCGATTGATTTTGATACAGAAATTAAGTTGCTAAAATCTATCAGAAAAGAATATTCAAAATCAGACATAGAACTACGTGTTGATGCCAATGGTGCTTTTTTACCAGAAAATGCTTTAGAGAAGCTTAAAGTACTGTCTGAATTAGAGTTGCACTCTATAGAACAACCCATAAAACCAAGCCAAATAAGTGAAATGGCACGTCTGTGCGAACAATCACCTTTAGCTATTGCTTTAGATGAAGAATTAATAGGGGTTTTTGATGTAACAAAAAAGAAAAAAATCATACAAACAATACAACCACAATACATTATCCTAAAACCAAGCTTAGTTGGTGGTTTTAAAGGTAGTCAAGAATGGATTGATTTGACTATTGAAAATAATATTGCGTATTGGATTACAAGCGCTTTAGAAAGCAATGTAGGGCTAAATGCAATAAGTCAATGGACCTACACACTAAACAACCCAATGCCACAAGGTTTAGGAACAGGTAGTTTATACACCAATAATATTGATAGTCCGTTAGAGGTTAAAAACGGACAATTACATTATAATAACGATTTGAATTGGAAATTTAATATATAAGAAATGTATATAGCACAAGCGTATAAAGGATTGCATGAAGGATGGAAATATGCAATAGGGTTTATAGTTGTATTTTTTGTTGCAGCACAATTAATCGGAGCAATCCCATTAATGGGTGCTATAGCTTATAAAACCATACAAACTGGGGAAATGATAAATATGTCTGATATGTCAGCTATTTACACATTATTTGATCCTAATGCAACACTGTTTTTAATGTTAATTCCGTTTGTTGTGGGGTTGATAGCTCTATTTTTATGGACGAAGTTTTTACATAAGTTAGATTTTACATCACTTACAACATCACGAAAAAAAATTGATTGGAAAAGAGTAGGCTTTGCATTTTCATTATGGGCAATGGTCACTATAGTTCTTACAGTAGTGGACTATAAACTTTCTCCTGAAAATTATGAATGGAATTTTGATTTGAATAAGTTCGCGATTTTAACTATAATAGGGATAGTATTGATACCGTTACAAACTAGTTTTGAAGAGTATCTTTTTAGAGGCTATTTGATGCAAGGCTTAGGAGTTGTTACTAAAAACAGGTGGTTTCCATTAGTAATGACATCACTTGTTTTTGGTTTGATGCATATAGCAAATCCAGAAGTAGAGAAAATTGGTTACATCATTATGGTGTATTATATTGGAACAGGTTTTTTCTTAGGTATTATTACACTAATGGATGAAGGTATAGAGCTAGCTTTAGGTTTTCATGCGGCAAACAATTTAGTTACGGCTTTATTAGTTACTGCTAACTGGACTGCATTTCAAACCAACTCTATTTTAAAAGACATGTCGGAGCCTGCTGCAGGTTATGATGTATTAGTTCCTGTATTGGTGATCTTTCCAATTTTGTTATTCATTTTCTCTAAAAAATACAAATGGAATAATTGGACAGATAAATTAACGGGTAAAGTAGTTGATCCTTCAAGTCATGATATTATTTCTAATACAGGAAATGTATAATTCCAACGATTTAAAGTAGGTTTCACTAATCACTAATCACTAATCACTAATCACTAATCGAATTGCATCCATCATTTAAAATAAATAGGCAATCACTCACTAAAACATCTTTATTGAGGTTTACAGAAGAATTAACTGCTTCTGATGAATTGTATTTAAAAGATACTGGTGTTTTTATTGTCGATTGGTTGAATGACGATGATTATGTGTTAGTAAATACTTCTGGGTCAACTGGCACTCCAAAAAAGATTAAGTTATTGAAGAGTCATATGCGAAATAGTGCTTTAGCTACAGGGAACTATTTCGGATTAAAAGAAAATACGACTACGTTATTATGTTTATCTGCTACCTATATTGCAGGTAAAATGATGTTAGTACGCGCTATGGTTTTAGGTTGGGATATTCATTTGGTATCACCGTCAGCTAATCCACTTAAAAGGCTAACAGAATCCTATGATTTCTGTGCAATGGTGCCTTTGCAAGTAGAAGCTTCTTTAAGTCATTTGCATAAAATAAAGCAATTAATTATTGGAGGTGCGCCAATTTCATCAACTTTAAATAAAGAACTACAAACAGTTACTACAAATTGTTTTGCAACCTATGGTATGACAGAAACCATTACGCATATTGCCGTAAAAAAGTTGAATAATTTTTCTAGAGTCATTTCGAACGATAGAGAGAAATCGAATTATCATATCCTTCCAAACGTCTCCATTTCTCAAGATGACAGAGGTTGTTTAGTAATTGATGCTCCAAAAGTATCTAATGAAATCATTATAACCAATGATATTATTAACATACATTCTGACACAGAATTTGAATGGTTGGGGCGTTATGATAATGTAATTAATAGTGGAGGGGTAAAGCTGTTTCCTGAACAAATAGAACAGAAACTTTCTCTACTAATTAAAGAACGTTTTTTTGTAGCAGGAATTCCTGATGAACAATTAGGTGAACAATTAATTCTTATTATGGAATCTGATGTCAAACTGAGCTTGTCGAAGTCTGATTATGAAAAATGTATGCTCTCTAAATACGAAATCCCAAAAGCTGTATTTACGTTCCCAAAATTCATAGAAACGCCATCAGGTAAAATCCAACGAAAGCAAACATTAGCATTATTATAGTTTATTAGTCAGTCTGTGCATGTCGAAGTCTAGTTTCTCTTTTAAGAAAATCGATAAGATCATAATTTTCTAAAGTGTTACTAATGACATTAACAATTTTTGATTTGAGTAGTCATTTCGACGGAAGGAGAAATCACACAAGATTGATAATAATATAGTTTTTTTTGATTTTTGAGAAAGATGTCAATGGTAGTTTGTCGAAGTTTAGTTTTTCAGTCAGAATAAACTTGTTTCAGGATCTCAGAATCTATTTATAAAAGCTATCCTAACTCAAAAAGTAACTTCACTCAATAACACTACCCGTTCCCTCATTTATGGTTTTTAGTATCGTTTATTTCAATGACATTTGAGTAAACAATTAAAAACTATCATTATGAAAACACTAGCCATTTTATTAATTCTGGTAACAACTCTTAGTTTTGCTCAAGAAAAAACAATTACAGGAACCGTTGTTGATGAAACAAATATGCCTTTACCCGGAGCGACAGTAATTATAAAAGGGGCAACAAGGGGAACCTCTACAGATTTCGATGGAAACTATAAAATCAAAGCTAATTTGAGTGATGTTTTAGTGTTTTCTTATGTAGGATATGTTAATAAAGAACTGGAAATTAAATCTTCAAATGTTATTTTTTGTGAATTAGAATTAGACAAAGTATTTGAAACTTTCTTTTGTTGTCGTGGTATTAAAACGAAACGATTCCCTGATGAAATAACCTATAGCAGTACTCGCCTAATTTATAACGGACAAACTTTTCAGGTAAAATAAACTAACATTTAAATTAATAATTATGAATAAGAAACTAAATATGTTAATGTTACTAGTTGTTATGCTAGTACAAGCTCAAGAAAAAACAATATCAGGAAAAGTTGTAGACGAAACGAACATGCCTTTACCAGGGGCCACTGTAGTAATAAAAGGTACTACTACTGGTGCTTCAACAGATTTTGATGGTTTATATTCAATTAAAGCAAATGTGGGAGATATTCTAGTATTTTCTTATGTTGGATATTCTGAACAAGAAAATACAGTTGGAGTTAGTATTACAATTGATGTTTCAATGGCTCTTGATAATTCATTAGAATGTGTTGTGGTAACAGCGTTAGGTATAAAAAGAAAACCAAATAGTATAAGATATTCAGGTCATGTGGTTAAAGCTAGTCAAATGAAACAAAGTGGAACCCCAAATGTTATTAATCAGTTAGGAGGTAAAATTTCAGGTTTGAAAATTTCAAATTCAAGAATAGTTCGGGTAAAAAATGGAGTGAATAAAAGTACAAATATTATTTTAAGAGGAAATAGGTCGTTAACAGGAACAAATAAAGCGTTAATAGTTATTGATGGAGTAGTATCCAGTGAAGAAACTTTAAAAAAATTGAAGCCTAAAAGTATAAAAGGAATCAATGTATTAAAGGGGGCAACTGGGAGTGCGTTATATGGATCAAGTGCTTCTAATGGAGTTATTGTAGTAAGTACAAAACAAAATAATAAAAAGCTTAAAAGGGAATTAGACTCTTTGATAAAAAAATATGAAAGAGAAGAGATAAGTGATGAGTCCTACAGTGAGTTTCAAGAAAATAATTTTGAAAGAACTCACTTGTCACCTTTATCAACTTTCTCTATCGATGTAGATAAAGCATCATATGCAAATGTGAGACGAATGATAAATAATGGTCAAAAAGTTCATCCTGATGCGATAAAAATTGAAGAGTTTATTAATTATTTTGAATACAATTACCCACAACCGGAAAAAAGTCACCCTTTTTCAATTACTACAGAAGTGAACCCTACACCTTGGAATAAACAAACTAAATTAGTTCGTATTGGTTTACAGGGAAAAACTATAGCTCAAGATGAATTGCCAGCGAGTAATTTAGTATTTCTGATAGATGTTTCTGGTTCTATGGGAGGAACAAACAAATTAGGGCTTTTAAAACAGGCGTTTAAGTTTTTAACGAATCAGTTAAGAGAAAAAGATACAGTTTCTATAGTAGTATATGCTGGGGCAGCAGGTGTTGTTTTAGAACCTACTTCAGGTTCTGATAAGCAAAAAATTATGGAAGCATTGAATAATTTAGAATCTGGCGGTTCAACAGCAGGTGGAGAAGGAATTGAATTAGCATATAAAATAGCGCAAGATAATTTTGTTGTAAAAGGGAATAACAGGATAATATTAGCAACTGATGGCGATTTTAATGTAGGGGTCTCTAGTGATAAGGATATGGAAAAACTGATAGAAGAAAAACGTAAGTCAGGAGTTTTTTTAACTTGTTTAGGGTTTGGTTATGGAAACTATAAGGATTCAAAATTAGAAACTCTAGCTGATAAAGGAAATGGTAATCATGGGTATATCGATAATATGCAAGAAGCTCAAAAAATGTTTGGAAAAGAGTTTGGAGGAACATTATATACTATTGCTAAAGATGTGAAAATTCAAGTTGAATTTAACCCAGATATAGTGGAAGCATATAGACTAGTTGGTTATGAAAATAGACTGTTAAATGATGAGGATTTTATTGACGACACTAAAGATGCAGGTGAGTTAGGAAGTGGACATACCGTAACGGCTCTTTATGAAATAATTTTAAAAGGAACTGAAAGTGATTATCTAAAGGAGATTCCTGAGTTAAAATATACTAAAACAAGTTCTTCAAATTCGTTTTCAAAGGAGTTATTAACTGTTAAATTTCGATATAAAAAACCTAATGGTAAAAAAAGTATTGAAATTGTTCAAATGGCAGAAAATAAAAACACAATTCATAACATAACTGACTTCAATTTTTCATCAGCAGTAGCACTTTTCGGAATGCAATTAAGAAACTCCAAATACACTAGTAAAACAAATTTCAATGATGTTATTTCATTAGCGGAAAAAGGAAGAGGACAGGATAAAGATGGATATAGAGCAGAATTCATAAGACTAGTAAAAACACTTTAATAAAATAAGTTAGTTTTCTGGTTGAATGTAATACATTATATTAATCTAATGTATTGCTAAAAGGAACACATAATTGTGTTCCTTTTGTTATATTTGAGCGACTATAAAATAACTTAAAAATGAAATTAATAAAAGTACTCGTATTATTTATTTGTGTAAATGTTTCTGCACAACAAGGAGGTATGTGGATTCCTTCTTTGTTAAAAGGAATGAACGAAACTGAAATGAAAAGTTTAGGAGGAAAACTTTCTGCAGAGGATATTTACAGTGTAAATAACTCAAGTTTAAAAGACGCTATAGTCCACTTTAATGGTGGTTGTACAGCAGAAATTATATCACCTAAAGGATTGTTATTAACCAATCATCACTGTGGTTTTGGACAAATACAGTCTCACTCTTCAGTAGAAAAGGATTATTTAAAAGATGGCTTTTGGGCAATGTCTTTAGAAGATGAATTGCCAAATAAAAACTTAGAAGTTACTTTTATTATTAAAATAGAAGATGTTACTAAAGCTGTTTTAAGTGGTGTAACTGACGAAATGTTGCCAAAAGATTCACAAAGTTTGATTCAGAAAAATACCAACGCCTTGCAAAAATCGTATCAAAAGGAAGAGTGGCAAGGGACTAAAGTGAAAGCCTTTTTTAAAGGGAATCAATACTTCTTATTTGTAACAGAATCTTTTGAAGATATTCGTTTGGTTGGGGCGCCGCCTTCAGCAATTGGTAAATTTGGTTCTGATACGGACAACTGGATGTTCCCTCGTCATACAGGAGATTTTTCTATGTTCCGTATTTATGCTGATAAAAACAATCGTCCTGCAAAGTATTCAAAAGATAATGTTCCGTACACACCAAAACATTTCTTACCAGTTTCTTTAGATGGTATTCAAGAAGGTGATTTCACTATGGTGTTTGGTTTTCCAGGACGGACAAATGAGTATTTGCCTGCCGTAGCGGTGGAACAGATTACTCAAAAAGTAAATCCAACCAACATTAAGATACGTGAAGAAGCATTAAAAGTTATTGATGCAGGTATGAAATCGGATGCTAAAATCCGTATTCAATACGCGTCTAAACAAGCTAGAATGGCTAACTATTGGAAAAAATGGATTGGCGAAAACCAAGGAATAGCAAAAAGTAATGCAATTGCTAAAAAGCGTGCTTTTGAAGCAACGTTCACGAAAGCGATTTCCAAAAGGAAATATAAAAAATACCAGACTTTGTTATCAGATTTCGATAAGCTATATAGTGAGTTCGAGCCTTATGCGGTGAAAAGATCTAACTTTATTGAAATATTTTATAGAAATAGTGAGTTAATGACTACCATGTTTCGTTTGTATCAGTTTGAGCAACGAGTAGAAAAAGAAAAATTGAAATACAGTGAAGATTTAAAACAGACTCCTACATCTGTTCGACTGAAAGAAATCCATGATACTGATGCTTATAAAAAAGCTAAACAATATGTAGTATCTCAAATTACTCGTATTCAAAAAGATTATGATGTAAACGTAGATAAAGGAGTCTTTCAAGCGATTATGCCTTTATATGATGCTGAAAATAGCAATAGTGATTTTTACAATACATCTTCTTTTACAAATTTAACGGATGCTTTAAAAGCTTTGGAAGGAACTTCAGATGAGGTTATCAAAACAATTAATAATGATGCTGCATATATTTATGCAAAACCATATATAGCGGAGTTTTATAATGATCTTGAACCTAATTACCAACGTATAAATGGTGAAATAGCTAAAGTTCAAAAGCAATATATGAAAGCCTTAATGGAAGTACTGCCTAGTGATAAATATTACCCAGATGCAAATAGTACTTTACGTATTACTTACGGACAGGTGAAAGGGTATTCTCCAAGAGATGCAGTGTATTACAATCCAGTAAGTTACTTAGATGGGATTATTGAAAAGCATATTCCTGGAGATTATGAGTTTAGTGTTCCTGAAAAATTATTGGAGCTACATAAAGCAAAAGATTATGGTCAATATGCTGATAGTAATGGTAAAGTACCAGTTTGCTTTTTAGGAACAAACCATACTACTGGAGGTAATTCAGGGAGTCCTGCTATTGACGCTAATGGAAACTTGATTGGACTAAATTTTGACAGAGTATGGGAAGGCACAATGAGTGATATGAATTATGACCCTGCTATTTGTAGAAATATTATGGTTGATGCCAGGTATATTTTATTCATTGTAGATAAATTTGCAGGGGCAACTCGTTTAATTGATGAAATGAAATTAGTGCATCCGAAACAAAAAAAATAAATATATTTTTAAATGAATTTTAAAAGCTGTCTTGTTTTAAGGCAGCTTTTTTATTTTTTGATAGAATAAATAAAAACATGGAAGAAATATTAAAGTTGACTAGCGGATTGTGCTGGTCTATTGTATATATAGTCTTGATTTACCAAGGATTTAAACATAAAAGTTATGGTATGCCATTAGTGGCATTAGGCTTAAATTTTGGTTGGGAATTTTTCTATAGCTTTTATGAATTAGATGTAGCTAACATAAGTTTACAACGGTGGATTAATATTTTTTGGTTTGTATTTGATGCTATTATTGTATACCAATGTTTTAGGTATGGAAAGCAATATTTCCCTAAGAAATTAAATTCAAAGCTATTTGCGATATGGCTGGTAGTTGTTTTTACTTTTTGCTTTATTATTGAATATTCATTTATAATTGAGTTTGGAAAAAGTAATGGCGCTAAATACGCAGCTTTTTTGCAAAATTTACTCATGTCATTTCTGTTTCTCGATTTATTGTTTAAACGAACTAATATAGCGGAGTTTTCCATGGTAGTAGCTATTTGTAAGTGGTTGGGTACCTTAGCTCCAACAATATTATTTGGAAAAGAAAACAACTTTATACTTACCATAGGTGTTTTATGTAGTATTGTTGATTTAATTTATATAGCAGTCCTTTTTAAATATAAGTCAGCTAATAAGTTAAGGGTAGCATCATAAGTGCATGTGGAGTTGCTATAAGAAACAAGTTTTTAATTATGGTAATAATGCCCCTTTGGGTAAACATTTTTTATACTGATAAATAATTCTTCTAGTTGGGTAACTTATTGCTACCACTCGTCCTAACTCCCTTTTTATGATGGATATTATTACTTAACTTCTTTTGTCCAAATTTAAATTGTTGAGCTATGAAAAAGTTATGTATGTATTTGCTTATAATAGGATTGGGATTTCCTGTTTTTGCACAAGAAAAACAATCTGAGAATTTTTATGAATCTAATGAATTACCAGCTGTAGTTTTAAAAAAAGCGGGAGACGAATTTTCAGTGTATTATCCAGATATTTCTAATCCAGATAGTAGAGTGTTGAAGTTAGAAAATAAATTTATTAGTTATAAAATTGAGAATGATTTTCAAGGGAAAACAGACTATTTGCTATTACTTGAAGTAGAAGGAGGGGTTCTTGCGGCTACATTTAATAAAAAAGGAAAACTAATTTCGGTAGTTGAAAAGTTTGAAAATGCAAGATTACCAGAAAAAATTAGAGTGAAACTAGCTAGTGAGTATCCAAAGTGGGATCTTGTAAAAGATAAATTTTTATACGTTCAAAAAAGTGGAGAAGTAAAAAGAAAAGAGTATAAAATTATAATGAAGAAAGATAATAAAATTAAAAGAATAGTTGTGGATGAAGACGGAACTATTATTAGAGGAAAATCATAATATTTAGTTATTGGGTGTATTTAAAAAGAGTAGTTACTTATTGAAGTGCTACTCTTTTTTATTTGTGTAATATATTGATAGTTAATGTGTTAAATAGTGTTAACGAAATAGTGTATTGTGTTTTTATTAACAAAAAACAACGAATTAATTCTTAAATTTACATAGCTAAAGTATACTTAATTAAGATTAATCTTAACCCAAATTGTCACTTATTTTTAATTATACATTCTTGTGTGTGTGTTTATAATTTAATCAATTATAAGTATAAGTAAGGATGTTATTTGTTAATCAAAAAACAATTAGTTATGAAAACAGTATGCGTGTATTTGCTTGTTTTAGGAATGGTATTTCCTATGCTTGCGCAAGAAAATTTATATGATGAGTTATACGAATCTGGTGAACTACCAGCAGTAGTGCTAAAAAAAGCTGGAGAAGAGTTTTCGGTGTATTATCCTGATAATAGTAATCCTGATAGTAGAGTATTAGCGCTTGAAAAAACATTTATATCATATAAATTAAAAGCTAAAGAAGGGAAGTTAGAATCATATTTATTACTATTTGAATTAGAAGACGGATTCCTGTCAGCCTCATTCAATGAAAAAGGAAAGTTAATTTCTGTTGTAGAAAAGTTTAAAAATGTTAGGCTACCTGAGTTAGTAAGAAAAAGTTTATCTGAGAAATTTCCTGAATGGAGTTTAGTGAAAGATAAATATCTATATGTTCAAAAATATGGGGCAGTAAAGATAAAAGAGTATAAAATTATTATGAAAAAAGATAGTAAGATTCGTAGAGTAGTAGTTAACGAAGATGGAGTAATTATTAGAGGATCTAAATCCTAACTTGATACTTTATAAGTCAATTTCCCTGGCGGCAAGCCCAAGAGGTGTAAATTAACACTACTTTTTATTGGTGAGGCAAGCCTCAGAATATTAAACCCATTAGAGGGAATAAAAAGCCGCTTATTATAATAAGCGGCTTTTATAATTAGGGGTGATTAACCTTAAAATACTTATAAAAAGTATTTATTTTCGGGCGATGACTCTTTCAACAGCATTAATGATAGCTGTATCGTCTAGCCCATATTTTTTCATTAATTGCTCAGGAGTTCCTGACTCACCAAAAGTATCGTTTGTTGCAACGAATTCTTGAGGAGTAGGGTTGTTTAATGCTAAAACTCTAGCAACACTTTCTCCTAAACCACCTAAATGATTGTGTTCTTCAGCGGTAACTATACATCCCGTTTTAGCAACTGAAGCTAATATTGCTTCTTTGTCTAAAGGTTTAATAGTATGGATATTTATTACTTCAACAGAAATCCCTTTAGCTTCTAATGCTTCAGCAGCTTTTAGTGACTCCCAAACTAAATGTCCAGTAGCAACAATAGTTACATCTGTTCCTTCAGTTAATTGTAACGCTTTTCCTATTTCAAATTTTTGATCAACAGGAGTAAAGTTAGCTACTTTTGGTCGCCCAAATCGTAAGTAAACTGGCCCTACATAATCTGCAATAGCTTCCGTAGCAGCTTTAGTTTGATTATAGTCACAAGGGTTAATAACTACCATTCCTGGTAACATTTTCATTAATCCAATATCTTCTAATATTTGATGTGTAGCTCCATCCTCACCTAATGTTAATCCAGCGTGTGATGCACAAATTTTTACATTCTTATCAGAATATGCAATTGATTGACGAATTTGGTCATACACTCTACCTGTAGAGAAATTAGCAAAAGTTCCCGTAAAAGGAATTTTACCACCAATTGTCATTCCTGCAGCAACACTCATCATGTTTGCTTCTGTAATTCCCATTTGAAAAAAACGCTCAGGATTGTTATCAATAAATTCATCCATTTTTAATGAACCAACTAAATCGGCACATAAAGCAACCACATTTTCGTTTGCTTTTCCTACAGCCGCTAAACCAGCTCCAAAACCAGAACGAGTATCTTTTTTTCCTTGATCTATATATTTTTTCATTGTTATTGTGATTGTAGATTAATAATCTCCTAAAGTTTCAGGGTTCTGTCTTAAACCTTCCGCTAATTGTTCATCATTAGGTGCTTTACCATGCCAAGCATGTGTACCCATCATAAAGTCAACTCCATTACCCATTTCTGTATGTAGTAAAATACAAACTGGTTTCCCTTTTCCTGTTCTACTTTTAGCTTCTGCTAATGCCTTTAGGATAGTATCAATATCATTTCCTTCTTTTACATCTAAAACATCCCATCCAAAAGCTTCAAACTTCGCTTTCAAATCTCCTAACGGCAATACATCATCTGTAGCACCATCAATCTGTTTTTTGTTATAATCTACGGTAGCAATATAGTTATCTACTTTGTTACCTGCAGCATACATTGCAGCTTCCCAAATTTGACCTTCTTGTAATTCACCATCACCATGTAAACTGTAAACTGTAGTATCTTCACCATTTAACTTTTTAGTTAAAGCAGCTCCAATAGCAACACTCATTCCTTGACCTAAAGAACCAGAAGCAATTCTGATACCATCTAAACCTTCATGAGTTGTAGGGTGACCTTGTAATCTTGTATTAAGTAGTCTGAAAGTATTTAATTCCGATACTGGAAAATATCCATTTCTAGCTAAAACGCTATAGTATACCGGAGAAATATGTCCGTTTGATAAAAAGAATAAATCTTCATTAAAACCATCCATTGTGAAGTTGGTATCATGTTTCATTACCTCTTTGTATAAACAAACTAAAAATTCAGCACATCCTAAAGAGCCTCCAGGGTGTCCAGAGCTTACTTTGTGTACCATACGTAAAATATCTCTACGAACTTGAATAACTTGATCTTGTAACTGTTGTGTTGGCATGTTGTATTGTTAAAATATCTTGCAAAAATAGATTTTTAATGCCTATAATAAAAACTATTTTTAAAGCAATTGTTAACCATTAATAAGATTTGCTAACAATTTTGATTTTATTAAGATTTTCTTCTGTTTTAGTTGTTATATTTGCTTCCCTATTAAACCACTATTAGTGGTTTAATATATAGAGGTTTTCCTTTAAAAAAATATTAATGTTAATACATACTTCGTACTAAAGAATCGAGGTAGTTGATTTTGATTTATGCAATTTGAAATAAACGCAAAAGACGCTCAAAGTAAAGCTAGAGCAGGTAAAATGACGACCGATCATGGAGTTATTGAAACTCCTATTTTTATGCCTGTAGGAACTATAGGGACGGTAAAAGGAGTGCATCAGACAGAACTTAAAAATGAAATAAACCCTGATATTATTTTGGGTAATACATATCATTTGTATTTGCGTCCTGGCATGGAAATCATGGAAAAAGCTGGAGGTTTGCATAAATTCATGAATTGGGATAGGAATCTTTTAACAGATTCAGGAGGATACCAAGTATATTCACTTTCTTCTAATAGAAAAATAAAAGAAGAAGGAGTAAAGTTTAAATCACATATTGACGGTTCTTATCATTTCTTTTCTCCAGAATTTTCTATGGATGTTCAAAGAAGTATAGGTGCTGATATCTTTATGGCATTTGATGAATGTACACCTTACCCTTGTGATTACAACTATGCAAAACGATCAATGCACATGACACATCGTTGGTTGGACAGATGTATAAAACATATTGGTGAAACTCCAGTAAAATATGGTCATGATCAAGCTTTTTTTCCGATAGTTCAAGGAAGTACTTATAAAGATTTACGTAAGCAATCAGCTGAGTTTATTGCATCAAGAGAGGCCGTAGGAAATGCTATAGGTGGATTGTCAGTAGGAGAACCTGCAGATGAATTATATGCAATGACAGAGATTGTTTGTGATGTTTTACCAGAAGATAAACCAAGGTATTTAATGGGTGTAGGTACTCCGATAAATATTTTGGAAAATATTGCTTTAGGAGTAGATATGTTTGATTGTGTTATGCCAACACGTAACGCTCGTAACGGAATGTTGTTTACCGCTTATGGGTCAATAAATATCAAAAATAAAAAGTGGGAAGCTGATTTTTCTGCTATTGATGAAATGGGAATTACTTGGGTGGACACGTACTATTCAAAAGCATATGTAAGGCATTTGTTTACCGTTAATGAAATGCTTGGAAAACAAATTGCTACTATCCATAATTTAGGTTTTTATTTATGGCTTACCCGTGAAGCTAGAAAGCACATTATAGCAGGTGATTTTAAAGAATGGAAAGAAAAGATGGTAAAACAGATGGATAACAGATTGTAATGTTAAAAATACTTGATAGGTACATATTAAAACGATACTTAGGGACGTTCACTGTAATGTTACTATTATTTATTCCTATTGGAATAATGGTAGATTTGTCTAGTAAAATAGATAATATCATTGAAAGTAACGCTCCAATAGGAAAGGTGTTTTTTTTCTATTATAATTTTACCATATACATGGGCTACTTATTGTTCCCTTTGTTTTTATTCCTATCAATAATTTGGTTTACCTCTAAGTTGGCTAATAAAACTGAAATAATAGCTATATTAAGTTCAGGGGTGTCATTCAATCGTTTTCTACGACCTTATTTAGTTGGAGCAACATTAATTGCTATTCTCTTTTTTTTAGTTGGGATGTTTGTTATGCCTAATTCTAGTAAAAGTTTTAATGAGTTTAAATACGAGTACTTACATAGGCATAGAAAAGATAAGGATGATGGAGTAAAATTTAGGCAAATCAACGATAACGAATGTATATATGTATCTAGTTTTGACTCTAAAACAAAAACAGGATATAATTTTACTTTAGAACATTTTGAAGGAAATGAATTAAAGCATAAAATTCAAGCAACTAAAATACAATATAGAGAGAAAGATTCTTCTTATAAATTAACACAATACATAAGAAGAAATGTCGGTACTCATCATGATGAAATTATAAGAAAAACTAGAAAAGATACTATTTTTGATTTCGATTTGGATGATTTAACACCGGTAAAATATATAGCTGAAACCAAGAGTTATTCGGAGTTAAATGAGTTTATAGAAAAGGAGAAAAAAAGAGGGTCTCGTTATGTAAGCAGGTATGAGGTGGTTAAATATAAACGATGGAGTATTCCAGTATCGGCATTTATATTAACAATTATCGCAGTAGCTGTTTCAGCAATGAAACGTAGGGGTGGTATGGGAGTTAATTTAGCTTTTGGTATTGCTTTGGCTTTTATATTTATATTCATTGATAAAATATTTAGTGTTATGGCTGATCAATCTGGGTTTGATCCCTTGTTAGCTGTTTGGTTACCCAATATTACTTTCGGGGCTTTAGCCATTTACTTACTTTATAATGCCAAACGATAAACTTAAGAGTTACTTACACTTACATCTCATAGTTTTTATATGGGGGTTTACAGCAATTTTAGGAAAATTACTTTCTATTGATGCTGTAGCATTAGTATGGTATAGAATGGGATTAGCTAGCGTGCTTATTTTTTGGTATGTCAAGTATAAAGATATATCACTGCATATTTCAAGAAGTCAAATAATAAAATATGTTTTTGGAGGTGTTGTTATAGCGTTGCATTGGGTAACTTTTTTTTACGCTATTAAAATTTCAAATATATCCATTGCATTGGCAACTATGAGTACCGGAGCCTTCTTTGCCATATTTATAGAAGCTTTATACAAAAGAAAAAAAATTGATGTACAAGAATTAATTTTTGGAGTACTTGCAATTGTAGGATTGTATATTATATACCAAGCTGAAATCAGTTTGCAATTGGGTATGTTTGTTGCATTATTATCTTCTTTTTTATCTGCCTTATTTTCAGTTTTTAATGCCGATTTTGTAAAAGAAGAAAGTGCAATAGTAATTTCATTTTATGAAATTGTTTTTGGAGTAATAGCTGTTACTGTTTATTTATTATGTAGCGGTGAATTACTTACAGAAGGTTTTTTTATTTTACAACCCTTAGACTATTTATGGTTGTTTATTTTAAGTAGTTTTTGTACAGCATACGCTTTTATAGTATCCATTGATTTGTTAAAAAAACTAAGTGCTTTTACGGTAATGTTGACGATTAATTTGGAGCCTATTTACGCAATTGTTCTAGCGCTTATTTTGTTTCCAACCAACGAAAAAATGTCTGCGTCCTTTTATTTAGGAGCTGGATTAATTTTGTTGACAGTTGTCGTAAATGGAATTTTAAAAACAGCAAGTAAAAACAAAAAGAAAGCTGTTAATGTAGAGTAATTATTAAGAATAAATAAAGTTTACTTGGTGTAAAATGAAGTAAATTGTACTGTTATAAAAAAAAGAACAAAAGCATATTAATAATAGAGTTTGATTGGTAAAGTTTTTATATTTGCTTCGCTAATAGATAACGATTAAAAATCATTATGGAATATTTAGATTTTGAGCTTCCTATTCAGGAACTAGAAGAACAATTAGAAAAGTGTGCAGTTTTAGGTAAAGAAAGCGATGTTGATGTTACTGAAACTTGTAAGCAGATTGAAAAAAAACTAGCAGAAAAGAAAAAAGAAATATATAGCAACCTATCCGCTTGGCAACGTGTTCAAATGTCAAGACACCCATCAAGACCATATACTTTAGATTATATTAATGCTATATGTGGTGATGAATTTGTTGAATTACATGGTGACAGAAATGTACGTGATGATAAAGCAATGATAGGTGGATTAGGTAAAATTGGTGGGCAATCATTTATGATTATTGGTCAGCAAAAAGGATTTAATACCAAAACACGTCAATACAGAAATTTCGGTATGGCTAATCCAGAAGGATATAGAAAAGCCTTAAGGTTGATGAAGTCTGCTGAAAAGTTTGGTATTCCTGTAGTTACCCTTATTGATACTCCAGGAGCATATCCAGGTTTGGAAGCAGAAGAAAGAGGACAAGGGGAAGCTATTGCTAGAAATATTTTGGAAATGACTCGCTTAAAAGTACCAATCATTTGTGTAATAATTGGTGAAGGAGCATCTGGTGGAGCATTAGGAATAGGAGTAGGTGATAAAGTATTAATGTTGGAAAATACGTGGTACTCAGTAATCTCTCCAGAATCATGTTCTTCAATTTTATGGAGAAGCTGGGAGTATAAAGAACAAGCAGCCGAAGCCTTAAAATTAACAGCTAAGGATATGAAAAAAATGGGCTTAGTTGATGAAATTGTAAAGGAACCGATTGGTGGTGCGCATAGAAATCGTGAAAAAACTTTTGACATAGTGGCTAAAGCAATTATTAAATCATTTGAGGAATTTAAAAAGTTATCACCAACTGATTTAGTTGATCAACGTATGGAGAAATATTCCAATATGGGAGTGTATAATGAGTAAGTTTCATTAAAATCAATATCTTATAAAAAGACCGAAGTACTAACTTCGGTTTTTTTGGCGTTATTAACAAAAAAATAAAGTTATTAACAGTTTAATTGTTGATTAACTGTGAATTACTATAAATTATATTAGGAGTAAAAAACTGTACATTCGTTGCCATGGAAAACCCCAATTTTGTTCAAGGATATCAAGTAGATAAAAGTACTCTAATAAATTTAGAGAAAGGAAAAATACCGCCGCAAGCAATTGATTTAGAAGAGGTTGTGTTAGGGGCAATGATGATTGATAAAAAGGGTGTTGATGATGTAATAGATATTTTACATCCTGAAGCATTTTATAAACAAGCCAACCAATTTGTCTTTGAAGCGATATTTAAACTCTTTGAAAATTCAGAACCTGTTGATTTATTAACCGTTTCTCATCAGCTTAAAAAAGATGAGAAATTAAAATTAGTAGGTGGTGATTTTTATTTGATTTCATTAACTCAAAAAGTATCCTCTTCAGCACATATTGAATTCCATGCTCGTATTATATTACAGAAATTTATTCAGCGTAGTTTGATTAAAATTTCTAGTGAAATTATAGAAGAAGCATATGATGAAACAAAAGATGTTTTTGATTTATTGGATAATGCGGAAGCAAAACTATACGAGGTTACCCAAGGTAATATTAAAAAATCTTCTGAATCAGCTAGAGATTTAGTTCATCTTGCTAAAAAGAAAATTGAAGAAATATCTCAACAAGATGGTACAAGTGGTATTCCTACTGGATTTAATAAACTAGATGCGTTAACTTCAGGATGGCAGCCTTCCGATTTAATTATTATAGCAGCACGTCCTGGTATGGGTAAAACAGCTTTAACCTTAACAATGGCTCGTAATATTGCTGTTGACGCGAATAAAGGTGTAGCGTTCTTTTCATTAGAGATGTCATCAGTACAGTTAATTACACGTTTAATTTCATCTGAAACAGGATTGTCTTCAGAAAAATTACGTACTGGTAAGTTAGAAAAACATGAATGGGAACAACTTAATGTAAAAGTTAAAAACTTAGAAAAAGCACCTTTATTTATTGATGATACCCCTTCATTATCCATCTTTGATTTAAGAGCGAAGGCAAGAAGATTAGCTTCTCAGCATAATATTAAAATTATCATGATTGACTACTTGCAGTTAATGACTGCCGGAGGATCAAATAAAACAGGAAACAGAGAACAGGAAATTTCTACAATTTCTAGAAACTTAAAAGCATTAGCTAAAGAACTTGAAGTTCCAGTAATTGCGCTTTCTCAATTATCACGTGCTGTTGAATCTAGAGGAGGAAGTAAAAGACCTTTACTTTCTGATTTAAGGGAATCAGGAGCGATTGAGCAGGATGCGGATATTGTATCGTTTATTTATCGACCTGAATATTATAAAATGGATGAATGGGATGATGATGAGCGTTCTCCAACTGAAGGGCAAGGGGAGTTGATTATAGCAAAACACAGAAACGGTGGATTGGAGAATATACGTCTGAAATTTATTGGTCATTTAGGTAAGTTTGATAATTTGGATGATTTTAGTACACCTTTTGAAATGCAATCATCAATGAATGATGATAGTTCTCCGTTTTCTACGGGTGCATTACCTAGTCCAGAGGACGCCTTTGGTAGTGCAATGAACTCTAATCAAGGTTTTAATGACGATGATGTTCCTTTTTAACTAATGAGGATATATTTATAATAGTACTAATTGCAGAAACAAAAATGACTTATTATTTTATTAATAAGTCATTTTTGTTTTATTTATAAGTATTAGTTGTCTAATTTTTAAGTATCTTTTGTCTTATGAAAAAACAAGTACTACTTATATTAATACTACTGTATTCAGTAAGTAATTTTGCCTCTTATATTATTATACCTATGGATGCAGAAAGTCAAAAAAACCATTTAAAAGCTTATGGTATTACGTATTGGCTGTTAGAGCATCAACAAAAAGTAAAATGGTTGTTGAATTATAGAGGGGGAGCTTTCTTAATTTCTGATACGGAAGAAACACGTAAAGAATGTACTATTCGGGGAGTTTCATACGAGGTGTTGTCTAATGCAAAAACAGAAGAAATTTTAATTGGTATTAGCAGTCCATCAGTAAATCAAGAAGCTGTTGTTTTAGAAAAAGCACCAAGAATTGCTGTATATGCCCCTAGTTCAAATTTGCCTTGGGACGATGCTGTAACTATGGCTCTAACTTTTGCTGAAATCCCTTATGAAAAAATATATGATGAGGAAGTGTTAAATGACGCTTTGATAGCTTATGATTGGTTGCATTTACATCATGAAGATTTTACAGGGCAATATGGTAAATTTTATAGAAGTTTTAAAGCAGCACCTTGGTATATTGAAAACAAACAAAATGCTGAATCACTTGCAAAGGGTTTAGGATATGAAAAGGTTTCTGAAGAAAAAAGAGCGGTAGCGTTAAAGATTAGGGATTTTGTTGTAGGTGGTGGTTTTATGTTTGCAATGTGTAGTGCTACGGATAGTTTTGATATAGCGTTAGCGGCTACAGATACAGATATTTGTGAACCAATGTTTGATGGTGACCCTAGTGATGCAAATTATCAGAATAAATTAAATTTTAGAAATACATTTTCGTTTACCAATTTCACATTGGAACGCAATCCTAATGTGTACGAATTTTCTAGTATTGATATGACAACGAAGCGAAAAATTAAAAAGGAGTTGGATTATTTTTCTTTAATGGAGTTTTCTGCAAAATGGGATCCCATTCCAACAATGTTATGTCAAAACCATACGCAATTGATAAAAGGTTTTATGGGACAAACAACTTCTTTTGAGCGTAAAGAGTTAAAAGCAACGGTATTGGTAATGGGGGAAAATAAAGCCAATGGAGAAGCAAAATATATTCATGGTATAAAAGGAAAAGGTTTCTTTACTTTTTATGGTGGGCATGACCCAGAAGATTATCAGCATAGAGTAGGTGATCCTAAAACAGAATTAGAGCTTCATCCAACTTCACCAGGATATCGTTTAATATTAAATAATGTATTGTTTCCTGCGGCAAAAAAGAAAAAGCAAAAAACCTGAGTAATAAAAGTTTTTTGTTTTATCTTTAGTAAGATGAGTATACTTTTTATAAGTTCATATGTCTAGCTAATGACTGATAAATTAAAATTCAAAAATAAATACGGAAGAACAACTACGCTTTCTTTAAATGTGTTTTACACGTTATCAGTAAGTACATTCCTTTTTTCTTTATTTTGTTATTTTCAAATAGGAATTAGAGGAGTTATTTTTAAATCTTTATTGGCATATTCGATATTGAACTCAATTAATATTTTATTTTTTTATTTACACAAAAAAATACTTAAGTCGTATGTTATTGCTTCGGTATTGGGATATATAACCTTACTATTTATTTGTGCACATAGTGGAGGCGTAAATAGCCCCGCAATTTCATTTTTTGTTTTAATAATATTCTTTGGCTATCTAATAAAGAAAATGCATGGAAACATCTGGCTCATAACGGTTATAGTTACAGTTATAGTATTTTATATTTTGAATATATCTTCTTTTGAACTTGTTAATGAAATTAATGAAGAGAACATTGCAGAATTCAATTTATTATTCCTTTTTTTCTTAATCATACTATTAGGTGGCGTTTTTGGAAGAATGATGAACAAAACCAATGAAAAAATTAAAAATGCAAAACTTGAAATTGTAAAAAGGAACGATGAAAAAACAGTCATGCTAAAGGAAATTCATCATCGGGTAAAAAACAACTTGCAAGTAGTAAATAGTTTACTTCGTATTCAAGCTAGGAGTGTTGTAAATGAAAAGGTTAAAATGATGTTTAAGGTTGCTCAAAGTAGGGTAATTGCAATGGCAAGGCTACATGAAAAAATTTATAACACTAAAGATTTAAAAAATATTGATGTAGCTGAGCATTTTAAGTTACTAGTTAGTGATTTGATTAGCAGTAATAATTTAGATAAAGATATTTCTTCAAAGTTAAGTATTGAGGCTATTAATATGTCTATTGATACCTTATTACCTTTAAGTTTAATTATTAATGAGTTGATTTCAAATTCACTAAAACATGCCTTTAACAATATGGAAAAAGGTGAGATAATAGTTGAGTTAATACTTAAAGAAAATTCTCGATGCAAATTAACCGTTAGTGATAATGGTACTGGTTTGGATAAGGATATTTTAGCAGAAACATCAACTGGAGTTACATTAATTAAAACCTTTGTAAGGCAGTTAAACGGAACTATTACTTCTTTAAGAAACACAAAAGGTACAAGTTTCGAAATAACCTTCACTAATGATTTCATTAAATAATTTAACCGATAATCTTCTTTATCTCAATACTTAAATGTTTTTATTTTTGACTTTAAATAAAACAAGCTGTTTTGTAATGACTTTTTTTTTAGCTACCTTTAGTAGTGGAACTTAGTTAATTGCAGTTTTTGTTGTGAAAGTACTATAGTAAACTAGTGTAATTGAGTTATAAACTAGCGTAGAAATGTTACAATTTTTATTTTTGAAATATAATTTTGGTAAGAGAACGAAACTAACTATAAAAGTATCTCTTACCTGTTCAATAATGACTCTTATATGTGCGCTATTTTGTTATTATTTCCTAGAAATTAAAGGAGTTATATTTTATGCACTGTTTATATATTCTATAGTTAATTTATTAAATATCTTGATGTTTTTAAAACATCGAAAACTAGAGATAACGTATAATTTAATGTCAATATTGGCTTTTTGCGTCACGTATATAATATGCTTATATAGTGGTGGAGTTAACAGTCCTTTTTCTACGTTTTTAGTGTTGATTATCTTCTCAGGGTATGCAACAACTATTTTTTATGGCGATTTATGGTTGGTTATAGTTTCTTTAGCGGCCTTATCACTCTATTTAATAAGCATATCAGATTATAATTTCATCAATTATGTACCAGAGAAAGCTGATAATGCTTTTAATTTTTTCTTTTTATTATTCTTAATAGTCTTATTAGGAGGAGTTTTTGGTAGATTAATGAGTAAAAATAACACGTTGGTTTATAAGTCGAAAAAGGAAATAGCCAAAAGAAATGAGGAAAAAACGGTAATGCTTAAAGAAATTCATCACCGAGTTAAAAATAACCTACAAGTCGTCAATAGTTTACTTCGTATTCAAGCAAGGGGGGTTGAAGATGAAAATGTAAAACTGATGTTTAAGTTAACCCAAAGTAGGGTTATAGCTATGGCTAGATTACATGAAAAAATTTATAATACTAAGGATTTAAAATATATTGATGTTAATGATCATTTTAAGTTACTTATAAGAGATTTAATCCATAGCTACAATTTGGATAAAAATATTGTGTCTAAATTTGAAATAGAACCTGTTAAGATGTCAATAGATACTCTTTTACCTTTAAGCTTGATTGTTAATGAGTTAATTTCTAATTCATTAAAACACGCCTTTAGTGATGTAGATATTGGAGAGCTATTTGTAGCACTAAAAAGTACAAACAATAATTATGAATATGAATTAATTGTGGGAGATAATGGTACTGGAACTTCAGGATGTGTTTTGTCAGAAGTAGTTAACTCAACAGGTGTTACATTAATTGAAACATTTGTAAGGCAGTTAAATGGTTCTATAATGACATTAAAAGAAAAGAAAGGAACTAATTTTAAAATATTATTCTCAAATATTCATGCAAAATAGTTATGAAAACACTAATAATATAAAAGGGTATCCATAATGGATGCCCTTTTATATTATTAGTGTTTTTGAGTATTACACCCACAACCTGGTTGAGTAAAACTTTGACTTTCTTCATGCCATTGGAACGCTTCATTGTATTTTGAATTTTCCCAATAGAATTTACCACGTTCTTTTGGGGTGTTTCCAATTTCATTCATCGTTTCGGTATCATATAAACGGCCATTAATCATGGTGTAAATAATGCCTTCAGAATTTCTAATATTATCAAGAGGGTTTTTGTTCATGACAATTAAATCAGCAAGTTTGCCTTCCTTTAAAGAGCCAATATCATTACTAGCTCCAATATAATTTGCGCCATTAATAGTAGCTGCTTTTAAAGCTTCGTGATTTGTCATGCCTCCCTGTTGTAGTAACCATAATTCCCAATGTGCTCCAAGACCTTGTAGTTGACCATGAGCTCCAAGATTTATTTTTACTCCAGAGTCGCTTAATAATTTAGCAGTTTTTGAAACCAAAATATGTCCATTGTCATATTCCTCGTCAGGAATCATTGTACGATGTCTAGACCGTGAGTCGATAATTCCTCTAGGAGTGTATTTTAATAATTTTTCATTTTCCCAAACATTAGTGTTTTGATACCAATAATATTCGCCATTAACTCCCCCGTAATTTACGATTAGGGTAGGAGTATAACCTACATTACTTTTCCCCCAAAGTTCTAGCACATCTTTATAAACTGGGGCAATAGGGATATTGTGTTCTATTCCGGTATGACCATCCATAATCATTGTAATGTTGTGGTAAAAATTAGATCCTCCCTCAGGAACAACAAAAATACCTTCTTCTCGAGCAGCTTGTAATACTTGCTGGCGTTGTTCCCTTCGGGGTTGATTATAACTTTTAACGGATAGTGCACCAAATGCTTTTGTACGTCTAATAGAAGAGCGTGCGTCTTCTAAGTTATTAATGACAGCTTTAAAATCTCCTTCTGCACCATATAATATAAATCCAGTAGAATAAAGTCTAGGGCCAATAAGAGTTCCGTTTTTCTGCAGTTCAGAAAGTGCAAATACTGTTTCGGTATGGGCTGATGGATCATGAGCAGTTGTAACTCCATAGGCTAAGTTAGCATAAAATTGCCAATGTTTTTGTGTAGTTAAACCGGACCTAAAGCCACCAATATGTGCGTGGACATCAATCATCCCAGGCATGATTGTTTTTCCAGTTACATCATAAACTTTAGCATTAGAAGGGATTTTAATTTTTGAACTACTACCTATAGCTTCAATTTTATTGTTTTTTATTATGATAGTTCCATTTTTTATAACTTCATCACCTTCCATAGTAATAATTGTTGCTCCTTTAAATGCAATTATTCCATTTGGTTTGTCCGTTTTTACTACATGTTTTAGTGTAATCCCTTTATTCACAAGTGTTGCTTTTTCAGAAGCTTTAGTTGTGTAATACTTGTTCCCTAAAGTCCAATGAATTGTTTTACTATCTTTTGACCAATGTAAATTAATACCAGCGTCTTTAGATAGTTGTGCTACAGGAATAGATTTTGTTTTGTCTGTTAAATCTAAAGTTTGACCAGTTTTTGGCATTGGAGCCATATATACCTTGTGTAAATGTATAAAAGCAATCCAATTGCTATCAGGACTTGGAATTAATCTATTTCCGTGTTTTGATTTAATTATTGTTTTCTGGTCATGACCATGTAAATCAATACTTTTTAATTCTTTAGTTAAATTACCAAAAAAAACACCTCCTTTTTGATAGATAATCCTAGAATTGTTATGATTAAAAGAAGGATAGTCCCCCTCTTTAGTTATAAATCTAACATCAGTACCTTCTGCGTTCATAGTGTACAATCCTGGTTTTTTACTAAAAGTTCTACCTTGCTCATTGTTTCCAGATTCTTTTCTGTATACAATTTGCTTACCATTATGTGAGTATGAAGGATTTCGATAAATTCCTTTTTGTGTACTTATTTTTATTGGATTACCGTTTTTTAGCAAAAGTTTATATATCGCTCCAAGTTTTTCATCATTCCAAGTTACATAAGTTATCGTTTTTCCATCGGGTGAAAAGGAAGGTTCAAATTCAAAATCAGTACCAGTTGTTAATCGTTTTGGAGTCCCGTTAGGTAGTTTTTTAGACCATAAATAACCTAAAGCACTATAGATAACTAATTTATTATCAGGTGATGTTACTGCATTTCTAATTACTTTTACATCAAATGTATCCGGAGCAACTGGTGTATTAAATTCAACTGCTTTGGCAATTTTAATTGTAGCGTCAACCTGAAAAGGAATATTTGTAATTTGCAAAGAGTTGATATTTATTTTATTGATTTTCCCACCAGACCAGAATACGATATCTTCATTGTTAGGCATCCAGTTAAAATTAGTGTATACTCCAAATATAGCCCAAGCTTCTTGTTGATCTTTATTTAATTTATCATAAACGGGCCATTCTTCTCCTGTTTCTATGTCGTGTATATAAAGAACTGTTTTTGTGCGAATACGTTTTACAAAAGCTAATTTTTTACCATCTCTAGAAATTTGTGGTCTAGCTGCTCCACCTGGACCACCAGTAATTCTCTCTGTTTTTCCGGTTTCCATTTCGTATCTATTGATAACATAAATTTGACTGTTTGGATCCTTATTATATTTGAAATGCCCACCCGGATACATATCTTCACTATAATATAGGTGTTTGCCATCTGATGATAAACTTGGTTCATTTACATCCTGTTGCTCGTTTTTCTTTTTAGTGAGTTGTATCCCACTTCCACCAGATTTATGATACATCCATAGTTCTCCTGCTCCAGCAGATCTACTGGAAGTAAAATGTTTACGTGCAATGAGGTATTTACTATCATTCGTCCAGATAGCATTATTAAGTAAACGAAATTTTTCTTTGGTTACTTGTTTAGCATTTTTACCATCAATATCCATAATCCAAATATTGTCACCACCACCGGCATCACTAGTAAATGAAATAGATTTCCCGTCTGGGCTAAAACGAGGTTGAACTTCAAAAGGTAAACCTTCTCTTAAAATTGTTGCTTTTCCTCCATTGATATCAATTTTATAAATATCTCCCAACATATCAAAAACAATGTGTTTTCCGTCTTGACTAACATCAATATTCATCCAAGTTCCTTCATTGGTAGATATTTTTAGTTTTTTAAAATCCCACTCGCCTTCTGGGTTAGAAACATCCCATGTTTTTTCTTTCTCTTTTTCTTGACTGAATGAACTTAAGGTGATTATTAATAATAGAAGAGTAGTGGCTAGTTTAATTGTATTCATAAGAATGTATGTTAGTAATAGTATTGTTCATTGTAAAAATAAGCTAATTAATAAACAAAAAAAAGCCATCTAAAATAGATGGCTTTTTAAGCGAGATAAATTTGTTAAACGTTTTATTTTACTTTGTCAACAATTGCTTTAAAAGCAGCTGGGTGGTTCATTGCTAAATCAGCTAAAACCTTACGGTTTAATTCGATGTTGTTAGCTTTTACTTTTCCCATAAATACTGAATAAGACATATCATATTGTCTTGTTCCTGCATTAATACGTTGTATCCAAAGTCTACGGAAAGTTCTTTTCTTATTTCTACGGTCTCTATAAGCATAACTCATAGCTTTATCAACCGCATTTTTAGCAACTGTCCAAACGTTTTTTCTTCTACCAAAGTATCCTTTGGCTTGCTTCAATACTTTTTTTCTTCTGGCTCTACGAGCAACAGCGTTTACTGATCTAGGCATAATTTTAA
>Ga0209292_1000887_pt1 | contig 38006 bp, 37 predicted proteins | sample GOMGulsemesocosm_2_FD_184634 | JGI IMG/M metagenome (GOLD analysis project Ga0209292, IMG submission 184634) | Methane-oxidizing microbial communities from mesocosms in the Gulf of Mexico - GOM9C Gulf of Mexico (SPAdes) (version 2) | ecosystem: Environmental > Aquatic > Marine > Cold seeps...
CTAGTACGCCTAATGAAGCGGGTGATGAACCTATTTTAATTTATTCTCGCTGTAATGTACCTGTGGTTGTGGGGTCTGACAGAGTTGCGGCTGCAAAAGAGTTAGTTAAGCAAGGGTGTGATATTGTCATAGCCGATGACGGTTTACAGCATTATCGTTTACAACGAGATCTTGAATTAATTGTTGTTGATGCAAAACGAAAGTTTGGTAACGGATTATTACTTCCTGCAGGTCCATTAAGAGAAGGGCAGTGGCGGTTAAATTCTGTCGATTTTGTTATTCAAAATAATGCACTTGGTCAAAAACATAACCCTATAAATACAGCGTTAAACAATCAATTAGATATGGTGTTATGCCCTGAATTCGTTTGTAATGTAGTTACCGGGGAGCAAATACCGCTTCAGGGCTTTATTAAAAATCATGTTCAAGTTAATGCGATGGCTGGAATTGGTGATCCCGAGCGATTTTTTAAGACATTACGAGATCAAAAAATATCGTTAAATGAGACTCTAGCTTTTGTTGACCATCACCATTTTAATGAAGTTGATTTAGCACATTTGTCACCAGAACTTGCCTTATTGATGACAGAAAAAGATGCGGTTAAGTGTCGAACGTTTGCAAAAGCACATTGGTGGTATGTGCCTGTCAGTGCTGAATTTAGCGAAAATAATATTAAGAATTTAACAGATAAAATACAGGCCCTAACGAGTAGTACATAACAACTCGTAAGAGATTAAAATTATTGAAGGAAAAGAGTAAAATGGCGTTTGATATAAAATTACTGGAAATTTTAGCGTGTCCAATTTGTAAAGGTAAATTGGATTACAAAAAAGAAGAACAAGAATTGGTGTGTAAATTTGATCGATTAGCGTATCCCATTGAAAAAAACATTCCTGTATTGTTAGAAAACGAAGCTAGAAGAATCACTGAAGAATAAAAATAAGGGTTTAGTATGTCATTTATTGTCGTTATACCTGCACGATTCGAATCGTCGCGATTACCAGGCAAAGTTTTAGCTGATATAAACGGTAAACCTATGATCCAGTGGGTTGTAGAAAAAGCTAAACGTAGTGGTGCAAGCCAAGTTATTGTTGCTACGGACAACGATCAGGTAGAGGCTGTGGTAAAAGGTTTTGGTGGCGAAGTGTGTAAAACACGTAGTGACCATCAATCGGGCACTGAGCGTTTAGCTGAAGTGATGGAAACTTATCAGTTTTCAAATGATCAAGTTATCGTAAACGTACAAGGTGACGAACCTTTTATTCCACCTGAAAATATTGCTCAAGTTGCAGCTAATCTTGCAAATCAAACTGAATCTCGTATGGCGACCTTAGCGATTAGAATTTCAGACGTTGAAGAAGCCTTTAATCCAAATGCAGTAAAAGTGCTTTGTGATAAAAATGGTTATGCAATGTATTTTAGTCGTGCGACCATTCCTTACGACCGTAATCGCTTTTTAAATAACGATAAAATTGAAGAGATAGGCGATTTCTACTTAAGGCACATAGGAATTTACGCTTACCGTGCTGGTTTTATCAAAGATTACGTAACGTGGCCTGCAAGTACACTTGAGCAGATTGAATCTTTAGAGCAACTTCGTGTACTGTGGCAAGGCGAAAAAATACATGTTTCAGTTGCTGAATCAACAGTGCCTGTAGAAGGGGTTGATACCCCAGAAGATTTAGCAAAGGCTATTGCTTACGCTAAGTCACTATAAAGATGATAAATGGTAAGCATCTAAAGATGCTTACTCAAAAGTTATTTTTTTATTTCCCTCCCGAAACATTAAGCATAGTACCTGTCGTAAAAGACGCCTCGTCAGATAGTAGCCAAGCAATCGCCTGCGCAACTTCTTGAACGGTTCCACCACGTTGCAGTGGAAGATTATGCTTGAGGCGATCTACCCTTGCCGGCTCACCTGCATCAGCATGCATGTCTGTGTAAATCAACCCTGGCCTAACGCCATTCACCCGTATTTGATCTGCAGCAACTTCCATAGCTAATCCTGTTGTTAGAGTATCAATAGCACCTTTAGAAGCCGCATAGTCGATATATTCATTTGGTGATCCCGTTTCTGCAGCTCCACTCGACACATTCACAATAGCCCCATGAATATTATTAGTTAACATTCGTTTTATCGCTTCTCTACAACATAAAAAATAACTGGTAACGTTGGTGGTGAGCATATGATTAATACGCTCGGCAGACATATCAATAAGGCGACATTGAGGTAATAAAATTCCTGCATTGTTTACAAGGTGGGTTATCGGACCAAGTTGTTCATCAATAGTATTGAAAAGTCGCTCAACTTCGCTCTCAATAGACACATTCGCTTGAACTGAAATCGCTTTACCACCTTGAGCAATAATATTAGATACCACATCGTCAGCTGCATTTTTATTCTTATTAAAATTCACACATATTGCGTAATCTTTTTGTGCTAATAACTTCGCTGTTTCTGCGCCAATACCTCGACTTGAACCTGTCACTAGTGCTATCTTTTCCAAAGTATATTCCTTATACAAAATAATGTGGTGATAATGTGTATTTCTTTAATTTAATCAATGTGATGAAAGTAATTTATGTTGTTGCTTTAATAGTAAAATAGGCATTTCCCCCTTAAATGTAAAGAAAAGAAAAATTAATAGGAGAGATAAACAGTAAATGTTAACGAAAAAACAAGCGATGTTAAAAATGATACAAAAGGGTGTTATTGACATGATGCCTTTGAACTTAGCTGTGCTCCCTTGGGGGATTTTATGCGGTTCGCTCGCGATACAACGAGATTTTTCGGTTCTTGAAGCGCTGCTTATGCCGATGATTGTATTTGCTGGCGCTGCACAACTGGTTGCTACTGAGTTAATTGCTGAAAATGCGCCCCTGTTAACCATTTTATTCACTATATTCATCATTAGTTCGCGGCACTTTTTATACGGCTTAGCGTTACGTCAAAAATTAAAAATATTACCTTTAAAAAAACGAGTCGCCATAGGTTTTGTATTAACTGATGAGCTTTTTGCTTTAACGACAGATAAAAAAGCATTAAAGGGAAAGTTACGGTTAGCCTACGGTATGTCAGCAGGGTTTAGTTTCTATTTTAGTTGGTTACTCTTCAATATTATCGGTATTGTTGCAGGAGCATATTTACCCGATTTAACGACCTTAGGTTTAGACTTTGCAATAGCGGTGACCTTTATCGCGTTAGTTATTCCTACTATTACAACATTACCCGTATTTGTTGCGGTTTGTGTATCAGGTGTATTATCCGTAGTGCTTAAATTAATGCATGTAGAACTAGACTTAGTTATTTCCTCCATTGCAGGCATGTATTGCGGCTACATAACATTACGATGGAAGAACCAACATAAACTTAACGAAATAGTAGATTAGAGGTTACTGATGACATTATTAACTATTTTTCTTTTAGCGATTATTACCTTCACTACTCGATACCTTTTTTTGCACCCTGGCTTGCCAGTAAAGTTAGGTCCGAAAGTGGTGAGTTTTCTAAATTTTAGCGCGCCTGCGGTATTAACTGCTATTTGGGTGCCTATTATTTTTGTTCATGACGATACGTTGAATGTAAATCCACTCGACCCTTTTGTCTTATCGGCAACCATTGCTGTAGTCATATCAGCTAAAACTAAGAGCATTTATTGGACGGTTGGAGTGAGTGTTTTGGTTTTTGCGTGCATGAAATTCTTTTTGTAATTTCAGCTCATTTATTCACTCTTCTATAAATACAGGTGATTCAACGCTTATTTCTTGAATCACCTCAATGTTCACTCGTAAACTGTAACGAAATTACCGGGGAATATTACAATGAGTTTCATTAAAACAATTACCAGTATTGCTATTGTTGCAGCACTTTCATTTTCAGTTGATGGTATTGCAGCAGATAAAAAAGAGTCAAAAGAGGTTAACTCTAGTTGGTTAACACTGTCTAAAAAAGAATTAAAAGCGGTAGAGTCTTACGCGAAAGACTACAAAGACTTTATCTATAAAGCCCCCACAGAGTTAACCTTTGTTGCTGAAACAATAAAGCGTGTTAAGCGTAAAGGTTTTACAAAACTTACAGAAAAAAGCCGTTTAAAACCAGGTGCACGTTATTACGATGTAAACCGTGATAGAACGATTTCATTAATTGTTATCGGTGAAAATGGTTTAGAAAAAGGCACACGTATTGTAGGAGCGCATGTTGATTCACCTCGTTTAGAATTAAAAGGCCGCCCACTTTATGAAAAAGAAAAGTTTGCGTTATTTCAAACCTATATTCACGGTGGCATTAAAACTTATCAATGGGTGAATATTCCTTTAGCTATGGTTGGCCGTGTTGATAAAAAGGACGGTACAACAGTCAATATTTCTATCGGGTTTGATGAAAATGATCCGATTTTATTAGTGCCGGATTTAGCGCCTCATGTTGATCATCCTAATCGTTCTCGTACCAGTCGCGATGTTATAAAAAAAGAAGAGTTAGATGTACTTGTTGCCGCTAAACCGGGTTTAGATAAATCTGTTAAGGACTTGGTGACTGACTTCTTGAAAAGCGAATACAATATTGAAGTAGAAGACTTAGTGTCAGCAGAATTGGCTTTAGTGCCAGCAACTAAGCCGCGTGATGTTGGTTTTGATCGCAGCATGATTGCAGCATACGGGCAAGACGATAAAGCTTCTGCTATTGCAGCAGTCAATGCCATTATTGCTCAGAAAAAGCCTAAGTATACTTCTATAGCTTATTTAGTAGATAACGAAGAAGTAGGTAACATTAATAATACTGGCGCTAGTTCAAGTTATTTAGTGGACTTATTAAGCAGCCTTTTATACAAAGAAAAAGGTGATAAGTATAACGACTATCATTTACGCAAAGTATTACGCCAAACTAAAGTCATATCGGCTGATGTTAATCCAGGTGTTAACCCTGCGTGGGCAAGTGTATGGGAGCTAGGTAACGCGCCTCGTTTAGGTAATGGCATTAACTTAAAATTATACGGTGGTGGTTTTAATGCCAACTCTGAATACATGGCTTGGACACGTAACTACTTAGATAATAATAATATTAAGTGGCAAACATCTACCTATAAAGGTAAAGCTTCAGGCGGAACCATAGGTAGTGACTTGTCGAATGACAATATGGAAGTGATAGATTTTGGTGTGCCAATTCTGTCTATTCATTCACCTTATGCGGTAGGATCGAAAGTAGACTTATATTCATTGTACAAAGCAATGTCTGCTTTTTATCAAGAAAAGTAATAGTACCTACGGAGCAGTGATTGATAAATGACTGCTCCGAACTTTTAGGTATGACTTAATGCTTCTTTAGCAAACACAGGATTAGCATACATGGTAAGCAGCCATTTTTTTTGTGCTGCGGTTAACTGTTCCATACGACTGCTTAACGGGTTTGGTTGATCTAGGTTTTCTTCAGAATCTTTTATTATTTCATACGCTTTTTGATTACTTTCATAAAGCTTGTAATGACTAATGATTTGTTCATCTATAGCTTTTGCAATGGCTTTACTATCTTCAAATTCACCGGAAAGTGGTTGACCAAACTCTATGTGGATCTGGCCTTTTTTACCGACTAAGCCACGTGTAATACTATCAAAATCTTCATTTTCAGACTTTTCGTATTCACCGGTAGCTTCTTTAGCCGCTAATTCAATTGCTTTATGTCTATCACAAGGGTCAAACTCGTACGAGATCGCGACAGGGATTATGTTCAGTTGCTTAAGATAATCGGCAATACTTACTGTTTTACTTTTATTTAGTAACAACATTGAAATTAACGCAGAGTTTGTTTTATCTATACCGTCTTTTGCTCTACCTTCTTTTTGCGCTATCCAAATATTCTGCTTACTTTCAGTTAACGTATGGTGAATATAGCTAGATAAGTTTTTTGATGCGTTTAACATTGCCCGTTTAGTTTTTTCACTGCGTTTAACAATAAAGCTTTTATTGAGTCGCATTAAGTCAGAGACCCATTCTTGATTAAGTAGATTATCACCCACGGCAGCTTCAACTGTTGTTAGGTTACTTTGAAATAGAGCTATATTAATCAAGGCGGCATCTAAAACAATGTCTCTGTGATTACTAATAAATAAGGCAGGTTTGCTTTGATCTATGTTTTCAATGCCATTATATGAGAAATGGGTACTGCTGGTATCAATGAGATGATATAAATATTTAGCAACTTCTTGCTGAATAGTATCAATATTTTTAATTTTTTTAGATTTACGTTTTAAATACACTTGCACAATAAAGCGGGCGAGTGGAGGACAAATCTTATGAGTTTTAGGCAGTTTTATGCTTGCTATTGAAGATTGTAATTTAGGTTCATTAACAAGTTTTTTTATTACGGAAGGCACCTCATCATCACGATAAGGTCGAATATCATCAAACATTCTTCATCTCAAATTAACGTACAAATAAATAACTCTATCTAGTTATTATATCGTAATAATTGAAATGGTTGATGATTATATTTATTTTTTAGTAAATCTCCACGCCCTGTGAGTGTGGATAAGGGCGTGAAATTTATGTCGATGAAATTAATGGACTATAATTTTGCTAAATCTGTAATTTCTACATGTTGTGGTTTACGATATTTGCTTAATAAAGTGTTAATTTTTTCAGGGTTTTTACCGTATTGAGCAACAAAATTCATAATGTGTTGGTCATTACATTGCACTTTATTGGCAACATAATCCATTCTTAATCTATTTTCTTTTACTGTTTTACGGAATTTCATCTTATTTCCTTGTACTGCGGCCATACATACATCAGTTGTAACTGAGCTGTCAGTAGCATGAAAAGACGCAGCATTTGAGGCACCAGCGATTGTTAAAGAAAGTGTTAAAGTGGTTAAAATTTTAGTCATTGTGTTCATGGGTAATCTCCTAAGTAAGTTGAAAAGGATATTGCAACTGAGATGCCAATATTTTTATTTGTTAAAAAACAATGGCTTAAGGTTGTGGTGGTTTGTTTTACTATTAATTAGTTGTATTTTAAAAACATGAAATGGTCAAAATAACCGATATTTAGTGTTTTTTAGTATATTTGTTTTTATTCTGAGCATAATGTTTCAAAATGTTTATGAATTAATCGATTTTCTAATGAGCTAGGATGACGCAGTTGATATTATTTATAGCTTGAAAAATATAATTAACAGCGGAATGACTACTTGCTACTACTTTGCTTTTTAGTTGAACGTTAACTTGTAAAAAAGGGGGGATGCAGGTTAAATACCCTGTAAGTGAGCATTTTTAATGTTTATAGATCAAAATCAATAAGGTCATCTATACTCAATAGTAGGCTTGTTACAGGAGTGTGCCAAACTTTCAATTTTATAGTCTACTAGGGGCTGTTTATCTTTGTTCATCATTTCTGCAAGAAACTATTTTAACGTTAACAAGCAGAATGAACGAAATTTGGTTATTCGAAATAGCCATATTGTAAAGCCACTAGCGTTAAGAATAAGTATTGCTCGAAGGGTTAGGTCTCAAATTGATTTACTCTGTGTTGAAAGTCATTGATTAAATGACACTATTTTTGCATTAATTAAAGTAATTTGATCTCTGAGCATAATTATCGAACAAAGATCAATAACGTTTAGGTTATAGGTAATTTTTATCGTGCTTAAAATAGATTATCAAATTCGGCAAATATAAGTGTGAAACTAATCTTTACGTTTACTTTGTTGTTATATAGAGAAAGTTTTTGTCATGTTGTTAAATGTAATTTGTCTTTAAAAACAATGAACTGAAATATTTTAAACAAAAAAAACATTTTTTTACTTGGGTTTTTGTTTATTAGCCCCCAGTTCATTTATGAGTAACAACTAAAAGGAAAAACTATGAAAATAAATCTTTCTGGTCATCATGTTGAAGTTACTGATTCAATAAAAGAGCACTTAGAAGAGAAGTTTGCGAAAATAGCGAGTCACTTTCCCACTATCATTTCATTAGATGTCATTCTTTCTAAAGAACACGGGCAATATCAAGCAGAATTAATTACCAATTACGAAGGGGTTCGAATATCAACGTCAAATAAGAATGATGTTATGTATCCTGCAATTGCAGGAGCAACCAAAAAGCTAGATTCCGCTTTAAATCACCGAAAAGGTCAATTAAAAGCTAACTTGCATAATAAACCGCCAGTTACTGCACCCGATATAGCACACGAAAAAGTACAAGAAATGAATTTATCGTAATCTTTTCTTTATTTTAAACACAGTCAGGGGGAAACTCCTGACTTTTTTATTTCTACCTATGTGATTTCTCAATATTGAAAATTTCTAATTCAGTCGAATTAAACGACTATGAGTATGAGTTAACAGCTATTCGTGCCCAAGGCGCTGGCGGACAAAATGTTAATAAAGTCTCCTCTGCAATACATCTACGTTTTGATATTAATGCATCCTCTCTTCCTGACTTTTATAAAGAAAGATTATTGGCATTACGCGATAAGCGAATTACCAAAGAGGGGGTTGTTATAATTAAGGCGCAAGTGCACCGTACTCAAGAAAAAAATCGTGATGACGCAATTAACCGCTTATTAGAATTGATAAAAAGTGTTGGTGTTGTTCAAAAAACTCGACGTGCTACTAAGCCAACAAAAGGCTCTCAACGTAGACGTGTAGATAATAAAAAACAGCGTGGCAATGTTAAAGCGATGCGCGGAAAAGTAGGCTTTTAACCCTCCATTTACCTCCCTTAAATTACAACTTAAATTAATTCATTACATATTAAAAGATAAAGTGCTACATTATTTGTAGCAACGATAAATTTAATAAACTTGGTGATAATTTATGAAATTACCGTTACCGGGAACTCCTGTGCGAGGTTCACAAACCGGTAAACCTATAATGGCTTTACTTGATTTGCTAGGCAGAACTTGGGCGTTGGGGATTGTGTGGAACTTACATTACGCACCTTGTACATTTAGAGAATTACAAAATAAATGTGAAGACATTTCGCCAACCTTGTTAAATACACGAATTAGAGAGCTGATCGCAACCGCTATTGTTGAAAAAACATCAAAAGGGTATGCCTTAACTTCTCTTGGACAAGAGCTTTTTGAATTAATGAAGCCAATGGGTACTTGGTCAAGTTTTTGGGCCACTCACTTAAAGGAAAATATATGACTGAATTACAAAAAACAGAGCGTTTTTCTTTTTCAAAAATGACTTTAGATAGAAAGTCTTCGTCGAGAAAGAATAATGAATGGTTGAGTGAGCAATTAAAAGCTACTGATACAAAAATAATTTTGTTGTACAAAGGTAAGTTTGTTTTTGAAAATTCTAATTTGCTCACTATAAATTATACTCATTTGATCTCAGGGAAATATCCTGAACTGATTAAATTTATCGATTTGTCTTCTTTCATCTTTTTAGGAACAAATCTTCAGCAAGCCTATTTTGCATTAGACATTTCTAGTACAAATATAGAAGTATTTTTTCAACAACAATCAGCTCAATTAACATTGAGCGATTTACGTTCTTCACTTGCCTTTTTAGATCCCAAACAAGCCTCTATTTTAGGCTTTGCCAGTAACTTAAGTTATTGGCATCGTGCTAATAGGTTTTGTGGTTTTTGTGGAAGTAAAACACAACGGTTACATGGTGGGCATACTGTACAGTGTTTAAATGAAACCTGTAAAAAAGAGTTTTTTCCAAGAACTGACCCTGTTGTTATTATGTTAATTGAACACAAGCCTAAAAGTGGCCCTGCGATGTGTTTATTAGCTGAGCATCATAGAACACCAGAAAAGGTGGTTTCAACACTTGCTGGTTTTGTAGATCCAGCAGAAACCCTAGAGCAGGCGGTTATCAGAGAAGTTAAAGAGGAGGCAGGGGTTAATGTGTCTAATGTACAGTACATTACTTCTCAGCCATGGCCTTTTCCGTCTTCATTAATGCTGGGTTTTCATGCTCAGGCTGACGATCCAACCATTGTTATTGATGATGATGAAATACGAGATGCTAAATGGTTTACGGCTGAGCAAGTTAGAAGTTTTGATAATTGGGGTGATGAAGGGGATAACTATAAATTACCTAGAAGAGAATCTATTGCACGATACCTTGTTGACCTTTGGCTAGAAAAAAATCCCTAATGAACTTGAGCAAGCTAAAACTGTTGATAAGTTTAAGGGGGAAGTGAAAGACTTTCCCCTTAACGTATTTCTTCACTGAGTTTTAGCTGACTTTTAGCTTTCTTATGGTTATTAGGCTAACTAATAAAGCCAACATCCAACCAATAGAGCCGCCGCTGTCATTTTGTGAATCAGAGGTAGATTGATTGTTTATTAGAGTGTTTTCTACGGGAGTTAAGTTAGCGGCAGTTGCAGCTGACGAATCAATAATGACAACTTGGTTGATAATAAGTAAATTCTCTGTTGCGATGTCGCTTACTTCGCTGGTACTGCAATCAAAATCAACTAAGGGTAAATTATCAAACGGAGCACCGGCATCACATGTTTGAATCGCGGCAAGTGTATCTATTTTTTCCATGTCTCCTTCAACTACCTGTCCAAATACAGTAAAGCCACCGTTTTGAACATCTAAATTGGCACTGTTGTTAGCTAAGTTAAAGAACCATTGATTAGTTGCACTATTTTCATCATCGCTAAGTTTAGCCATGGCAATTGTGCCTCTAAGATTCGAGTAGACAGGTTCGTTAACTACAGCTGCCATTGTGGCAATCGACTGAAATTCAGCACCATCAAAGGTAAAACCACCACCTTGAAGAACAAACCCAGGCATACTTCGGTGAATCATTGCACCAGTATATGCTCCGTCATTTTCATAAGCTAAAAAGTTTTCAACCGTTTTAGGTGTCGTTTCGTCAAAAAGGTTCACTTGTACCGATACTTGGGTATTCCCATAAGACATTTGTAGTTCGACAATTGTCGCTTGTGAAGTTGTTGAAACAGCCAGTAATAGTAAAGATGAAAGAGGTAAAAGTGTGTTTCTCATGAAGCGTTTAAACATATTAATTCCTGTTATTCTTATTAATTTCTTTAGATAGTAAATACAAGTGATAAAAACAACAATAGCCTATAAACGTAATGGTATATTTATTATTATTATTTGTTTTTAACTTACTGATTTTTATTTGGTAATTGTAATGTGTCTTTTTGTAATCATATAGGGGGAATTTATATCTACATTAACCCACTGCTTGTTTTACGAACAACTTGATTAAAAAGTGAACTTACCTTATAAATAGATAAAATAATAAGAATAAAGAAGAGAAATACAATGCAAGTAAATAAAAAACTATGGTCTTTTATTTTTGGTTGTTTAATTGCTGGATCATTTGTGTGGTTAATTAGCTTGGCTAAATCAGTATCTGTTCCTGATTTTTTGCATCCATACCCTGATTTTATTATTGATTATTATGCTGCATCAGTAACAAGTGTCATGGCTGTTTTACTGACAATATCTATGATCATTATTATGGGAAAAGTTTTTAAAGTTTGCGCGAGCGAACATCCATTTTGGTTAGCATTACCAAGTATCACTTTTGTATTTTTAACTTTGTTTGCTTCAAGTTTGATGTTGAGATCTATGCTGTCTGCTGCAGTTCCTGCGTTAATTATTATGAGTCTAACCGCGATATTTTTTAGATTAGTAAAAGTGAAGAAGCTTAAAGAAAGTTAGGGAGGGGGATTTAAGCAGCGCTCAAAGATATTAACCATTGAGCGCTTTTATAGGGCTAAACTTTTTCGCTTGGAACACTTGTTGGGCTAATGTGTTCAATAGGGTAACAACCGAGTATTTTTATAAAATTTGTATGTTGTGTAATGTCGGTGATAGCTTCTTGCAAAGCGGCATTCTTTATATTAGCTTCTACATCTAAATAGAACATTTCTTCCCAAGGACGTCCTTGAATAGGGCGCGATTCTAGTTTACACATATTAATGCCTTTTTCTTTAAGCACTATTAAGCATTCAACCAAAGCTCCAGGCTTTTGACTTGTCGCTAATACAATGGCTGTTTTTGCAGGTATTTGTTCTGCAACATCAACTGGCTTACGAGCAACCAAAATAAATCGACTATGGTTTTCAGCTTGGTTAGCAATCGATTTTTCAAGTGCGTGTAATTTGTAAAGCTGGCCACCTTCTTCACTACCAATAACTGCAACAGTTTCATCCTGTAATTCATAGGCTTTTGCCATAGCGTCGGCTGTACTTTCACAATACTCAATACGAATACCAGACTGTTTATCTAAAAAATTACTACATTGAGTGAATGGTTGGCCATGTGCATAAATAGTTTTAATGGTATTTAAAGTCGTATTTACTGCCGTTAATAAACAATGTTCCACGGGTTGAGTAATTTCACCGACTATTGATAAACTCGTATGTTGAAGTTCGTCGTATACTTCGTTGATGCTACCTGAACTGGTGTTTTCAATCGGTAATACACCATAATCTACATGGCCAGCTTCAACTTGTTGCATAATGTCAGAAAAACTCTGGCAGCCCGACTCGATTATTTTCTCTGCTCTTCTTGAGAAATAGCGATGACTTGCTAAATAGCTGTATGAACCTTTATCACCTAAAAAGGCAACACTAACTGTAGGTACTTGAATATTTGGGTTAGCCAATGTTTGTAAGTAGGCTTGCTGGTTAAGAACCGAGTCTTCAATGATGGTATGAAAAATACTCGTCACATAATGCGCATCTAAACCTAACTTTTTACCTTCTGTGATTAATCTAATTAACAAGGCTTGTTCGCGTTGTTGATCACGTACCGGTCTAATTTGATGAGCTTTGCTTTTCGCAACATTTAGGGTCAGTGAACGGCGTTGAGCAAAAAGCTCTAATAGTTGTTGGTCGAGTGATGTGATTTTCTCGCGAATTTTGTCAAGATTTAGTTCTTCGTTCACCGGTGATTTCCTATAATATATTAGTTAGTTCGAAACATTGTACTTTAAGTTACCCATAAAAAAACCTCCGTAAGAGGAGGCTTTTTTATCGTTAATTTTACGACTCAAAAACATCCTCGCCCTTAGAGTATAAAAGGGAAAAGAAAGAGTTTTGAAAAATTAAAAGTTTGAATGTTGTTCATACCTTTATCGTATATACCCTAGTTGAATTATTCAACCGTTTCTTTATACGATTTTTGTTGAAAATATAAGGGTTTTTACTAGCCCTTAATTTAAGCATTGCCACACAATGGCAATAGGACATATTAAACTGACAGCCCAAACGAGTGAACGAAGCGTACTTACGTTGGCTAAATAGAGAGCATTGTAAGTAAGTCGAGCAATAATATAAACCACGGAAAGTTGTTGAATAAAATCCGAGTGGTTATTAGTTGCGATAGCTAACACTAAGGCTGGAGCGAAAATAATTAGTGATTCAAAGGCATTAAGGTGTGCAGCTAAAGCTCTTGCTCCAAACCCGGTTAATTTTGTTTGTTGATCTCGTGGATGATCGTTATCGTATTTACCTAATTTATTCATGGCAATCGCTACTGGAATTTTAGCAATAAAAGGCAGTAATAAGGCCACAAACAATACCCATATCAGTAAATTCATTATCTATCTCATTTTATTTTAAAATTATTTCAATACACTAAATTGTCTAAGCCGTTAAAACAAATAATATTTTTTATCGTAGCCATACATATAGTAGGGTTTTGTATCTAATTGTATATTTTATAAGGGCTAGCCCCATTTTTATTATGGCAGTTATTTGTTAATATTAAGTTAAAGTAGGTTACCGTTTAGGTTTTAGTGATGCTGTGCCAATATTTTTACTTGCTGAATCATTAAGCTGTAAATTTTACATTTATTATAAGAATTAATGTAAAACTAATTACGTATTGTTTGTTTTTGAATTAAGTTCGCGCTTCGTTGTATCAATAGTTTCCGCTTTTATTCATGCTCGTAGGAATAGCATAATTGTATGTTAATAGGTCACTTTGGATTGACCAGAATTTAAAATGGAAGAAAAAATGTCAAAAGAAAATACAAGATATATTCAAGATGGTGATTGGGTTTTTGAAATTAAAACCGTTCGAGCAATGAGAATTGATGCCTTTGGTAAGCCTTATTCAGCGATTGCAAACTGTAATTTAAATGGTAATTCGATGTACATCGATGGCTTACTAACTAATGATAATGACTTTAGTAAAGATGACTTTATGACCTTTCATCGTTTTTGCAAAAAAATGGGGCTAGACAATTTCACTTATCATCGTTATCACAATGGCGAATCATCGAGTAAAACGGTTAGAGTCAATAAAAATCCTAACAGCACCGAACCTCCAGAAAAAGATGTCTCTATTCGGTTAGTAAAATAATTCCTAGGGCTAACGGTAACTTTGAATAATTTAGCTATTGTAGTGTTAGCTGCAGGTCAATCATCGCGATTAGGCCAGCCAAAACAGCTTGTAGAAATAGAAAATAAAACATTAATTGAAAGACAATGCCTGCTAGCACTGTCTATCTCATCAGATGTATTTTGTGTTCTTGGCTTCGAAGCTGAATCGATAAAAAAACGTATTCAACATTTACCTATTTCAACGGTTATAAATTCTAAATGGCAACAAGGAATGGCTTCTTCAATTTCAGCAGGGGTAAGTGAGCTACCTGAACATATAAAACATGTCATGGTGTTGTTGGTTGATCAGTGGCAACTTGATCACACAACGTTATCTGAGATTACTGAACAGACTATGTTAAAGGTTGATGTTATTCACACTTGTACATCTGAAAAAGTGAATCTTGATGATAAACAAAGGATTGGTCCACCAACTGTTTTTCCTCAGGCTTATTTCCCCGAGTTGATTGCTATGGATGACAATAAAGGCGCAAAAGCACTGGTTATGAAATATTTTAAATATGTTAACGTGATGCCTTTCCCTCAAGCTTTTATTGATTTAGATGAACCAAAAGATTTAATACGACTTAGGCAGATATATCCTAACTAGCTAAGTTAATTAATAAGAGTTGATCTTTCATTAATTATTGAAGCTGCTAAAATGTCGCCAATTTTCAATATTAAGATCAGTCTCTGATAAATGTAAAATTGTGCTAGCGAACATTTATTAATAACAGCCTGTAATTTTTTAGCATTAAAGCATTCAAATATAAGTAGGTATTTCATGGCGTCGTTACAAGACCAATTGTTAAAAGCAGGGCTAACTACCAAGCAAAAAACTCGTCAAGCAAACAGTGATAAACGTAAAAAGAAAAAACAATCACGTAGTGGTGTTGAGCATGAAAAGAGTTTGCAAGAGCAAGTAAAAGAAGATTTAGAAAAATCTAAACAAGATAAAGCAGCTAAAGATACAGCATTAAATGCTGATATAAATGAGCAGCTTGCACAAAAAGAAAATCATTTAAGAATTCAACAAACATTACAACATCATCAACTTAAAAGAATTGATGGTGAAACTGTTTATAACTACACGTTTAATAGCAAAGTTAAAAAGTTGTTTGTTGACGCGATAACTCATCGAGCATTAGTGAATGGTCGTTTAGCTATTTGTGGGTTAGATGACATAACGTATGTAGTCACTGCTGAAACTGCAGCGAAAGTTGCCACGTTAAATGCAGAAGTTATTTTGGTTCAAAACGACAAAGTTGAGTCGGACACTGTTGACGAAGATGATCCGTACGCTGAGTTCCAAATTCCAGATGATTTAATGTGGTAAGAAAATGATTGTGTTGAACCCTAATTGGGTTTGACGTGTGGTATTTATAGTTAATTTAAAAGAGAAGTTATGTTTATTATTCGATGGATTTTAGGGCGTATTATACTAGGGTTAAATTTTGTTTTTTCACCTCGTTCACCTAAAAGGGCAATAGCAGAGCAAGAGGTAATTAATCAAAAAACTCAGCACTTGAGTTTGTATCAATTACCGGCTTGTCCTTTTTGCGTTAAAGTACGCAGATCAATGAAACGTCAAGGTTTACAAATTGGCATTCGAAATATCAAAGATGAAAATCATCGTGATGAATTATTAAACGAAGGTGGAAAAGCAAAAGTGCCTTGTTTAAAAATTGAAGAACCCAATAAACCGGTTGCTTGGTTATACGAATCAAATGATATTGTAGATTACCTCAAACAGTACGCATAACTCATTCGAAGCCTTTGCTATTACCGCAAAGGCTTTTTTATTTCTCCTAAGTGAAATGATTATATTCTAAGGCGGTCTTATTAAGTAATATTGTTGTTATAGCGACGTTCACTGAAAATTATGGCCTATAATTTTAGTTTATCGTTGTTGTTATGGAGTACAAATTACATGCTAATAAAGGTTCATTCCAAATCTACGCTAAAAGAAAACGAAGTAACTGACGAAAATACTTATATAAATCGACGTTCGTTGATTAAAAAAATGGGTTTTTTAGGCGCTGGTTCACTATTAGCGTCTGCGACATCTTCTTCTCATGCTGGTGGCTTAGATTTTTTCTCTTCAAAAGAAGATACTGTTTTTGCTAGAAAGTCATTAGCTTTTAAAAAGGCACAACCAAGCTCTGAAGTGCTAACACCAGAAAAAAAGGTGATCAGTCATAATAATTTTTATGAATTTGGTACTTCGAAATCAGATCCGATAAATAATGCTCAATCGTTTAAGGTGAATCCGTGGAAACTAACGGTTTCAGGTGAAGTTAATAAGCCATTTACTTTAGGCTACGATGACTTATTTACTCGATATCCAATAGAAGAGCGTATTTACCGTTTACGGTGCGTAGAAGCATGGTCTATGGTTGTTCCATGGTTAGGTTTTTCATTATCTAACATTATTAAACAAGCTGATCCTACGTCAAAAGCTAAATATGTTGCTTTTGAAACCTTGGATGATCCTGAGCAAATGCCTGGTCAAAGAAGTAGAAGGGTAGGCGGAGGTATTGACTACCCTTATGTTGAAGGATTGAGAATGGATGAAGCAATGAATCCATTAACATTAATGAGTGTTGGTTTGTATGGAAAAACATTACCTCCTCAAAATGGTGCTCCAATTCGCTTAGTTGTACCGTGGAAGTACGGTTTTAAAAGCATAAAGTCGATAGTAGGTATTAAATTAGTTGAAAAAATGCCACCAACTACTTGGAACATATTAGCGGCTAAAGAATATGGCTTTTATGCCAATGTAAACCCTGCTGTTGATCATCCTCGTTGGAGTCAAGCTAGCGAACGTCGTATAACTTCAGGTGGATTGTTTGCACGCAATAGAATTGAAACCTTACCGTTTAATGGTTATGGGGAAGAGGTTGCACACCTTTATAAAAACATGGATTTACGGAAGCACTTTTAATGGGTAAGAATCGAGTTGAATTACCCATTACCTTGATCAAGTTGTTGATCCATTTGTGCTGTCTGATCCCATTAGTATATGTATATTGGCAAGCTTTTAATGATGAGTTAGGAGCTGACCCAGTAGAAGCTGTTATTCACTTTACCGGTATTGGAGCTTTGAATATATTTTTAGTTTCGTTGGTTATTTCCCCTTTAGCTAAAAAACTAAAACAAGGAAAGTTATTGCATGTTAGGCGTTTAGTTGGCCTGTATGCTTTCACTTATGCGGTATTTCATTTGCTTAACTTCCTATTTTTTGAAGTGCAATTCGATATGTCACTTTTTGTAAGTGAGATATTTGAAAGACCTTATATAACCGTTGGTATGATCGCTTTTATTATATTAACAGCTTTAGCGATTACCTCGCCTAATGTTATAAAAAAATACATAGGACGTAGGTGGCAAACATTACACAATTTTACTTATTTAGCTGGCGCTGCCATGGTGATTCATTTTTATTGGTCGGTTAAATCAGAAATTATTGAGCCACTGGTATATATCACGCTTTTGGCTGTGTTATTAACCTTTCGAAAAGACCGATTTAAACGTTGGTTTAAATAGTTTCATTGACATAAGTTCTTAATCGTAGAAATACTATTATTAAGGGCATGAATTTAATCTTAAAAAACTGTGCATTTAACGCAATTCATCTCATTATCCTTCCCCCTTGCTTGCTGACTTTTATGAATATCTATAATGTGGGCGACATAGCGCTATATATATAAAATAGCGCATTCTCTCACTTATCATTACTAGGTATCAGGATAATAAAATGCGAACACATTTACCTAAAGTTTTTACCCCGTTAATACTGGTAGCAACTATCTCTACACTTGTAGGATGTGGCTCTGATGACAACGGAAAAGTCACCATCAATAAAAACCCATATCCAAGCACCTACACGCCGCTAGCTTTTGATAGCGTATTGTTTAAAAACGCAACCGTATTAATAGGCAATGGTGAGCAACTTAATGATGCTGACGTTTTAATTGAAAACGGAAAAATAGTTGAAGTAGGTACAAATATTAATGAAGATGCGGCTATTGAAATAGACGCAAAAGGTAAATGGATCACGCCTGGTATTATCGATGTTCATTCACATTTAGGTGTATACCCAAGTCCGTCAGTGGAGTCGCATGCAGATGGTAATGAAATGACATCACCTAATACTTCTGAAGTATGGGCTGAGCATAGTGTGTGGCCACAAGACCCAGGTTTTGAAGCGGCACGTGCTGGTGGTGTTACCACATTACAAATTTTACCGGGCTCTGCTAATTTATTTGGTGGTCGTGGGGTAACGCTTCGAAATATACCTAGTACGACCATGCAAGGTATGAAATTTCCTGACGCACCGTATGGATTAAAAATGGCCTGTGGTGAAAACCCTAAACGTGTTTATAGCAGTAAAAAAGTTGCTCCATCAACACGTATGGGGAACATGGCAGGTTATCGTATGGCTTGGTCTGAAGCGACTGAATACAAAAGAGCTTGGGATCGATATGACGCAGCATATGAAGATGATAATAGTATTGAAGCGCCAGTAAGAGATCTTGAGTTAGATACCCTAAAAGGTGTACTTGAAGGTGATATTTTAATTCATAACCATTGTTATAAAGCTGAAGAAATGGCAATGATGGTTGACTTAGGTAAAGAATTTAATTACCACTCTGGGACTTTCCACCATGCAATTGAAGGATACAAAATTGCTGATTTATTAGCTGAAAATGGTAACTGTGCAGCTATGTGGCCAGATTGGTGGGGCTTTAAAATGGAAGCATACGACATGGTACAAGAGAATGTTGCGATTGTAGATGCAGCTAAAAACTCGTGTGCTGTTGTTCATTCAGATTCAGACGTAACTATTCAACGTTTAAACCAAGAAGCAGCGAAAGTATTGTACCGAGCTAATGACAATGGTTTTGACTTGCAAGAAAAAGACGCTATTCGTTGGATCACACTTAATGCCGCTAAATCTATTGGTGTTGATAGTAAAACGGGAAGTTTAGAAGAAGGTAAGAATGCTGACGTGGTGTTATGGAATAGAAACCCTTTTAGTGTTTACGCTCAAGCTGAACAGGTTTATTTAGATGGTAGTAAGGTTTACGACCGTTTTGATGAAAAATACCAAGCGAAAAGCGACTTTATGTTAGGCCAGCCTTCATTATTAGAAAATGCATCAAATAACAAAGAGGAGAAGTAAGATGAATTTATTCACTAAAAACAAAATCGCAAAGCTTTGCGCGTTAACGTTAGTTTTTTCTTCTCAATTTGCCTTGGCTCATAGTTTTGTTATAAAAAATGCGACGGTTCATACGGCAACCAAAGATGGCATTCTTAAAAACGCGACTATTGTTGTTAAAAATGGTGTGATCAGTGCAATCAATCCTCGGTCTTATAATGAAACAGAGGTTATTGATGCTGAAGGTAAAAATGTAACGCCTGGTTTGATTGGTGCAATCAATTCTTTAGGCCTTATTGAAGTTAATGCAGTTGCCAACACACGTGATGCAAGTGAAGAAAAAGCAGATATTACCTTTGACACAAGTACCGCGTTTAACCCTAAGTCAACGTTGATCCCTTATGCGAGAAAAGCTGGGGTTACTACAAACATAGTTTCTCCTCGTGGTGGTAAAAGCATGTTTAGAGGGCAATCATTTGTTGTTAATTTATCTGGCGATTTTGACAGCGTAATTTCTGCTAACAATGCAGTTGTTATGGACTTAGGAGCTAAAAGCAAAGGTTCGCGTGCTACTGATATTCAAGATCTGATCAATACATTTGAAGATGCCCAAGAAAAGTTAGAAGAAAAGGCCGAAGAAAAAGCTAAAGCTGAAAAAGAAAAATCTGATAAAAAAGATTCTGATGAAGAGGTTAAAGAAGATAAAAAAGACAAAAAGTTAAAACGTGATGAGGTTATTATTAATGAACTTCTTACGGGCACAAAGAAACTAGTAGTACATGCTGAACGTGCTACAGACTTATTGGTTCTTATAAAACTTAAACAAAAATTCAACCTAGACTTGGTACTAGTAGGTGCCAGTGATGCCGTGTTAATTCAAGATGAACTAGCGAAAGCAGGTATTCCTATTATTATGGATGCTTACAGTAGTTTACCAACGAGTTTCGATACCTTAAATGCCTCTTTAGACTCAGCTGCGATCTTAATGAATGCAGGCATCAAAATAGCTTTATACGTTGGTGATGCGCATAAATTAGATCAGCTTCGCTATCGAGCGGGTAGTGCAATTGCTTATGGTGTTAAACCAAATGAAGCATTGGCAGCTATTACCTCTAATATTGCTGACATCTTCAACTTAGATACGGGTAAAATTGCAGTAGGTAAAAAAGCCGATTTAGTGATGTGGAGTTCTGACCCTTTTGAAATAAGCACCAAAGTAGAAAAACTATGGATAGCGGGTGACGAAACAAACACTACGACACGCCAAGATTTACTACGTAAACGTTACACTACAAATAGTGATATGCCTCGCGCCTACATTAAATAACGTTAATTAGCTGTTTTACAACATAAAAGCCGATGGTAACATCGGCTTTTTTTAACGATAAACTCGACCTGAATACTTTTACGCTATCATCCAACAACGCGATATTCTAAAATACCTTATCATCATCTTATCAATGTTTAACTACTAAGGGTTTTCATGTCGTCTGACATTTTATCTAAGAATGAATTTGGCCTTGTTAAAAAATCTATTTTTTCGAATACTTCATCACAAACGCAGGCTTTAGGGATATCAATCGATCATTCCTTATGTAACGCTACAATCAGTTTATATGGTGGCCATGTATTATCTTGGCAACCTGTTGACCAAGAACCTGTTTTCTGGATGAGTGATACAACGGCTTACGGAAATGGTAAAGCGATAAGGGGTGGTATACCGGTTTGTTTCCCTTGGTTTGGTAATTTCGACGCGAATACTTTTGAGCACACAAGAAATGAGACCTTTACGCAAGAGCAACAATCATTGTTGATTAATCATGGTTTTGCTCGCACAAATTTGTGGGAATTAGCGTCTGTTGAGATATTAGAAAGTCATGTGAAAATAGTATTAACGCTCTCTGGTGTTAATAAAAACCCTGCGTGGGACATTCCATTTGAATTAAAACAAGAAATAATTTTAGGGAAGTCGTTTTCTCAGCAGTTTTATATTACGAATAAGTCTGACCGTTCAATTGAATACACCGGTGCACTACATAGTTATTTTTCAGTCAGTGCTCCTGAAAATACCACCGTTGATCAGTTATCAGCCGTTGCTTTTGACGACAAGTTAAGTGGTAGTAAAAAAGTAATGAAAACACTCAATCACTGTAAAGGTCCTATCGATAGAATATATTACGCTAACAATACCATGAATATAGTTGATAGCGGTTGGAAGAGAACCTTACGTGTAAGTTCAACGGACTGTCATCAATGGGTACTGTGGAATCCAGGTAAAGACGTTGCAGCAGGTATGGCTGATGTTCACGCCACAGGTGAAAATGAGTATGTTTGTTTAGAAGCTGCGAATACGCAACCACTTGTTGTGCCTTCTAAAAGCACTGTTAAAATGGGTCAAACAATTGAGATTATTTAATTCGTAAATGTTTACGAATAAGGTCGTGCGTAAAACTGGTTTTTAAATAGAAGCCTCGCGGTAGTGTCATAAAAGGCTTGCCATTTTTATCAACCGCTCTTGTTTTCGCACGACTGTTTGCTGCTTTAGGCCTAATTTGCAGTACTTGCCCATGTTTTCCGGTAATGTTTTCAACTTCACCAAGCACAATCATATCGGTTAGCTCTTGCCAATCCATTGCCATCAAGCGATTTTCTTCCTCAGAAGGTGACCAGATAAAAGGGGTGCCGATTATCCGTTCTGTTATGGCGATAGTACGTTCTGAAACTACAGGTACCCATAAAACCCGCGCGAGTTTGTTTTTTATGTGGCTGTTGTCCCATGTAGCTCCAACTAGCCCTGTAAGTGGTGTAACACAAACAAAGGTTGTTTCTAATGGTTTACCTTCTCGGTTTATTGGTAATGATTTCAATTCTACGCCGAGATGAGGAAAGTCTGGCTCTGGTCTAGAACCCGCACTGGCACCCAATGCCTTTTCTAACAATAGCCCAATCCAGCCTTTCTCTCGCTTTAAATCTTGGGGTACTTCAACACCTTCTTGTGCTGCAAGTTGACCAAGAGTTAAGCCTGAGAGATTGTAAGCTCGAGTTAAAAGTTCGTCTTCATTTTGAGGAATATTAATATTGATAATTGTCGTTAAATCAGAGGCAATGAATTTTCTTTATTATCAGTCGCTAAAAGTATTCATTCAAGATAAATATTTATTTGCTCCTAACGTTATATTATGGAAGAATCAGTTAACTATTGATTTTTTGTTCGGGAGCTCCTTTGATAGATGCGGACGGCTACAGAGCCAACGTCGGCATAGTAATAGTCAATGATAGGGGACAAGTATTTTGGGCAAGGCGATTTGGTCAACATTCTTGGCAATATCCACAAGGGGGTATTGATCAAGGTGAATCAGCAGAACAAGCAATGTACCGCGAGCTTAATGAGGAAGTAGGATTAAGCCCTGAACATGTGAAAATTGTTGCGCAGACCAAGCACTGGTTAAGATATAAATTACCGAAACGTTTAATAAGACATGACAGTAAGCCTTTGTGTATTGGGCAAAAACAGAAATGGTTTTTGCTTAAGTTGACCGCAAAGGAGTCAGCCGTAAATTTATTGCATTGTGATCATCCTGAGTTTGATGATTGGAGATGGGTAAGTTATTGGTATCCTGTAAGGCAGGTTGTGTCGTTTAAACGTGAGGTTTATCGCAAAGTAATGAAAGAATTTTTATTGCCAGCTATGCCCACATATCGCTCAGATCGACGTAAGCGTCGAAGCTGATTATTATTATGCTACAATCAAATAGCTTACTTTTGTAGGCTATTTTTATTTTTGAAACACCATTTATTACATCAAGTATTTAAATTAATGTACTTGTTCAAAGTCCCCCTCTGGATTTGACGCTTAGCATTCTCCTATTTTATAGGAAATTTATAAGCTTAATTAACATAAACAAGGAAATGCATGTTAACCACGCTACGACGTATTGTTCTTGAATTTGCTCAAAATACTGAATTAGAAAGTGCGCTATTACACATGGTCACTCAAGTTAAATCAGCATTGAATACAGATTGTTGTTCAATTTATTTAGCTGACCATGATAAAGAACAATTTGTATTGATGGCATCTGATGGATTAGCTAAAGATTCATTGGGACGAACACGTATTGGCTTTTCGCAAGGTTTAGTCGGTTTAGTCGCGCAACGTGAAGAACCTATAAATATTTCTAATGCACACAAGCATCCCAAATTTATAAAAGCCCCAGAGGTACAGGAAGATGACCTGCACGCCTTTTTAGGTACGCCAATTATTCATCAACGAAAGGTGCTTGGCATTCTTTCTATTCAACAAAAAAAATCTCGATATTTTAATGAAAATGAAGAGGCTTTTTTAGTTACGCTGTCAGCACAATTGGCAATGGCTATAGCCAGTGCTGAAGCACGTGAGCTTATCTCACTAGGCAGCATACTTAAGTCTAAACAATTAAAGGGCGTGAGTGGTTCGTCGGGTGTTGCCATTGGTGAAATGGTGGTGATTCAACCTAAAATTCGCTTACAAACGATCTCACTTAAACGCCATAAAAATTTAAGCGTTGAACTAGCTCGCTTCGAACAAGCTGTGCATGAAACTCGACTTGAATTTGATAACATGACTGCAAAGTTGAGTAATGTGATTTCGGACAGTAGTTTAGATATTTTTGAAATGTATAAACAGCTGTTAGATAACGCTAATATCGGCCATGAAGTACAAGGTAAAATTAATGATGGCTGGAATGCAGAAAGTGCCTTAAAACTTGTTATTGACAGTTATATTGTGCAATTTGAAGCATTAGATGACCCGTATTTACGGGAGCGTGCCAGTGATATTCGTGATTTAGGTAATAGAATTTTGATTAACCTTTTTGACGGTAGCACTGGGCTTACAGAGTCTCAAGGGGCCTTTATCTTAGTTGCAGAAGACGTTACTGCTTCAATGTTAGCTGAGTACCAACATAGTGGGTTAAAAGGCATAGTGTCAATGTCTGGTTCAAATAACTCTCATGCTGCCATTTTAGCAAGGGCTCTTGGTTTACCTGCTATTATGGGAATAGATAAAATTCCTTTAGATCAATTTCATCAACAAACCGCTATTGTTGATGGATATAGTGGTGAGCTATTTATTAGTCCCAATGAAGCTCTTCGTAGAGAATACCAACACTTAATTGAAGAAGAATATGCGCTTGCCGATAAAGTTAAGCAAGTGGAAAAACTCCCCGCTATTACTCTTGATGGTAAAGGAATAGAGCTGCAGTTAAATGCAGGTTTGTCCTCAGGGTTTGAGCATTCCATTAATGTAGGAGCCGTTGGTGTAGGTTTGTACCGAACCGAAATACCTTTTATGAACCAAAGTTGTTTCCCATCGGAACTGCAGCAAACTACGTTATATGAACAAGTTTTATCTTCGTTTCCAAAGCAACCGGTTACTATGCGAACCTTGGATGTGGGTGGTGATAAAGCATTACCATATTTTCCTATTGTGGAAGATAATCCATTTTTAGGCTGGCGTGGCATTCGTATTACTTTAGATCACCCTGAAATTTTCCTTCAACAAGTTCGAGCGATGATCAAAGCTAACTACGGTCATAATAACTTAGAAATTATGTTGCCGATGATTTCAGACATCTCAGAGGTGGATGAAGCCACACGTTTGATCAACCAAGCGTATTACGAAATATCTTCAGAACTAACACTCATAGGAGATGAAAAGTTATCAAAACCTAAAATTGGTATGATGATCGAAGTTCCAGGAGTCATATTTCAACTACGTGATTTCGCTAGTAAAGTTGACTTCTTTTCTGTTGGGTCTAACGATTTAACGCAATATTTGTTGGCGGTTGATCGAAATAATGCACAAGTATCTGATCTTTATGATTCATATCATCCAGCTGTTTTACGTGCGCTTAATGCAATTGCCGAAGAGTCTAGTAAATACCTAGTACCATTAAGTTTATGTGGTGAACTTGCCAGTGATCCTGCCGGAGCTTTGCTTCTTTTAGCTATGGGCTACGACAAGCTAAGTATGAACCCTCATAATATAGCTAAAATAAAATGGGTTATTCGCCACGTAGAGTTACAACGAGCAAAAACAATTCTATCTCATGCGATGTCATTTACCTCAGCTAAACAAGTTCATACTTATTTAAGAGGACAATTAGAAGTTTTAGGTTTAGGTGGCTTTGTACGAGCAGGGATGTAATCAATAAATATGAACTATAAATGTTAACATCTATCCTTTTAGCTTGTGCAATAATAGGAATACTGGTTGGATTTTTATCAGGTTTACTAGGTATTGGCGGCGGTTTAATTATAGTACCTGCGCTGGCGTATTTGTTACCGCTCTTAAACATTCCTGCTGATATTGTGATGCCTTTAGCGCTAGGTACTTCTTTGTGTTCTATTGTTATCACTTCTTCATCAGCTACTTTTGCACACCATAAAAACAGAAATATTCCTTGGGCGCTCACCAAAAAATTTATGGTCGCCATTTCATTGGGGTCGCTATTAGGTGCGCTTATTGCTGATTTAATGTCTGCGAATGTACTTAAGAATATTTTTGCTGTCGCTGTCAGTACTCTTGCAACGTATATGTTGCTATCTGTACGTATTAAAAAAGTACGTGAATTACCCAAAGACATATCTATTTTTATTATCGCGTTTTCTTGTGGCATTATCGCCAGTTTGATGGGAATTTCAGGTGCAGCTATTCTTATACCCATTTTAACCTTTTTTGGAGTAACCGTGAGAAATGCTATTGGTGTTTCCACCACCTGTGGTTCACTGGTGGCAACCTTTGGTACTGTTGGTTATATCATCTCAGGGTTAGATGCTACAAACCTACCCGAGTGGAGCCTAGGTTATGTATATTTACCCGCGCTACTGGCTATTGTAGTTACGTCTTCTATATTCGCACCTTTAGGTGTGCGATACGCCAACAAATTACCCGTTAATACCTTAAAACGTATTTTTGCTCTTTTCTTAATATTAGTCGCGGTAAAAATGATTTTTACCTAGGGCTAGCTCTTAAAGTAGGATGAAGTAAAATAACGATGGATCAAAACAACGCTTGGCTTTATGATCTATAAAAATGGTACAACTTAATACGCAAACAATAGGAAACTTTTAATGAAAGCATATTTAGACTTAATGCGACATGTACACGATAACGGTGTAGATAAATCAGACCGCACAGGTACAGGTACTCGTAGTGTTTTTGGTCATCAAATGCGTTTCGACTTATCAAAAGGTTTCCCGCTTGTAACCACTAAAAAGTGTCATTTAAAATCAATCATTCATGAGCTGTTATGGTTTATTAAGGGCGAGTCTAATATCGCCTATTTAACTGAAAATGGCGTGAAAATATGGGACGCTTGGGCAACCGAAGACGGTGAACTTGGCCCTGTATACGGTGTTCAGTGGAGAAGTTGGCCTTCGTCAGATGGTGAAACCATTGACCAGTTAGCGACGCTAATTCATGATTTAAAAACCAATCCTGATTCGCGTCGTCATATAATCACCGCTTGGAATCCATCTTTATTGCCAGACACTTCTATTTCACCTTCTGAAAACGCGGCTGCGGGTAAACAAGCTCTACCGCCATGTCATACCTTATTTCAGTTTTATGTATTAAATGGCAAGCTGTCTTGTCAGTTATATCAACGTAGTGCAGACATATTTTTAGGTGTACCATTTAATATCGCTAGTTATGCATTGTTTACCATGATGATCGCTCAAGTATGTGATCTTGAATTAGGTGATTTTGTTCATACTTTTGGTGATGCTCATTTGTATTCAAACCATATGGAACAAGTGCAGGAACAGCTTTCAAGAGAGCCATTGCCATTACCAACAATGAATATTAATCCTGATGTTAAAAGTATTTTTGATTTTACTTTTGAAGATTTTGAATTAGTAGGGTATGAGTCACACCCACATATTAAAGCACCGATTTCAGTGTAAATTAAATAGGTAACAGTTCGTCTGTATTGCCCCTAAAAGTAAAAGCGAAAGTTATTGTAACTTTCGCTTTTTTCTATTAATCAGTCGTTATTAGGCAAATGGTCTTATCCGAAGCTCAGATTAGCTATCTAATCCATGCACACAACGTAGTAAAGTCGTTTCAGCAGATTGTAGATGCCTTTCCAAACTCATAATTGCTCCTGCATTATTGTGTGTTATTAAATTATTTAATAAATCTATATGCTCATTTATGGCAACGGTAAAACGTTCAAGTTCTCCGGTTTTATCCCATTGGTAATGGTAGTGACAAACAAACGAAACTATATCGAAAAATTGCTGTGTAAACCTATTTTTGGCACTTTGCAAAATAATTAAGTGTAAAGCCCTGTCTAAGTCTGGAAATTCCAAGTAACGATTTTCCATATCTTGGCTTACTTCCTGATGTTTAAATAGCAAGTCTTTTAACTCTTGCCAAACAGGGTGGCTTTTAGGGGATTTTAATAATTCTGTTATAGCTCGCATCTCTACCATTTCTCTAAATGAGACTAATTCACGTGCGAAATCTTCGTCAAATTTAACCATCTTCCATCGGCCACGAGGAATTTTTTCTATCAAACCATTGTTAGAAAATTTTATTAAAAACTCTCGTACTGTAATTGTTGTGCAGCCAGAGTTTTTGGCTAGGCTTAGTTCTGAAAACCTGTCTCCTGGTAATAATTTTCCAGTATTAATTAAGTTTAAGAAGTACTTTTCAATTTGTATGTCTTTGGTTGAATTTTTATCTTTAATATCAAAAAAATCGGTAGCATCAGGTTGGCGTAATACCACTTTATGTGGACCATCCCTTTTAACAATCTCGTGTTCAATTAAGTGCTCAACACATGAACGTACCGTTGTGCGACTAATGCTTAACAACTTTGTTAGCTCAATATCATTCGCCATAATATTTTGGCCGTCAGGAAGGTCGGCAATTAACTGAAGCATACGATTGATCGACTGTTTAAATAGGTAGGTTTTATTACTCACATTTTTTCCTAGTATCGCGATGTTTAAAAAATTTACTATGACGTTTTTATATTCAATTTTACATGGTCATAACTATATTTGTACACTTATATCGACCTTTCAATTTTTTTGTTTAAATGTGAAACACTGCTCATACGTGTTGTGTTTTAGTTGTAGATATTTTGTTGAATATGGGGGTATTTGTAATGGTATGTTTTATAGCGGTTTATTAGTTTTGTTTTTGATTACACAAAGTGGCTGTCTAATTTTTCATCAGCTGGTTAGGGGGAATATAAAGTGGTTTTACTATTGACATTAACACCTCAAATTTGTACTGTTTGTTTTATTATATATAAAAGAATGCTTATTTGTGTGGATTTATTACTTATTCACACAGCAACCTTTAAAAGTTGAACATTTGTAAAATACAAGCTGTACGGAGTTATCGTGAGTAGGTTTAGCTTCGTCTTTTGTTAAAATAAACGGTATAAAAGGAGAGTTCTAATGAAGACTTCAATGTTAACTATGTTTTTATTTGCTTTTATGGTGCCAACTAAAGCACAACCAATACAATCTGAAAAACCTAATATAATCATTATTATGGCGGATGATTTAGGTTATGGTGACTTAGGTAGCTATGATGGAATTCAAAAAACACCCAACTTAGACCAATTGGCTAAAGAAGGTATGCGCTTTACTGATTTTCATTCTAGCGGTACTGTTTGTAGCCCCACACGTGCAGGGCTTATTACTGGTCGTTACCAGCATAAGTCGGGTGTCGACGGGGTAGTTAATGCTGATCCTAAACACCCGTCCCACAGCTTTGGTGTTGACCCTAAAAGCGAATTATCCTTTCCAAGTTTAGTGAAAGCTCAAGGCTATAGCACAGCATTGATGGGGAAATGGCATATTGGTTATGAAAAACGTTTTCATCCTATGAATTTTGGTTTTGATCGCTTTGTCGGTTTTTTGTCTGGAAATATCGATTACATTTCACATTATGATCGTATGGAAACTTATGATTGGTGGCACAATGACCAACAAGTAGAAGAAGAAGGCTATTCAACTCAATTAATCACTAAACATGCAATCGACTTTATCCAAACTAATAAAGATAAACCCTTTGTTTTATATATTGCTCATGAAGCAGTGCATAACCCAATGCAAGGGCCTAACTCTGCTATACAACGAGGGCCAAATAAACAAAGTCAGAACAAAAATATTAAAGGCTCTGAAGTGTATAAACAAGTCATTGCCGAGCTAGATTCCAGCGTAGGAAAAATTGTCGAGACAGTAAAACGTGCTGGCCTTAGTAACAATACTTTGATTTTATTCACTTCAGATAATGGTCCTATGCCACTTTCTTCTTCTGGAATTTTAAGAGGAGAAAAAGGTAGCTTATTCGAAGGCGGTCATAGAGTTCCTACTATTGCTTGGTGGCCAAATAAAATTAAAGAAAATTCGGTAAACAAACAATTAGCGATATCTTTAGACATAATGCCAACTATTCTGTCCTTAACTGGCGGTAGTGTGCCAATGGATCATCAGTTAGATGGTATTGATTTAATGCCTACTTTATTGGGTCAAGCAGAAACACAAAGGGAGCTTTTTTGGCGAAATGGTGGTTTAAAAATAGATGCGACTAACTTGCTAACAAAAGATGAAGCTAAAGCTATGCGCTCAGGTAAGTGGAAGTTAGTGGTAAGCCCTTATTATGAAGATTCGAGCTTATATGATTTATCACAAGATATTGCTGAACAACATGATATTTCTGATAAATATCCTGAAATTGTTAAAAAAATGACAAAAAAAGTTAAAGCTTGGCAAGACGAAATTATTCCCTATTTACCTTATGAAGTCGTCTCAAAGAGCAGCTTTAAATGATGCTATCAATATTGATTGTAGCTACTTTATTGGTAATCTTTTATGGTGCCAAGCACCATAAAAGATTATTTCGGCAGGACTACTTTTTTAACTGGGCCGTCGAGCCTCTTTCTTTTAACTCAAAAGGGGCAATAAAGTGATTTACTTTTTTCTCTTTATCTTTATCTTGATTTTTAATTGATTCATCAATTATTTTAACGGCTCTAGCAGCCATTTCTTTGATCGGTTGGTGAATGGTAGTTAATTGTGGCCATACGGCAGAGGCAATAGCAGTATCATCAAAACCTGCAATACTTATATCTTCTGGTACTTTTAATCCTAATCCATGGGCGACGGCAATAACGGCAGTCGCCATATCATCATTACAGGCAAAAATTGCGGTTGGTCGTTCGCTTTTAGGTCTATCCAACAGCTCTTTTCCTGCTTGCATACCTCTTTTATAGCTAAAGTCACCATCGAGTACCCACTGATCATTTACTTCTAAATTTGATTCATTCATGGCTACGACAAAGCCTTCATATCTACTAGCAGCAGGTGAATGACTGGCATTACCACGAATAAATGCAATTTTTTCATGGCCGAGTTGTACTAGGTAATGGGTCATAGCACATGCGCCAGAAAAGTCATCAATAAGTACGGCAGGAGAGTATAACTTAGGGCTAGCAGAAGCAAAACTTAATACCATGACTGAGTTTTTTCTTGCTAATTGATGAACATCCAATGAATCACATATTGGTGGAGGTAAGATAACGCCATGCACACCTTTGTCAATTAATGCTTGTAAAGCATCAATTGGAGTAGGGTGGGCGACTAATGGTTCAATAAGTAACTCACAGCTTAAATTACTAGCTGAGCCTAAAGCACCCATTAAAAAGTTACCCAAATTTGATGAGTCAGGGTTGGTGAAGATAATGCCAATGCGTTGCACACCACTTCTAGCCGCTCTTGCCGCTAAATTAGGTATGTAATTTAACTCTTTAATAACGTCTTCAATACGCTTACGCATTTTAGCACTAACTCGATCTGAGTTATTAACGACTCGAGAGACTGTCATAGATGAAACGCCAGCATAGGCAGCGACATCGTGCACGGTGATCCCTTGTTTATTTAAAAACAGATCTTTTTTCAAAATTAATTCTCACTCTATCGTAGTTATTTATCAGCTATGTATATTAAACAGTAACTTTATTTTTACTTTAAAAAGAAGTTAACAATAACATACTTAGTGAATTACTCCCAAATTGTAATTCCGTTCTATTTAATAGAGTTATTATGGCTCTTAATTAAGTTGATTAAATAGTTAGGTTACAACTTGTTGATTATTATTTGTTTAATTTTATTTTTGGTCGGGGTACTCGATATTAAATAATAATTTAAAGCTTGATATTAATAACTGTTATCGATAACATGCCGTAAGAGTTAAAGTGTTCCTTTATTTTTAACTCAACTATTCGTTGGTTTCGAATAATTTTTGGTCTCTTAATAACTATGGTTATTATTGTCTTGTTATTGAGCTTCCCCCCTTTATGGAGATCAAGCAAGATTGATAACATTAAAATGCTTGGGAGATAGATAATTATTTGGTATATCAGCCCACTAATATATTTTTAATATGAACGGTCAAAATATATTAGTGTTTTTTAATTCAAGAGGGTTTTATGGCAAATATCAAGGCAATATTTTTGTCAATATCAGCATGTTATTCGGCACTTTATCATGTGATTATTTTACTGAATGCTAAAAGAGTAAATAGTATTAAAGAGGAAAGTTTTTATGGCGTCTAACTTTCGTGAAAAATCTGTTGATATTGCTCAGTCATCGTTACGAGAAACAATAAATAATCCTGCTCAATTTAACCTTGACGCTGACTTAACTCCTGCATTTTTACAGCGCGCAATTGATAGTGCGTTAATGAAGGTCAAAAGCAATATTGGTTTCTTTGGTGATAGTTACCCTGAGCCGTCATCTATTCAAGGCACCTATCAGAAAATTGCTAACAATGAATGGACTAGTGGATTCTGGAGTGGTCAATTATGGCTAGCGTACGAATTATCTGATGATGACGTATTTCTGAATGCAGGATTAGCGCAACTTAAGTCGTATTCACAAAGAATTAAAAATAGAGAGCAAGTTGATCACCATGATCTTGGTTTCTTGTATTCATTATCTTGTATTGCTGGTTATAAAAACACCGGCAATAGTGAAGCTAAAGAAGCGGCAGTTTTGGCGGCAGATTGTTTATTAGAGCGCTACCTTGAACCCGCTGGAATCATTCAAGCGTGGGGAGATTTAAATGACCCTAATGAAGCCGGTAGAATGATCATAGACTGCAATTTAAATTTACCACTTTTGTATTGGGCCAGTGAAGAAACCGGTGATTTACGTTATAAAAAAGCCGCTAATAGCCATATTAGACAATCGCTACGATACCTAGTGCGCGAAGACGCCTCCACTTATCATACTTATTTTCTAGATACTGTAACCGGTGAGGCCTTAAAAGGCGCTACTCACCAAGGTTTTTCTGATGATTCTTGTTGGTCTAGAGGGCAGGCATGGGGAATGTCAGGCTTTCCCTTGGTTTATCGTTTTTACCCCGCACCCGCATTAATTGAGCAAGCATGTCGTGTTACGAATTATTTTCTTAATCGATTGCCAGATGATTTGATCTGTTATTGGGATTTGGACTTTACTGAAGGTGATCAACCACGCGATTCATCTTCTGCCGCTATTGCGGTTTGCGGTATGTTAGAGCTACTTAAAAACTTGCCCTTAAATGATCCTGATAGAAAAACGTACGAAGCAGCAGCAAAAAGCATTATGGTCAGTTTAATTAACAACTATACAAGTGAAAAACACTCGCCCGGTAATGGTCTTATTGAACATGGCGTTTACCATCAGCCTAACAATGTTGGTGTAGACGAATATTGTATCTGGGGTGACTATTTTTATTTAGAAGCGCTAACACGCTTTAAACAAACCTGGGAGCCCTACTGGTGATAAAAATAGGTATATATTTTGGTAGCACTAAAGTTGAAGCGGCTGCCATAGATGGACAAGGGAGTTTTATCACCAGAATCGAAGCTGAAACACCCAATAATTATGATAGTGCCCTAAATACAATTAGATATTTAGTGAAAAAAATTGAAGATAAGCTAGGTGGTAGCATGTCAGTTGGGCTATGCATGTCTGGTTCAGTTTGTACGGTTTCTAAAAAAGTTAAGAACTCTAACTTATTGTATTTAAATGGTAAGGATTTTGATGCTGATATTTCAGAGGTATTAAAACGTCCAATTAAAATTGCCAATGATGCCAATTGTTTTACTGTATCGGAAGCCTATGATGGGGCGGGTAAAAATAAAAAAGTAGTGTGTGGCATTATTTTGGGTACAGGTTGTGGTGGTGGACTTGTGATTGACTCTCAATTAATTACAGGGGTGAATGCTATTGCCGCAGAGTGGGGACATAACCCACTACCTTGGGCAACCTATGACGAGAATAATTTACCCAAATGTTACTGCGGTCTTAAAGGCTGCTTAGAACAGTGGATTTCAGGTACCGGCTTATCACGTTGTTATGAAAAACGTACTAAAACTAAAAAATCGGGTAAAGAGATCTATGCATTAGCAAAAGCTGGAGAATCAAACGCCATTTTTGAGATAAATGCTTTAACAGATCGAATTGGTAGAGCTATAGCCAGTATTTGTAATGTTATTGATCCTGACGTTATTGTGCTAGGTGGTGGTTTATCTAATATAAATAGTTTATACGATGAACTACCTGAAATTGTTCAAAAATATATATTGAGTGATATTTGGCGTGGTCAAGTATTAGCTCCGGTTTGGGGAAGCTCATCTGGGCTTAGAGGCGCAGCCAGACTCTGGGATTAATTTATTATTCCCTATAACATTTAAAGTATTAAGTGAGATTTTTATGAATAATTTACAACTTTTTTCGGTTGAAGGTAAGTCAGTTTTTATTACGGGTGCTAGCCGTGGCATTGGTAAAGCGTTAGCGATTGGTTTTGCTAAGGCGGGTGCAAAAGTTATTTGTGCTAGCTCTAAAGCGGGTGGTACGGCGCAAACAATAGATGAAATTGAAAGCTTCGGTGGTAAAGCTTTTGGAGTACATGCTGATTTAGCTAACACGGATGAAGTGGAGGCTTTGCTCAGTAGTATATTAGCGGAACATGGTACTATGGATGTAGTGATCAATAATGGTGGCACCATATCTCGCTTTCCTGCTGCGGAATACCCGTTGAATGAATTTAAAAAAGTCATTGATGTTAATGTCAATGCTGCTTTTTTGATTAACCAAGTATTGGGTAAAGAAATGATTAAACAAGGCCATGGGAAGATTATTAATATTGCCTCAATGTTATCTTTTACGGGGGGATTAACGGTTCCTGCTTATACAGCCAGTAAGCATGCTATTGCCGGGGTAACTAAAGCACTCGCTAATGAATGGGCTAGCTTAAATATACAAGTTAATGCGATAGCCCCTGGTTATTTTGCTACCGATAATACCCAAGCGCTACGAGATAACCCAAGCAGAAATCAAGAAATTGAAAAAAGAATACCGTCAGGTGAATGGGGACAACCAGAGCAATTAGTCGGGGCAGCAATATTTTTGGCGAGTGAGTCGAGTCAGTATGTTAATGGTCATATATTGGCGGTTGATGGCGGTTGGCTAGCGAGGTAATAGCATTACCCTAGCATGGAGCTGAACGACTGTAGAATAACTTAAAACATTGGTAACTATTCAGCCAAAAAGACAGAAGACACCACATAGATCACAGAGGACATCGAGAAAAGCATATCGCGCTATATTCCTCTGTGTAGCACAGCGTCTCGGTGTTCTCTATGGTGTGTTATATAAGTAACCTGGTGTTTAGATAGCGTTTTGTAAAAAATGAAATTAAAAGATAAAACGTTTTTTACTTCCAGTGACTGAGTTTTATTGTTTTATCCGAAGATCAGGTTAACTATTCAGCCAAAAAACAGAACACACCACAGAGCGTACAGAGGACATAGATAAAAGCATATCGCGCTTTATTCTTCTGTGTAGCACAGCGTCTCGGTGGTATTATCTAAGCACTGAATAGCGATAACATTAATGGAGTTGCTAATCAATTGAAGTATATAAAATTAAATATTTAGGCTGGTAATTTAAATTAATTAAAAATAAATTCATGCTTAAATTTCTATGTGGTTGCTTAATAGTGGTATTTACATGGTTTATATTAAGCGGGTTGTCGTTAATCACATTTGAATTTTTTTGCTCCTATATGAATCTTCAATTCATATACCTCCACTTTTTAATGCATTATTTGAATTAACCTTTTTACATAGATAGGTTAAATGTTGGGTATTGCAAAATAAATGGACTTGTAACTCAAGGTTAGCACCTAAGTTGTCCTGCTTTCTCAAAATATTACGCTTTACCTTTTCTTATTTGTTTCATATGTAATAGGCATGCTAAGCACTATATATAGCTCACAGATCCTTTTTATTTCCCCCTTTAATTTTTTGCTATATATAAAACTATTGTAATTTATTAAAACAACATGTTATGGTTTGTTATCGATAACAATTTCGGTGTATTCTTTTATACGGTGCAATATCGAATGATACTTGTATAAAAAATTAATGCCTCCCTGGTTATCGATAACAGTGGGGAGTAAAACAAAAATACAAACAACAGGTCACATAATGATGAATAATAAAATCAAAACAAGAAAACTAAGTTTGGCTTTAGCTGTGGCAGCTGCATTGAACAGTCTATCAGGATCTGCTCTAGCTATTGAAAATGAGGAAGAAGAAGTTGAAGTTGAAGTCATCGAAGTTACGGGGATTCGAAGCGCATTAGCGAGTGCACTTGCAGAAAAGCGATCTGCGGGGAGTCTTGTAGAAGTCATCAAAGCAGAAGATATAGGTAAATTACCAGATAACAACCTAGCGGAAGTGTTAGAAAATGTTACTGGTATCCAAATAACCCGAACAAATGGTGTGGGTTCTGGCGTTCAAATACGTGGCTCCGATGCAAACCGAGTGGAAATTAATGGTGTTTCTACAGTAGGTTCGGGCACAGGTCGTGGCGGTATTAACTTTACTGACGTTCCGGCTGCACTAATTTCTGCTGTAGAAGTCTCTAAGGTTCCAGAAGCTTCAACGATTGAGGGTTCAGTGGGTGGTACCATTAACTTAAAAACATTACGTGGCTTAAGTTTAAAAGAGCGCATTACAACCGTTAGTGTAAAGGGCGAGAACAGCGATTTAGCACAAAGCACTACACCGAGAGTTTCAGCGACTTTTGGTGACAACTGGGAAACTGATATTGGTAAGTTTGGCCTAGTAGTAACGGGTAGTTATGCTGAGCAAGATGTGACTTCATTTAGTCCTCGTTATGACCGTGACAGAGTAAATCAGCCTGGTACTACAGCTAGTTCAGAAGATTTTACTTTCTTAAAAACTCAATTTTTCGTTCAGCATTTATTACGCCAAGAATACGAAACTAAAAACTTCTCAACATCTCTTGAGTTTGAACCTAATGAAAGTACCAAATTTTATATGGATCTAACGGTGAACGACCAAGATGTATCATCAAGAACCTCAAATATACAAATTTCAGGTACTGGCGGTAATCATGTTGCTGATCAAACTGTTAATACTTCTTTTGAAACCGTTGATCTTGGAAGTATAGATGGTCCAAATGGTACACTTCACTTAGGTGAAATCAACGCGGTATCAAGTGGTATTTTAGGTGTTGGTACTAATGTCGCTGGTAACGGTAATATAGATCCAAACATGCGTAGCCAAACAAGTGCTGGCGGTCGTAACACCAAAGGAAATATTTTTGCTTTAGGTGGAGAGTGGAACAGCGATAAAATGACGGTAAAAGCTGAGTTCTCTTACTCTGATTCTGAGACTGTTAACCCTGGCTTAAGTACAACACTAGACTTTATTAATCCAAATGGGCCACAACCTGTTGCAGCAAGTAGAGATAATGGTGTACCTATAGAGTTTAATGTAACAGACAGCATGGTAGAGTTCGGTATTGCCGAAGGTGCACTTTATAGTCCTTCAGAACAAGAACTTCTTGACCCAGCTAATTACGCATTACGAGTGATAACCCAAAGTGAGTCGGAAAGAAACAATAGTGATTCAGCATTCCGTATGGATGTAAATTACGATGTTTCAGATATGGTTTCATTCTTCACCGAAGTAGAAGCAGGTTTCCGCTGGAATGAAACCAAATCGGCTGGTTCATCTGAAAATATATCAGCTAACTTTGCTGGTCGATTATATAGACCGAGAGCTGATTTATTTGGGAGCGTTGTATCTGCAGGTCCAGACAATTATGGTGATGCAGATGACAGAACTTTGTTTATTGAGCACTTCTTGATGGCAGATAAAGATCTTTCTTATGAAAACCCTCAATTAGTTATAGATACTATAAACTCTGCAATTGAAACTAATAATACAAATCAAATCGCGTTAGGTAATTTAACTGCTGACACAGCATATGGAACATTGGCTGAACCAAATGTTGTTCTTGCGTCATTTAGCGATATTAGTGAAGAAACTACGGCGTTATACGCTCAAGGTAACTTCGACTATGAACTTGGTGATATATTTATTCGAGGCAACATAGGTGCTAGATATGTTAAGACGGAGAT
>Ga0209292_1000888_pt1 | contig 37993 bp, 31 predicted proteins | sample GOMGulsemesocosm_2_FD_184634 | JGI IMG/M metagenome (GOLD analysis project Ga0209292, IMG submission 184634) | Methane-oxidizing microbial communities from mesocosms in the Gulf of Mexico - GOM9C Gulf of Mexico (SPAdes) (version 2) | ecosystem: Environmental > Aquatic > Marine > Cold seeps...
ACAAACAAGTATTGTTAACTCTTCCTTAACGACGGTGATAGTGTCACTTAGGTTACGATGAGCCCATGTGAGGCTGCTCCTGTGCATCCTGCACTCGCATCATTAGTGAATCCATTCACGTCAATAGGACATGGCTAAGCTTCTATTTAGAGAAAGCCCGTAACTGACGTTACGGACTTTTTTGCATCTGTAAGGTGAATATGTTACTGGCACAGAAACGACTTGGCCAAAACTCTCGGCCGATAAATCTAATGCGTAGCTTTATCACCACTTGGAGTGTTTGTTATACAAATTATCCACTGCTGATAATTCATTTTATAGGTTATACAAAATCATAGTTTATTTGTTTAATAAATAAAACAATGAGTTATTTTAAAGTCATGTTTATTGATTTATCCCAAGAAACAATAGGTTATTCATTATTTGAAAACTAATTCATTGTGTTATTTACTTTTCCATAGGAATATGGAAAAGTACAACAAGTATACTCCTGGTTGACCAGACGTTTGATAAGGATATTAATAGCCGTTAACTTGTTTTTGTAACCCTAATAGGTAGCAGTTTGACAATATTATTAATTATAGATAATGATGCTATTCGTAATCGAGTAAGTATTAAATTAGAGTTTTCGGGGAAGACAATAATTCAGGCGTCTAATAGTGTTGAAGCTATAGATGTTTTACGTACTAGAAATGTCGAATTTGTAATAACGGAAGTTGATATAGGCCAAATAGATGGTTGGCGTCTGTCAAGGTTAATCCGAACTGGGAACCTTGCGCCAAGCAATGATATACCTATCCTTTTACTCACCGAAAATTATAGTGAACGTATTGCTGAAACTACGGCTCGTATGTTTGATATCAATAGAGTTATTGCTTACCAAGAACTTGATATTATTGATGATGTTGTAGAACAAGTTCTTATTGGGGAAGGGACATTAAATAATCCAAAAAGCATACTTGTTATTGAGGATACAGAGGATACTGCAAACCTAGTTAAACGAATGCTAAAGCATAGCTTTCTAGTTGATATAGCTTCTGATGGTATAAATGGAATAAAAGCATTTCGTAAGCGTTCATATGACGTTGTCTTATTGGATATTATGATGCCTGGCATGTCAGGCGATGAAGTGCTCGATATCATAATTAAACTTAATCCTCAACAAGTTGTTATTGCTATGACAGCTCACGGTACTATAGATTTAGCAGAACTCATGCTAATAAAAGGTGCTTCAGATTATATTCAAAAGCCTTTTAAAGCTGAACAATTAAGGAAGGTTTGCGATATCGCATCAAAACGTGAAGATTTTCTTATTGCTAATGAACAATTTGTAGCAAAGGCATTGGCATTAGAAAATGAGCAACAAAAATTTAGTTCTCTTTCCAAAGACCATTATCGAATCCTAGATAGTCTTAATAGCGTGGTAATAGAAATATCTGTTAAAGGTAGAATCATGTTTATTAATAATGCATGGTTTAAATGCTCTGGTTTTACAGTCTCAGAAACCGTAGGTAAATTATTTACAGATCTAATCCACGGCAATAGTTCAAAATTATATCTATATGTAAAAGAAGCATGTGCTCACATATTATCTGGTAAAAGCGTGCATGAAAATATTGAAGTTCAGCTGATTAAAACAAATGGGCTTTACTTCTGGAGTGAAATTAGTTTATCTCCATACTATAAAGACGATTTACTTGTAGGTATATCTGGGACTATTGACGACATTACCGTACGTAAAAATGCTGAAGAAAGATTAAAGCATGTTGCATTGCATGACATGTTGACAGGTATTCATAATAGACATTATTTTGATGATAAATTAAGAAGTATCTCTATAGCAGCTACACGAACTCCTAGTTTACACTCATTATTATATATCGACCTCGATCATTTTAAAGTGATTAATGACACTCAAGGTCATCATCAAGGTGATTTAGTATTAAAAGAAATTGCTAGAGTACTTTCTGAAAGAACGAGACAAAGCGATATATTATGTCGAATTGGTGGAGATGAATTTGCTTTTTTATTAATGGACACCTGCGTTGAGAATGCAAAAACTGTAGCATTAGAAATTTGTAAAAATATTGCAGATTCGAGCTTCAGGTTTGCCGAGAAAGTTTACAAAGTAAGTTGTAGTATTGGTATTTCAGAGATAGATGGTAAAGCAAGCTCTAGTGAAGTTTATCTACAACAAGCTGATATAGCAATGTTTGCAGCTAAAGAGAAAGGTCGTAATCGAGCTCATATTTTTAGAAAAGACGATAAAATCACCGATGAATTAAAACAAAGCTTTGATTGGGTGCAGAAGTTACAAAAATCGCTTTTTGACGATAGTATTATTTTACATTTTCAGCCGATCATTGATGTGAATACTAGGGAAGTAGAATGTTATGAAGCACTAGTTCGTTTAATCGTTGATGGTAAAATGATTTACCCTAACGACTTTATTCCTTCTTTGGAAAAAGCTGAGGATATGAACTTACTGGATCGACATGTTATCGGTAAAGCGCTTAAATTAATGCAACAAAACACTCTGTTAAAAAAAGTCGCTATAAACCTCTCTGCGCAGGCATTTACAGATGATCGTTTATTCTCTTTTATCGAAGATAAATTAATTCAATACAACATAGACCCATCGATGGTAGTTTTTGAATTAACTGAAAGTGCTAGTCTGTCAAATATAACAGGCACTCACCGCATGGTTAATAGACTTAATGAGTTAGGTTGTCATTTTTCAATTGATGATTTTGGAACGGGTTTTAGTACTTTTGCCTATTTAAAACAAATACCAGCAGGTAGTGTGAAAATCGACGGCTCGTTTGTAAAAGATATGCTTAAAGATCCCACCGATGAAGTTTTGGTCAAAGCTATAAATGATACAGCACATGCTTTAGGAAAAGCGACCGTTGCAGAATTTGTTGAAGATGAAGCGACGTTACTGAAATTAGAACAATTGGGTGTCAATTATGCGCAAGGATATTACATAGGAAGACCCTCTGACATAGAAAGTATTAGTGAGAACCTAAATCCATCTTTATTAAGAATAAATGAATAGTATATTTTATATATTTGTTACTTCAACGGATAATCTTAGTTAACATTTATTTATATATATTGTACTTAATGATAACTGCTACAGTATGAAGCTTTTTAACCGACGGTTTAGTCAATTAAGTTTATTGACTGTTAGCTAAATATGATAAATTGAAATCATTTAGCTCCAATTGCAAACGTTACTAAATATTGAAGTCGAAACTAAAAGAAAATAATTTAAAATTAGACAAGGAAAATTATTTCAGAGAACTCTGGATAAATTCAAGCAATAGGTTTATCGAACTTATTCTTTTTAAAAATATGATTAGTGGAATATTAACAACGTTATGAAGGTCACGATATATGCAACTTAAAATGCTTTCTCTTGCCGTACTTTGCACTTTGAGTAACTTTGCTAGTGCAGACGAAATTGAAACCAGCGGAGACGACTATTTTGATGACTTTTATGGCAGCGAAGAAATGGTTGAAATTGCAACAGGAACAAAGAAACAATATCACCTCTTACCTTCAGTAGCCTCTGTTATTACCGCACAAGACATTCATGATATGGGGGCCATGCATCTAAGTGAGGTATTGGAAAGCATACCTGGGTTGCACGTTATGCCGTCATCTCTGGGGCGTACGACTCCTATATTTTCTGTGCGTGGGATCTTAACTGGCTCTAATCCGCAATTATTAATTTTAATGAACGGTACTGAGTTTAAACATCCCACGGGTGCGGGATTAACGTATAATTTTAAATATTCACTTCATAATGTAGAACGTATTGAAGTTATTCGTGGTCCTGGTTCTGCTGTTTATGGTGCTGACGCGTACAGTGGTGTAATTAATATTATTACAAAAAAAGCGGATACAGAGACTTCAGTTAATGCGGGTATAAATATAGGCAGTTTTTCTTCTTCAGAGATATGGACCAATATTCAGTGGGTAGAAAATAGCTTTAAGGCAGGCTTATCACTATCAAAATATAAAACCGATGGTGATAAAGGTCGTAAAATTAATTCGGACTTACAATCAACCTTTGATGGTTTATTTGGCACCTCAGCCTCACTTGCTCCTAGTTATATGGCTAGTCAGCAAGATATTACAGATATTCATTTGGATATCGCCATTGAAAATTGGTCTTTAGATAGTTGGTATTGGGGCTTAGACAATGGTGGAGGCGGTGTTGGCGGTGTACAAACGTTAGATCATAAAGGTAAAGAGAACGCAGACAGTTATTTGACCAAACTGTCATATAATAATTATAATGAGTATTGGAAAGTAGAAGCTAACGTATCATATTACAGTATTGAAGCTGATAGCTATTTGGTATTATTTCCTGCCGGTTCATTGTTACCCGTAGGTGACGATGGCAACTTATTCACTCCCAATTTACCTGAAGTTGTAGGTGGAGGACTTGTTTCTTTTACCCATGGAGCAATTGGGAACCCCATTCCATCTTTAGATGAGACTCGCTTTAATTTTATCAGCACTTATGATGGCATTGATAATCACCTTTTCCGTTTAGGCCTTGGTTGGGCTGAAAGTATACTTACGGCGAAGGAGTTTAAGAATTTTGGCCCTGGAATACTCAGTGGAACTGATTTTGATAATGTCGTAAATGGTAGTTTAAGTGATGTCTCAAACACCGACAATATTTATATTCAAAACCAAAATCGGACAGTCAAATATTTGTCATTTCAAGATGATTGGCATATTACTAATGACCTAATCTTAACTGCAGGGCTGCGTTTTGATAATTATTCTGACTTTGGAAATACTGTCAACCCTAGAACCGCGTTAGTTTGGCAAGCTAATCATAATATTACTGCGAAACTATTATATGGTTCGGCCTTTAGAGCACCAAGTTTTGCAGAATTGTCAGCAATTAATAACCCAAGTACACTCGGAAACCCAGACCTTAATCCAGAAAAAATGGATACCTATGAGTTTGTACTTGATTATCATCTTACGTCCGAAAGTAAATTAGTTATTAACTATTTTGATTATAAGGCTACTGACTTAATTGACAGAATAGCCGATGCTGCTCCTGCAACAACCAAGACAAGCCAAAATTCCCGACGTCAAAATGGTAATGGGGTTGAAGTAGAGTTTGATTGGCAGATCAATAATGACATCTCTTGGCATACTAGTTACTCTTATCAAGAAGTCGAAGATGGTAGTACTGGTGAGCGTATTGCGAATATACCAGCAGCACAATTTTATACAGATCTACGGATAAAATTTACTGACAACCTTAAGGTTACTGCTCAGTTGAATCATATCATGGACAGAGAACGAGCAGTCGATGACAAACGTGTTGCACTGGAGGATTTTACTTTGGTTAATTTAACCGCTATCTATGCTGTTAATAGTAAGCTAAACATTAGATTCACGGCAAAAAATATATTTGATAAAGATTATTATGAGGGAACTGATGGTCGTATATCCGGCGATTTACCCATGGAAGGACGTAGTATTATCGGAATGCTTGATTATTCTTTTTAGTTGATTATATTCGTTCAACGTCAAGCTGAAATTTTAGAACTAAACTTTTTACAGGAAAGTTGATATATAACCATTTCTTGTGTTATTGATTTCGCTAACCGTTTAATGATTTGCTCAATCCTGTACCTTGAGGTGGAACGGGAATATATTATTTCTAATAATATAGCTATATAAATGAGTTGTAGACGGAACAGCTATAAAATGAATTTTTTAAAATCGACAGTCAACAAACTCGCCGAGAAAAGATTGGGAAGCAAATCTTATAGTTTGATAAATTTTGAATTCATGCGTTTTATAAGATCAAATTAATAGGAAGCTTTACTGTAAAAGTGGCTCCTTTGTTCAGTTCGCTTTTAACCGTAATTTGCCCTTTCATTAACTCAACAAAGCGTTGTGAAATTGCCAACCCTAATCCTGTTCCGCTGAATTTTCGAGAATGGCTAGAATCGACTTGCCTGAACTCATCAAAAATATAATGTTGTTGCTCTTTAGATAAACCTATTCCTGTATCGTTTATTTCAAAATATATAAAATTAACGTCATTGTATATTGACAAAGTAATTTTACCTTTCTCTGTAAATTTACAGGCATTGCTTAGTAGGTTAAGTAGCAATTGTTCTAGTTTTTCTTTGTCATTAATTATTTTTATCAATGTACATTTTGGGTTTATTTTAAAATTATTATGATTTTTTTGTGCTAAAGGACCAATGGTATCGAATAAATTAATAACAAGTTCTTCAATGAAAATATCACTTTGTAAGATATTGAGTTTACCCGCTTCAATTTTTGCAAGATCAAGTAGGTTATTTATCATGTTCAGTAAACGTTGTGAGTTTTTAGAAATTTTATCCATATCATCAATAAGAGCAAAATTTCCTTCAAGCTCAAGCTCTTCTATAACAAGTTCACCGTAACCAATAATAGATTGAATAGGAGTTCGTAATTCATGACTCATATTTGCCATGAATTCAGATTTATGTTGACTTGAAATAAGGGCACTATCACGTGCCAGTACAAGCTCTTTTGTCCGAATGCCTACTTCAGCTTCTAGCTGGTCTCTATGGGTAATTAAGTCATACTCTTGTTGTTTTAATACTGTCATCATATTGTTATAGGAGCTGGCAATGTCTTGAATTTCTTTTGCACCGCTTATTTTTGCTAGTAAATATTCTCCAGTGTTTCGTGATTGCTGCATAATACTTGCTAGCATACCCAACGGCTTAAACAATTTTAATAAACCCCATCGAAGGACAATGCTAAGAAGACCCACTGATATTACGCCTACGAGCGTAATAAGAGTTGTAACTTGTGTTTGTGCATCACTGAGTTTGTCTTTACTGTAAATTACTTCCGCATAGCCAATAATTCTTTCCTCTTCAACTTCAGTCTCGAGCTCAAACTCATCTTCTTCACTAGGTGATGATTGTGTTGATTCATTTATTGGTGTTTTAATTAACCAATATTCGCTTGTTTCTCTAATGACTCTAGTCGTTATTATTTTTAAGGTATCGCCTTTTATATCGGCAGGGTAGTTACCCATAACAAGGAAGTTACGGTGATTATCTAATAATAGTCGTGCCGCTAAAACTGACTGAAAACCTAGTACTTGATTCATTGCCTCTTGAGCATTCTGTTCTGAGCCGGAGAGAACAGAAAATATAACTTGCTTAGCTAAACCTTCCGTAATTTGAAAAGCGTTTTTGAGCATAAGTTCTCGGTACTGTTGATTTACTCCAAGTGTGGTAACGATACTAATAATAATGGTCATTAGTGTAATACTAATAATCATGAAGTGGATTACTTGATTTTTAATACTTTTATTTGAATTTTGTAAAAAGTTCCAAGACATAATAATAATTTAATTAATTGGGGAAGGTAAGTGCAAACCCCGAACGCTCATTTGAGTCATAATCAAACCCTAAATGCGCAGCCGTTCGTAAATTTACAGCCAATTTTATTGTTTCCAATGTCTTGACCGTTGATGGCCTAGACTTGTAGTTTATGTTATTGATAAGTCGGGCAAGTTGCTGTCCTAATAGTTCATTGTCAGGTAGTGCAGAAAATAAAGCACCACGTTTTGCATGAGTAGGTTTACTGGAGAATACTACCATTTTATTTTCCCAAGCTTTTTCCAAAATAGTAGGGATAATGATTCTTTCATTGGCGGTAATGGGATCAAGTGGCAACCATATTGCCATTTTGTCTAAATTATTCCCTTCAAATATCTTGTTATATGCAACTACGGCTGCTTTTATATTATCAACAGCAATATGATTTAATGTTAAACCCCTAGCATTAGCTTTAATTTTTGCTTCAGCAATTATCCACTCTGATGCCGGACTGTATAGAACGGTAATAGCGGTTACTTCAGGTGCTAATTCATGTAAAGTTTCAAAAAGGATATTGGGATCTGCCATTAAACTTACTCCCGAAATACCATTAGGTTTAATAGGCAATGCACCTACAACAACGGGTTTGAATTTATAAAGTTGTTTGGCTATGCGTAGGCCGCGTTTACCTAGTGCAATGACTTTATTTGTGGTGATTTTATTAGATTGAATTTTTGCATTAAATTTACGGGGTAGTTTTACATGATGGACTGTACCAATAAACTCACTTTTTATTCCGCGTGTTATTTGTTGAAATATTTTATCATAAGGTGCTTTTACTTCGGGATAAACCACAGTCAATTCTTCGGCGTGTGCATTTAGACACCAACTGAGTAATAAAAGTATGAAAAAAATAGAGAAATGTACTGGCTTCACTGTAAATCTTTAACCATGTTAAGTATTGTTTTCTACAAATTTATATTAACGGTAATTTTATATTTAGTCGATTTAAAAATAACATTTACTTAGTTAGCTCGTTTAATAAGAATTTCTCATTAAATTAGCCATTATTTTAACGTCTTTGAGGCCTTAACCAATTCAGTTAATTTAGTATTTATCATTTAGAATTTCTGGTGCATTTAAGACTATTCATATGTTATAAGTTATTAGAATTTGAATTCCTTGTTAAATTTTATCCTATAATAAATATTATGGTACATATCAATGGAAACATGTAAGTAACGCTAATGACTAACAATAAAAATATTGATATACCTGACTCCTTACTTAATAAGCCGCTAGAGAAGCTAAAACAAGAAAATAAACGTCTTAAATTTGCGAATAAATTATTGGAGGATAAACTTTCGGCAGCTTTGGATAACACGGGGTTATATGTATGGGAACAACATATTCCAACGGGGAATCTTAAAATATATGGTCAAACATTTGGTAGTATGTGTGGGTATAAATTAAATGAACTAGAAGCGACAGTTAAATCTTGGGAAAATAACTTACATCCTGATGATAAAGAGCCTGTTTTGGCATCTCTAATGAATCATTTGTCAGGAAAGTCATTATCATACGAAGCGGTTTATCGTATGGTACATAAAGACGGTAGTCATCGCTGGATTTCAGATCGTGGTCGAGTTATAGAACTTGATGCGCAACAAAAGCCATTACGAATGATGGGGACACATATCGACGTCACCGCCGAAAAGCAATATGAGCTTTCTTTAACGGAACACGCAAATTTAGATCCTTTAACAAATTTATTAAACAAAAAAGCATTAAAACAAGCATTCAAAAACTTAGTTGCTTCTATTTATTATCAAGGAGGTGCATTTTTATTCATTGATCTTGATGACTTTAAAAAAATTAATGACGACTTTGGTCATCAGATTGGTGACAGGGTATTGTCAAGTGTTGCACAAAAGTTAAAAATATATTCATCTCGTACAACCAGTATCTCTCGTTTTGGTGGAGATGAATTTGGCATTTTATGTGATTCATCTGACAAAGACTCTTTGATGCAGTTTTCCCAAACACTACTTAATGCTTTCTCCAAACCGATAATAATTGAAAATGAAAGCTTTAATATCGGTTTAAGTATCGGAGTTTGCTACTTTACTGAGCGAGACGAACATTTTGATAATGTTTTTGACCATGCTGACCAAGCTATGTATCGAGTTAAAAAAAACGGGAAAAATAGTATTGAGTTTTGGTAACGTTAGGTTTTCCATATTTTGAAAGCGTCATATCATCATTATTTTGATAAATATTTTTCATTTTCTTGAGTCATCTTATAACTACCTAACCAAGCAATAGTCATTGCAATGATAAAAGGAACAACCCTCTCTAATACATCTCCAGGTAAAGCGGGCAATAAGCTGAATAAAACGGTAAAACAGAAACCACTCATAATTGCAGCTAAAATAGCGCCGCCATGAATATGTCTATTGGCAAGCTTAACGATAACAACGGGTCCAAACGCAGCACCTAGTGCATTCCAAGCAAATAATACCCGTGAAAAGATATCCTCAGGAGCGTAAATAGCAATTAACATAGCGATGATACACATCACAGTTACAGTAAAACGAGAAAGTGTTAAACTTTTTTTGGACTCTAATGAGCTAATGTCATATGAAATAGCAGATGCTGCAACTAATAACTGGCTATCTGCCGTTGACATAATAGCTGATAGGGTCGCTGCTACAACAATCCCCGCAAGTATAGGATGAAAAACTTGTTGGGCCAAAGCTACCAGTGCTTGCTCACCATTTGCAACAGGGTCAATCAAAACTTTTGCGCACCAGCCAACAATTAACATGCTACAAAAGATAATAACAGACCAACCAATACCAATATATTTTCCTTGCTGCACTGCTTTTTTATCTCGAAGAGCCATTAGACGATTTACAACATGTGGTTGACCGGGGTTACCCAAACCAATTCCTAATGTTCCTAATATAAATGCAATAATATAAACACCCGAATATTCTCCCAACCAAAGTAGTTGTGAGCCACTAAATGCTATGTGCATTTTATCCCAAAGTTCCAAAGGACCGCCGACGGCTATAATACCTGCTATAGGAAGCATAATAGCCGTCACTATCATTAATACACCTTGTAGCGTGTCAGTAATACTGACTGCCCAAAAACCACCTAACAAGGTATATATTAAAATGATGGTTGTGCCTAAAATAATGCTGGCGCTATTGCCCATTCCAAAAGTGTCAGAAAACATATTACCTGCTGCTTGAAATTGAGCAGCAATATAAAAAGAAAATGAAACTACAATACAAATGGAGCAGAGCCACAAGATGTTTTTTGCATGGTGTTGACTGTCGTGGGCAATGAAATCACTTAATGTAACGCTTTTATATTCATTTGCTTTTTTTTGAATACGTGGGGCTAACCACAGCCAATTAAAGCTATAACCTAATATAACAGAGGGAACAATCCAAAAGGCTGATAAGCCTAGCATATAAGCTGCGCCACTCATGCCAAGTAGGGACCATGCCGAAGATGCACTTGCAGCGGCACTAATTGCGGCAACCCAAGGTCCTAAACTACGACTACCAATAAAGTAATCCTCAGTGCTAGATGTACGTTTATTACTCCATACACCAATGCCAATTAGTATTACTTTGTAAACAACTAAAGTTGCTAGAACGGTTGATTGGTAATCCATAAGTACTCTTATTACAACAAGTTAATGAAAATTAAACATCGTTATTATTAGCACGTTATAACTTTTTGATAAATACTTGTAGGTTAGATTTAAATTTTTTATATTGTTGATAGCGTAAAAAATTCAATTCATTTAACTGTTTTGAACATATTTGTTGGTAACCAGCGTTTATATAGAGTTTATGCATTTCTTGAATAGCAAAACAAGTGATTTGATATTCATTAAGAGGCGAAAAATTAAGAAGTTGTGAAGCAAGGCCTTGGTTTTGGTACTGTTTATCAACAACCAAAGCATGAAGGAAGTGTTGAGAGTTATGAGTTTCAAACTGGGAAATTATAACCGAAGCAATAACGATTTCTTTATCCTTGATAAAATAAACAGTATCCAGCCCCATAAAGCTCGCTGAATAATGTTGCCGTTTATAAAATTGTTTAATTATTTTTTTATCAGATTTTACAGCAGTGTGAATTTTAACATTCTTTAACATTATCTACCTTTGTACAAAAACAGTTTTAATTTTTTTAGTATCTTAAATAACCATTCTATTAAAATTGGTAGTTTTTTCTTCCATGATGAATATAAAAGATAATATTATTAATATATTACTACATATTTTCCAAAAGGTGCCGATAACTAATTATTGAGAGAAAATGAGTTAACCTATTTTGGTTATAGCTGACGTAGAAAATAACATTCTTGTACATGAACTTCAGTTGGGCGAACAGCTCAATGAGAGTGTACATAATAAAAGAAGATCTGACTTTTCTTTGATGTTAGCAATGCTTGCTAACGATGTAAGAACGCATAGCCAATTTTTAGTACCAAAAACCGACGAAACCGAAAAGACTACAACTGATGCTACCCTAAGGAAAGAACTCAATTTACCGCCAAGTGAGCCACTTACAATCACGGGTTTGGAAAATGTTCCTGATTTTAACCAAGCGAATTTAATTGTTGAAAATAGGCAAAAAGATTTACATTTATATAACGCATTAGCTCCTAGACCTTTGGCGTTTAGGGATGATGTACAGCATATTGTCTATGATGTTATTGCTAATACTTCTTTATATTGTCAACAGCAATATAAAAAGGATACGGCTTTGTCAAAAGAGCCGCAACGATTAGCGTTTAACGCCAAAGCTTGGCTAAACACTGTCCAAGAAACAATTGTTAAATCGCCACTATTTGCCACGGCGTAATAATTAAACTGACATTGGGATAATCTACACTTGTCAATAATTCCTATTGACCAATTATCAACATTTACATATCGAAAAATGATCCGTTTTTCATAATCAATTTTTCTTGATAGTCAAAGAAAATGAAATAGTTAACTACTTTATATTGCTGTATTTTTAAATAATAAAGTCATTGGTTTTTATTTAAAATGTTCAATATCAATTTTTTATCATTCCAGATTAGCTAGCTTAAGCCGTATTACGTATATACAAAATGTACTTAAGCTATTTGTTACCACAACACCGTTTGAATTTTTTACTACTTTGACAGAGACATAAATCATTACGCTTTGGTGTAGGCAGTTCAATATGCTCGACAATATCGCCATCTAGATATCGCCATTGAAGGCCTTCGAATATAAATCGAGAGTTTTCCCTCATTTTAAAAAAATTGTTTTCATGGCAATAGTAAGCAGTAAAGTCAACGGTAGGTAAATAAGGTGTAGAAGAAGAGTGCTGTTCGAATAAACTGGCGGCATTAATTTCCAAATTGAGCCATTGCGTTTCATGAGCCCATGAAGACAATTTGTCTAATGATTGTGCTTTTTGGCTCTCTATTGCATAGCTTTCATATATATAATCAGTACATTTTTTTGCATAAGCACTATATCTAGAACGCATAAGTTGTTCTGGTGTTCTTGCTTTTTTATCGCCTTTGATTATTGGTAGACAACAATTCAAATATTCTTTTTTAGATCCACAAGGACATAGCGTCATAACAAGACTTATATTCTAATAATAGAAGGGCATTGTACCGAGAACTTATATTATGCCCAAGTAATATTATTTAACCTGAAACTAATGAAGAACTCTATTATTTAATACAATGCACTTGGTTTTTCCTAATTCAGCATAAGCGGTTAATTTTTTTAATTCACTTTCTTTAAGACTCACGTTACATAAAACTACGGCAGCACAATTCCCTTTACTTAATGCGGTTTCAACATTTTTAATATTAATTTTAACTTTATTTGTATTCACCCGTAATACTTTTGAAGAATCAATATGACGACTATTAATTAACTGATCTAACGAATTGCTTTTAGGCGTTATTACTAATACCCATTTATTTTCAAGGCCATGTTTTTGGCAAATATCAACGTATTGTTGATTTAATTCAAAGTCATTTACTTGATCTCGAACATCTAACCATTGATGGTTTATAGATGAATTATTCGTTTCAGTAGAGTTTATGTTATTGAATATATTGCTATTGTTAAAGTTCATTTGCTTAACCTTGCTGATACTGTATGAATATACAGTATCGTGATGTTGATGATAAATCAAGCAATTTATTTAAATAATTTGTAATTTGTGTACGTTGAACTATATTAATAGGCTGGAGTATATAAATTCAGCTACATTGGTATGGATACATAATGGAAAATAATAAAAAAAATATCTTTAGTGTGACTCAGGTGAAAAGTTCATTGGATGATTTACAAGATATTATTCAAGATGATAATTACTCACATGACTCCTTACGGCGTTTGAGTGAAGCACTTAAAGATATTAATGAAGAAATTGATATGCTTAAAGCGGTCATGCTACCTAGCGAAAAATATTAGTTCTTATTTTATTATTCCTACGTGTTGAATATTATAGGGTATAATGCTGCTTTTTATTAATACCTAAATCTTGTAGAGACAACTCACCTTTATGTTTAATCATATAACCCAATTAACTCTTTGGTTATTTTGCTGTATTTCTTTGTGCATATTTACCTTTGGAATTAGTTGGAAAATAGCTATCTCTTTTAATTTTGGTTACCAACAGATATATCCTGCAATTGCTATAGACAAAACAATTGAAAAATTTGCACCTTTAAATAGATATAACAAAAGAGACTTTGTTGATACTGATACGTTACAGCACATAAGTTTATTTGAAGATATTGTAACTAGCATTAGTCATTCTGGGAGTGGTCTTGCGGAGATAACTTATAAAAACAAGAAAAATGAGGATAGGGTGTTATTAACAAAAGCTGAAATAGTGCATTTAAACGATGTTAGTATTCTTGTTGATAATTTAGGCGTAATTTGGCTAGTGAACAATATATTTCTTCTAGTCTTTATTTACTATTTTAGTATTAATAATAGTAAAAACTTAAACCGTTCTAAAAAATGGTTCGTTTTGATGATGATTTTATTATTGATTTTAGGGCTAAGTCTACTTGGCTTTACCCGTATTTTTTATTATTTACATACCGTGGTTTTTCCTGATAATCATCAATGGTTCTTTTATTACCAAGAGTCATTAATGACAACGCTGATGAAGGCCCCTGATATTTTTGTTGTTATTGCATCCTTAATCGTTTTAATAGCTCTGCCTATTTATATTATTGGCTATAATCTTATTTTTAGTAAAAAATATAATGTGATTAATTTAATGAAATCATAAGAGCTTATCGTATATATAAGTTGAAAATAAACTGGTTAGAAGAGCGAACATTAAAGACCAACTAGCATATATTCATTAAACAAACGGCATTAGAAGAGACTGTAGTCATTAATATTTGTGTGGAGTTATCGGTTGTTTAAAGTAATGCTTATTGTTTCATTGAAAGCACTACTTAGAATTGTTAATTTGACTTAGTTCCTTGATTCTATTTCTGCTTAATAAAATGTAGCATTTTTTATAGGCAGGGGCGGCGTCAACATTTGGCAAGACATAAAGATATTGCCAACGACAGTTATTTTCTCTATATGTTGTAAAATTTCTTTGTGAACGTCTAAACATTTCGAGAGATGAGTGTCTACCTGTTGTTTGCGCTAACTCTTCCAAAACAAAAGTTTGATTGTTAATCCAAGTCTGTAACTCTCTATCAATTGCATCAATTTTTCGGTCTAAACATTGTGAGTGAGCAATGCGTGATTGTTCACTTTGTTCACAGTCTTGGATCTTTTTTGCCGCACAGGTATTTACAGAGAATGCTAATGAAATCAGTGTGGCGAAAAACGCGTTAAAGAAGGTTGTTTTTTTCATTTTTAAGTACATTTATGTTTAGGCAGGAAGAACTTTTTTATAAGGCTTTACGCTTACTTCTTGATAAACGCCAGCCGCAATATAAGGGTCATTATCTGCCCACAATTTTGCAGCATCTAAGTTTGAAAATTCAGCAATAATCAATGAACCAGTAAAACCAGCTTCTCCTGGGTTTTCACTATCTATTGCAGGGCATGGGCCGGCGACAAGTAATCGACCTTCATTTTGCAGCTGTCTTAAACGTTCAAGGTGCTGTTCTCGAACCGATAAACGTAACGACAAACTGTTTTCAACATCTTTGCTATATATAAGATAATACATCTTTAAATCCGTTATTTGCTGTTAGTATCTTTAATATAATACCAGCAGTTTCTTAGTAAAGGGGATCTTGCTATTAATTAAACACTACTACTATTTATTATTTGCGGGTTTGATGGTTTCGTTTTTATTTTCTTCTTCATCTTGTGGCATATATTTATATAAAGAAAAAACTGAACCAATAGCAAAAATAAATGTTAATCCGGTTAGGCCGAAAACTTTGAAGTTAACCCAAACATCTAATTCAAAATTAAAAGCGATATATAGATTTAATAGTCCACAAGTTGCAAAAAACATCGCCCAAGCAAAATTTAGCCTTGTCCAAATATTATCAGGTAAAGTCAGTGACTCACCTAAAAATTGTTTAATGATGTTTTTCTTAAAAATATAGTGGCTAACAAGAAGAGCAATAGCAAAAAACTCATTGATAATTGTTACTTTCCATTTGAGAAAAGCATCATCGTGCATAAAAATTGTTAAACCGCCAAATACGGCAATAAGCCCAAAGAACACCCAGTTTCTAGTGGGGACAGGTTTTTTCTGAATAACGTAATATAAAATTTGTAATGCAGATGTCACAATTAATGAGCCAGTTGCCCAATAAAGATCAGCAAACTTCCAAACAACATAAAAAATAACGAGAGGAAGATATTCTAAAAGTGCCTTCATAAGATACCGAGATAAATTAATAACTGAGCTAATTTTAACGAAAGTTACCTCATTATCCAAACAATTGTTTTTTTTATTTGTTTCATAACATTTAAACAACGTTTAAATTTTAAACGTTGTTAGCATTAAATATTTTTATCCGAGTACAAATACATCAATGTAATAAATTACTACATTCTTCCTGTATTTTTAGCTAGTCCTGTAAAAAGGAAGAGCAAACAACGCGTTGATGTATCGCAAGCATGTGTTTACTTAGAAGTATCCATTAAGTTATGCTATTGAATTTTTACTTTCTCTCCATCTTCTAATCTTTCTGCGCCACGAATCGCCACTTGATCTCCATGTTGCAAGTTTCCTTGTATTGAAACACGGTCATTGTTTCCTTTCCCGACAACAACGGGTAATCGATGTACTTTATTATCGGTATCAATTTTTACGACATATACGCCATCTTTACGTAATATTAATGCATCCCTACGAACGGTTAATGTAGGTGTTGATGCTTGTACTGGAATGGTGACACGTACCAGTTGACCTGCAGCCCATGACTCATTTAAATGTGGCGGAATTGTGATTCTTACTTCAAATGTTTGTGAACGGGCATCAGCGCTAGGTATTTTAACTTTTACAGGAGCTGTGATCTGTTGTCCGTTTGCTTTTAAGCTGAGTTCTTCACCTTTTTGAATATGTGCCAAATACTTAATGGGTACAAATAGTCTTACTTCCAACTGCTCAGTATCTAATAATTTAAGTAATGGTTCACTACGATTAACATCTGTGCCAGCTCGAACATATCTTTTTGTGATCACACCATCAAAAGGGGCTGTTGATATTGCTTTTGATAGTTGCTCTTCAACTTGACTGAGTTTAAGTTGTGCTATTTCAATATCAGCCTGCGCTAATTCATATTTAGAGCGTGTTTGGTCTAAGGTGAACTGTGATGTTGAATTTGTCACTCGTAATTTTTCGAGGCGAATCAACTCGTTTTTGTAATAAGCTAAATTGATATTTTCACGTTTTATTTGAGACTTTTGCTCTGCTTGTTTTAGCTGTAATGGCAATAAGTCCATTTTTATGATCACGTCACCTTGATGGACATAATCACCAGGCTCTGCCAACCACTCTAGTCGGCCATTAACACCTGCCGTCATTGGTATATGTGCACGACTATGTACAGTACCATTAAGCTCATTAGTCGCATTTATTGTCATTTCTAAAACAGTGTCTGCTTTGACCGGTTTAGCAGGAACTTCTGCGGCATTCAGTGTTGTTGAAGCAATAAATAGTGCCGCGCTATATCCGATAGCCTTTAACAGTGAAAGTTTTACTTGTGATATTACTGAATTTATTCTCATAGTTATCTCCTAGCGAATACTCGCTTGAACCTTCTGTTTTGGCGGCAGTGATGTGATGTTGTTTTCTTGTTGCTTGGTAAGATGTTTTTCACCGTAACGTAAGAGACTTGGAAATAATACTAATGTAAAAATAGCACTGATAGTCATTCCTCCAACAATTACGGTGGCAAGGCCTCGATAAATTTCACTTCCTACGCCAGGCATTAACATCAAGGGTAACATACCAAACAAACTGGTTAAGGTACTCATGTAAACTGGTCTTGCACGTATGCGAACTGCTTGTGCAACAGCATTACGTCTTGATAAGCCTTCTTTTTCTGCTTGACGTGTTTGGTCAACAAGCAATATGGCGTTATTGACAACTAAGCCAAGTAAGATAATAAAACCGATCATGGTCAATAAGTCTAATGATTGAAAAGTAAATAGGTTTAATACGTTTAAACCTATGACTCCACCGGCGATAGCTAATGGCATGACTAACAATACTAACAAACTATCTTTAGCCGATTTAAATAAAGCGGTCATTAATAAAAATAAAATAAGTAAAGCCAATACGAAGTTAGTGATCATATCCGTTATCGCTGATGCCATTTTGTTCGCATTACCACTTAGTAAAATAGAAACATCGCCTGTTTTACTTAATAACATTTTTGGTAATACTTTTTCGTTTAAAACCTGTAAAGCTTCTTCAAGTGACATATTCGCTGGCGGTGTTACTTGAATTGTCATCGTTTTTTTACCGTCAACTCTTCTTAATTGTGTCGGTCCCGCCGTTCTTGAAATAGTTGTTAATTCACCTATGTTCTGTATGCCAGCTAGAGGAGAGTAAATAGGTAAAGCGGCCAATTCGTCTGGAGTGTCCCATTTCTCGCCGCGCAATATAACATTTACGCGATCGTTACCATCAAAGTATTCGCCAATAAATAAACCACTGGTAAACGCTCTTATCGCATCGGCGACATCACGACGCGTTAGTCCGGCTTGTGTAATTCGTTGATCGTTTGGTTCTAAATTTAATTCAGGCTCTGCTAAATTTAGACTTGGAATAGGAAAGGCCGTGGTTCCTTGCATATTTGCATTTATTTCATCAATACCTACTTGAGCAATTTCCATTAAGTTCTCAATGTCAGAGCCTTTAATATCGATATCAATAGTTCTGCCATTGCCACTACCAGAAAGGTTAATCATTGAACCACGGAAAAAATAGACGTTAGTATCAGGTAAATCAGCTAAGACTTGGTTGCGCATCACATCCATTAACTCTTCAACTCGAGTAGGATCGTCAGCATAAATAAACCCTCCGGTGTTACTTGAACCAACAGAGAAGAAGTTATAACTTTTAACTTTAGGTTGCTTTTCTCCTGATAAATATGGTGTTAGCCGTTCTTTAAACAACTGTGCTATTTCACTTTCAACAAAATCCACATTTCCGCCTGGCGGCATATCAAAACTCATAAAAAAGCCATCAATAGGAGCTCTAGGCATAAAATCTGTTTTTGGCATAAAGAAGATAGTGATTAATAAAGAGCCTCCGATGAGCACCGACAGCCAGCTGGTTCTTTTCAATGGGGAATTGGTAAGCTTCATCACTAAACTTGTTAGTCTTTCCCAGTAATGATGAAAGGGGTCGATATTTTCTGTTTCTGTTAAAATAAATTTACTGGCAATAGGTAAAATAGTCACCGCTGAAATGAAAGAGGCGATCACGGCGATAGAGAGTGTTAATGCTAAATCGGAAAATAATTGACCTTCAATTCCAGCCATAAATAAAATGGGCAGAAATATAGCAACACTGGTTGCTGTTGATGCAAATAATGCTCCCGTTACCTCCAAAGTACCTTTCATTACGGCTTTGTGATTTACTACCCCTAGGCTTTTCAATCTTACAATATTCTCTTGTACGATAATGGCGGCATCTAATACTAAACCAACCGAAAAAGCCAACCCAGCTAAAGAAATAACATTTAAGCTTCGGTCAAAAATACTTAACGCAATAAATGAAACAAGTAAGGAAATAGGGATAGTGGTCGCAATAATTAGTGTTGTTTTTATACCTCGTAAAAACAACCACAATATAATTAACGCTAAAATAACACCAAGACCTAAGTTATTTTGCACAAGGTTTAAGGCATTACGTATATGGACTGAAGAATCAAAGCTTAAATCAATGGTTAAACCTGCCTCTTTCATAGGACCATTATTAAGCTCTTTAATAGCAATATTAATTTCATCTAAAAGAGCAACGGTGTTGGCGTCATTTTGTCGTGTCACATTAAAGTAATATGCAGGTTGACCAGAGCGTAAGTTAAAAGCAAAACGGTCAACTAACGTATTTTCCACGGTTGCAATATCTTTTAAGTAGATTGCTCTTTGACCACTATATCCAATGATCATCTCGGTCATATTGCCAATATTATATTGTCCAGAGAATCTAACCGTATATCTTCTTCGCCCGACATTGGCCGTGCCACCAGAAACATCACTTGAACGAGAAAGTGTTGAGCTAATATCATCAATAGATAAACCTAAAGATGCAGCTCGAAGAGGATCAAAGGTAATGCGCAATTCACGGGGACGACTACTTGCCAAATTTACCTGTCCCATTCCAGGAATACGAGAAAAACGAGGTTTTAAGACATCTTCAAACAATTTTTGATATTCGCCTAAATCCGTTGCATCGTTGCCTGGTAAGGTTTTAATCATTAAAGAAGCGGTACTTGGGCCTCCTCGACCACCACCAGCAGAAACTATAGGTTCAATGGCATCTAATGGCAGAGGGGGCGCTTGGTTGAGATTATTAATCACATCCAACATGGCTTTTTGCATGTCAGTCCCTACATCAAAAGTAAGGGTGATATTACCAAAACCTTGCTGAATACTGGTAGTAACGTTAAGAACGCCTTGGGTATTTTTTACCACATTTTCAATGGGCTCTATAATGACAGACTCTATCTCTGAAGGAGCAGCACTTCGCCAACCGGAAGAAATGGTAATTTGTGGTTGTTCTATGTCAGGTGTTAATTGAATGGGAAGTTTAAAAACACTAATGAGACCAAAAACCATGACAAGTGCGACAATAACGACAATAGCGGCAGGATTTTTTAATGCTGAACGAGTTAGGTTCATTCAATTTTCTCTATGATAAAGTCTGTGTTAATTATCCTAGAGTTTATATATTTGTACTGATGATTTAAGTTGAATGGCCAGTTTTTTACGATGAAAGGTTAAACAGAAATGTTTCTTTACAAGTATAGCTACCCGCGAAATACAACGTAGTGTGGATGATTTAACGACACGGTTCACTATTTAACAATAACCCTCATCCCGTTAAGTTTTTTGCTAACGATTATCTGACACGCCAAACGAGAACCATCTTGGTTATTACGTAGTTTATTTAATAGTTGTTGCTCTGATGACGTTATAGAGGTTACAACACTTCTAAAATTAGGCTCAATTACAACATGGCAAGTTGCACAGTTGCAGTTACCACCACATATCGCTTTTATGTCCGTTATTTTATTTTCAACGGCGCAGCGCATTAAACTCATGCCGTTTTCAACTATCAACGTCTTTTTTACATTATTTTTCTGTTTGAAAATAATCTGAGTCACTGTTATTTATTATTTTGATATGAAGGTACTTAGAAGTATATACCCATAATCGTTCAAGATGCTGGTTTTGAAAAATCTAAAAAATTCATTTGCTGCGTTGCTTACATGGATGTGAGTACTTAGAATTTGTTTGGAACTAAAAATGTGTGCTCCCAATTGTGATAGTCAGCTATCATTCTATCGTTCGCTTTACTGCTGAATTCTTTGTCATCCCCAAGTTCATGCATTTTGAATGGTCGATAGTATAGAACAAAAAAAAAGCCGCATAGTTGCGGCTTATATTTTGTTGGTAATAAAGCTGAACGTTATTAGGCGTTACACGCTTCTTTTAATGCTTTACCAGCTTTAAATGTTGGAACTTTAGCTGCAGCAATTTGAATTTCTGCGCCTGTTTGAGGATTACGACCAACACGTGCTGCACGATCATTTACTTTATAAGTTCCGAAACCAACAAGAGCAACGTCGCCGCCACTTGCAAGTTCTTCTGTAATTGATGAAATTAAGCTTTCTAACGCGCGACCAGCGGAAGCTTTTGAAATATCAGCGCCTTCAGCGATTTTTTCAATTAGTTGACCTTTATTCATTATTATTTTCCTTGAGGTTTATATTAAGTAGCCGTCAACATACTAAAAAAGAAATCCTTGTGAGGCAATAGCTTTTGTCAGTTTTTTTCAATTTTTGTCAATTTTTATCAATATAATTAACTTTTTAGCCTAAAAAGGTGCATAACAGCTGACTTAAAATGGATTGATGAGTGTTTTTATCAAAATGTTGAATAAAGCAACAGTATGGTAATCATACAATTTGTATCTATAAAATGACCGTACCTGTTGTTTAAAAGAGCATTAGTAGAGCGAATTTTAACTTTTTATAGAAAGTACTCTGCATTTTATGTAGTCAACATTTATTAATAATTAACTAGATTATTGCTCTGGTACTAAGGTACTAGATATAAATGTACGCCGTTTTAATAAAGTAATAGGAGCATCAACAACATTTTAATAAAAGGTATGATAAATGTTAAAAGGTAAAACTGCTTTAATTACAGGCTCTACAAGTGGTATTGGTTTAGCTACTGCGCATGTCCTCGCTGAACAAGGAATTCATTTGGTATTACATGGTCTAATGAACAATATCGAAGGGCAAGCTTTAGTAAAAGAGTTTCAATTGAAATACAAGATTAATGTTGAATTTGATAACGCTGATTTACGAGATGCTGAAGCGATTGAAATATTTATGAAAAAGGCCACTACACGCATGGGGTCTATAGATATATTAATTAATAATGCAGGTATTCAACATACAGAAAAAGTAGAGGATTTTCCTTTACAAAAATGGAACGATATCATTGCTATTAATTTGAGTGCCTCGTTTCATACCATTCAACAATCTCTGCCAAGTATGAAGAAAAAAAAATGGGGCCGTATTATCAATATAGCTTCAGTGCATGGTTTAGTTGCTTCAATTAATAAAGCGGCGTATTGCGCCGCAAAACATGGCATTATCGGACTAACCAAAGTGGTTGCATTAGAGTGTGCGGAACATGGAATTACGGCTAATTCAATTTGTCCTGGTTGGGTAGATACACCTTTAATTAAACAGCAAATAACGGATCTTGCTTTAAGAGAAAATGTGAGTGTCGAACAAGCTCAATATAATTTAGTTACAGCGAAGCAGCCTTTACCTGAAATGATGAATCCTCGCCAAATCGGTGAGTTTATTTTGTTTTTGTGCAGTGAGAGTGCCCGCACGATTACAGGCTCTGCATTACCTATGGACGGCGCATGGACGGCGCAATAACGTTGCTACAACTGCCAAGAGTTATTTATGGTTAATTATTTTTATGCGGGGAAGCTGTCTACTTTATTTAATAAATGTTGGTGTACATTAACATTGATTTTCTGAACGATTATATTCTTACCGGCCTTTATTAAAGTAAAATCACATCAATAGAGGCTTATCTAACATTTACTTTAATATTAGGCGTTTAATATATCTACTTAAACTAAACTCCGGATGGCCTGCACTTGCTCAACATTCCCATTTTTGTGATTATCTACGTTAAAGCATCGATAAATAGCCAGCTATTCACAAATGTTTTGCCTATACGGATATAGGTAATTATGTTTATTCTGGAGCAATAAACATGTGCCTTGATATTTAAATAAATTGTAACACTGATTGAGCTTTTGTTACCTAAGGAAGGTTTGGTTAAGCTTTTGTTTTATTTAGCTAATTTATTTGTATCAAACATCAAGCACTTGTTGTCAATAGTTCAGGCTATTTAATAAAATCACTTATCATTTTGTACGTTTTATCGCATTCATCTTTAACTATACTATCGAGTAACATGTATGCATGAATCATATCATTGAACTGAAAGTGGGTAACTTCAACTTCGACGCTTTTTAATGCTTTTATATATAACAGGCCTTCATCTCGTAGTGGATCGCACCCTGCGGTGATGACAAGTGTTTCAGGCATTTTTTTAGAAAAGTCTCCGTGCAGAGGAGATGCTTTTTTGGGTGTTACTTGTCGTAAGCTGTCACTGTGAAAATATTGTTTGAAATACCAGTTAATGCGCTCTTTTTCTAAGAGAAACCCTGTACCATTTTCAATTATTGAGTTGGTCGTCATGGTGTAGTCGACACTAGGATAAATAAGTATTTGCTTATCTATTTTAATGTTGGAATTTTTAAGACTATTCATAGTCAACGTCGTGCAGATTGCACCACCCGCACTGTCACCAAGAATATAAACACTGTCATTAAAGTTTAAATTCGATAAGACTTGTTGGTAGTTAATTAAAGCATGCTCGCAATCATCAATTCCTGCAGGATAAGGAAATTCTGGTGCCAAACGATATTCAACACAAATTACAATACAGTGGCATATGTTGGCTATCTTACGACTTACCGCATCATATAAATCCACGCTGCCACACATGTGACCACCACCATGGAAGTGTAAGATTACGGGTAAATGTTCGGCTGGCGCTGGGTGATAGACTCTGACAGGAATTTCTCTATTATTCACTTTGAAGAAACGATCACAAACATAAGGTAATTCGGGCCCTTGACCAATAAATACTGCTAGCTTATTTAAATTAGCTCTGACAATTTGTGGCGTAAACTCTACCTTATTCATTTTAGCTTCATTAATCGCTGTGTTTACGTTATTTAAAAAAGGCGTTAATTTTTTAGATACTTGTCCACGCATAAATTACTCCTTAGCTGTAGCAGTTTCAGGTAAGAAAAAGCTACCAATGAAAAAAGTAGAGCTGATTAAGGTGATTAAAATAAACGAATAAGTAAAATCATTGTCATTCATATCCACCATCTTGCCAAATAACCATAATACGATGGTTGAAAAAAGATAACTAAGTGAGTAAAAAAAACTAAAAATCACCGTGATTTTTTGTCCTGTCATTTTGGGTAATTCATGGGGAATAGAAACCAAGGCCGTAATAGGGAAGAAAATAAAGAAACCTAAAATAATGGCTGATATTGTTTGCAGCGTTTCTGACTGGCTAAAAGAAAGCCCACATATAGTTATTATCATGATCAAACCAGACCATCGAATGACAGGAATACGTTGTGATATTTTTTTACTGTACAATATACCCGCTAATGTGCCAACAATACCAAAACCAATAACCCATTTACTTTGACTGATACCTGCTTTTGGATAAAAGGTAAATAAACAAATATAAAAGGCCAATAAACCTGAGTAGGTAAACGCATACATCCAGTTGAATTTATCTTTTATGCCATCGACATAAGTATATTTTTCTTCAGGTAAAAGTAATTTTTCTTTATGGGTGATCGGTATTTCAAACTTTACCAATAACCATGTTAAAGCAAGTAACAAGCTTGCCACTGAAAATAAGAGTAAACTGGTTTGCCAGCTGCCCGTAAATTCATTGATGCTTGTCATTGACCATAAAATGACAGCAGTACCGACATTAAAGGCTACCGCATTAAGACCATTAATGGTCGCTCGTTCATGTGAAGAGAACCAGTGCATAACAATAGGGTTAAAATAAACAATCATCAATGCTCCTCCTAAGCCCATTAAAAATCGACTGACCAACAAGAGTTCATAGTTTGGAGCAAAAGGGGTTAATAAACCGATAGCAATTAAAACCCCGGCAATGAAGAACGCATATTTAATTCCGAATCTTATTGCAACCCATGCCGCCATGAAGGTACCAACAATTTTTGCAATCGTTACTGAGCCACTAATAAAGCTTGCAGAAGCTAAACTATCAACTTCCATTGATAACATAATTTGATTCATACTTGCTGTTCCACCAACCCAGGCCATTGCAAAGAGCACATAACTAAGGAAAACAAGGCTTTCAACTACATATTTATTGTGTATTTTCATATATGATTATTTTATAAACGTTACTACTATTATGGCAAAAAAGGTTACCCTAGTTACGGCTTAAAATAACTACTACCTTAGTGCACTATGTTTAAAACGTATCGATGTTATGCTGGCGTTAGTTCTTGAATACTTCAACATCATTAACCACTTAGATGTCTTGTATTTTTGTTTTGATGTAGTTAAGTCGGTCACAGTCTCTTTATTTTAAAGGAATGTTTATTTGTTAGTTTGGCTCTCACTCGATACGTGGTTAATTACGTTTCTTTCTGTTGCTTATTTGCTGTTACTTTTTGTTGTCGCTTATTGGGGACAAACTCAGGCTAAGAAAAACTGGGTAAAAAAACCTTGGTTATATAGTTTATCGTTAGGCGTTAGTTGTACTTCGTGGGCGTTCTACGGAACGGTAGGGCAAGCAGCAACGACAGGAGCTTGGCTTGCTCCAATTTATATCGGTTCTATTTTTTGTCTTATGTTAGCTTGGCCGATGTTTTTAAAAACATTGCGTATTATCAAGCAGCAAAATTTAACCTCTATTGCCGACTTTATCGCCTGTCGCTACGATCGCTCTCCTAAAATAGGGGCAATAGTGACGTTAGTCGCCCTTGTTGGAACTATTCCCTATATTGCACTGCAGTTGCGAGCGGTGAGCACAAGTTTTGATTTATTAACCGGAACCTATCAATCGGGGATCAGCACTGCCTTTGTTGTTACCATCGTATTAATTGTTTTTAGTATTTTATTTGGGGCTCGACAAATAGTTGCGAGTAAACAAAATCAAGGGTTAGTGATTGCAATTGCGTTTAGCTCTTTGGTTAAACTTTTCGCTTTAACTGCTGTGGGAATTTTTGCCACTTTTTTTGTTTTTGATGGTTTTAATGATTTATTAAATCAGGCGCCAACGATTGATGATCAGTTAAGTGAAAACTCGATCTATTTGACCATATCACAAACATTACTTGGCGCTATTACCATTTTCATTTTGCCGCAGCAATTCCATATGATGATGATTGAAAATCATAATGAACAAGAGTTAAAGGCGGCGCGTTGGCTATTCCCACTGTATTTTATATTGATTAATCTGTTTGTTCTGCCTATTGCCATTGCAGGGCAATTATCATTTCCTGGCGGCAGTGTTAACGCGGATACATATGTATTAACCATTCCATTATTTTATCAACAAGCATGGTTAGGTATAGTGGTATATATAGGAGGTTTAGCCGCAGCTACAAGTATGGTTATCATTGCTTCTATTGTATTAAGTACAATGATCTCCACTGAAATTCTAAACCCATTGATCTTACGTTTTAAACTTTTTAATAGTACACAAACACCAAAACTATCAGGTCTGTTATTAAATTTAAGACGTACATCAATTGCCGCGATATTGTTATTGGCTTTTATATTTGAAAGACTTATTGACCAACAAAATCATCTAGCGGGCATTGGCTTGCTTTCTTTTGTTTTACTTGCCCAAATAGCTCCTGCCATTGTTGGCGCATTATATTGGCGAAAAGCGACAACAAACGCTGCCTTTGTTGGCTTATTGATTGGCTCGGTTGTTTGGCTCTATACATTACTATTGCCAATCGCATTCCCTCATCTTACGTGGCTATCAACAGGGCCTTGGGGAGTGATTTGGTTAAAACCGACATCATTACTTGGAGTGAATGTCCTAGACACAATTAGCCATGGTGTTTTTTATAGTTTATTACTGAATATACTTAGTTTTGTGGTTATATCCTTGTTGAGCCAGCGTAGTGTCGGTGAAAAACTACAAGCTGAGCTTTTTATTAATAAGAAACAAAGTCAATTTGATCGACATTTATCAATAAACGATTTATACAGTTTATTACTGCGTTTTATCGATAAAGACGCGGCAGACGGTTTAACTCGGTATTCAAATCAACTCAAATTACGCCCAGAAGAAATAAACCAACAACTTGTTGAACATACACGTATTCAACTTTCAGGAGTTCTGGGGTCAGCTTCAACAAGAATGGTGATGAAAGCTGCATCCGTTTCTCAACAAGTACCTTTAGAAGATGTGGTAAGTATTGTTGATGAAGCCAGCCAACTATTTGAATTTAACCGTGAACTTTTACAGTCAGGTGTTGAAAACATTGAGCAAGGCATTAGTGTAGTTGACTCCGACATGCGTTTAGTCGCTTGGAATCAACGCTATATTGAGTTACTAAATTACCCGAAAGACGTCGTTTTTGCAGGTATACCTATTGAAAAACTCTTAAATTATAATATTAATCGCGGCGTTATTTGTGGTGCAAAGAGAGTAGACCTAATTAAAAGGCGTATTGAACATATGCGCTTGGGGCATAGCCATCATTTTCAACGAATTATGCCTAATGGTATTGTTTTAGAAATTAGAGGGCAGGCCATGCCCGGAGGTGGATTTGTTAGCACCTTTTCAGATATCACTGCGCATATTGAAGCGGAACAAGCATTACAAAAAGCCAATGAGACTCTCGAAAGACGCGTACAAGAACGCACACAACAATTACTTAGTGCCAAGGCTGAAGCTGAAGCGGCTAATAGCAGTAAAACTCGATTTTTAGCTGCAGCAAGTCATGATTTAATGCAGCCTTTCAATGCGCTTACCCTTTTTACGTCGATGTTAAAAAAGAAAGTCGCGGGAGATGAATTAATCTCTCTTGCCAATCATATTGATGATTCACTCAACGTTGTTGAAGCGTTATTATCAGATCTTGTCGAAATATCGAGGTTGGACAGTTCTGCGCAAAAACTTGATATTAGAGAATTTACCATTAATGACTTGCTGGTGCCTTTAGAAAATGAGTTCACTGTTTTAGCAAATCAAGAAGATATTACTTTTCGATACCAAAAAAGCACGTGTTTAGTAAAAACAGATAAACAGATGTTAAGGCGAATATTGCAAAACTTTTTATCGAATGCAGTTCATTATTGTAATCATCAAACGCCCTCTCAAAAAAATACTCATCAAGAAGTTGGCGGTGGAGAAACGCAACGACAGAGCAAGATTCTATTGGGTGTTCGTCATTACAAAGAAAGCATTCGTATTGAAGTTTGGGATAATGGCCCTGGTATTCCTAGCGATAAACAGCAGCATATTTTTTCTGAATTTGAACGACTAGAGCAAACACGTGAAGTCCCAGGGTTAGGTCTAGGGTTAGCCATTTCTGAGCGTATTGCTACATTGCTTGGTTTATCTATTTCATTGCGTTCAACGGTAGGTAAGGGCACTTGTTTTATGATTGATGTTCCCCGAGTGCATATAAACGCAGAAAAAGTTAAATTAGCCAAGTTGAGTAAAATTTCACTTAACGAAGCATCAAATAGTGATGCTTTTAATATCTCTGTATTACTTATTGATAACGATGCATTGATGTTAACGGCAATGTCATCACTACTTATCGAATGGGGCTGTCGTGTCATAGCGGCTAAAGACAAAGATGCTATAGACATACAACTTGCTGAACTGGCACAACCTCCGCAGCTCATCATTGCCGACTATCACTTGGACGATGCCGATAACGGTGTCGATTTGGTGAGTCGCTTGATGACTCAGCAACAATGGCAAGTGCCTTGTGTGATTTGCTCTGCGGATCCATCTGAATTAGTAAGGCAACATACCAGTGATGCTCAATATCAATTTTTACGAAAACCTATTAAACCTTTAGCCTTAAAACGTTTGATTAGAAAGCTTATAACGTAAATACATTCAATAAAAATATAAACCTTAAATATGAATTGTTCAGTCGTCTTTGACTTCGAAAAATAATTGAGTCGGCTCTCATTTGCGCCCGTTTGTACTTAAAAGGCTAATATCAAAGTTATCTTTATAAGAAGTCTATTTTTTGAACAGAATATCTGAAACTCAGTGAGTAGCATTTAGGATCACTTTGAACACAAGGCGGAAGTTAATCACAACAACTACAGCAATACTCTTTTTAATATCGATAGCTAAAAGCGAAAAAGGTACGTGTAAATACATTAAGTTTAAAGTCATTCGAGAAACATTAATTTTTTTCTATAGTTAACAGAAACTCATGAAACGTAGCCTCAAAAGGATGTTGCTTGACTCCCTAATGTTTGCTTCGAAAGTTATCTTCAAAGTGCCTTGATACATTATATTAACCGTCTCTTACTGTGGCTGATATTTTATAGTGTAGGTATTGTCATCTCTGTCATCTCTGTTATCTCATTTGGTATGGAATAATTACTGTGCTCATCGAACTTTGCTACTGAAGTTGGTCTCGAATCAGTTTTACAAATTTTTGAACCTTTGTTGGTGATCTATTTGAAAAGAGATGCATGTAATGAATAGCGCTTGCATCTAACTCCATTACCTGAATTATCTCTCCCCTCGAGATGCTGTGCGATACCGTAATATCTGGGAGCCTAGCTAAGCCAGCGCCTATCTCTACCAAACGTAAAATATCCTGCAGAGCGTTACAACGAATTCTCGGATTGACCCGCAATGTTGCACCTTCTAATGTTTGGTACTTCACTGGCATCCCTTGCCAGTCATTGGCAATGTGATCCCAATCCTTGAGTTCAGTTAGATCTTCAGGCAAGCCGCCGCGAGCGGCAATATACGTAGGACTTGCGTACAAACTTTCAGAGAGCATGCCCAGCTTTGATACTTTGGCCGATTGCATATCTAAATTGCCAACTCGTATTGCCAAATCAAGTTGTGACTCGATAAGATCCATCGGCGAATCATCAGCGAATAACCGTACATTCATTTGTGGATGTTGCTCAACAAATTTTGCGATGGCAGGGACGATGACCGAGCCACACAACGCGTGGGGAGCGGTCACAGAAAGAATACCAGAAGGGTTGCTTTTGTTAGTTTTTATATTGGCTAGTGCGTCGTCGTAGGTATTTTTTATATCTCGACAGTGTACGTAAAATTGCGCGCCAGCTTCCGTTAAAGAAAGCGATCGCGTACTTCTGTATAGAAGCCTAGTGCCTATATCGTTTTCTAGGCGGGTTAATGCTTGACTGACTGCCGATTTTGTTCGGCTAAGATGTTCAGCTGCGGCGGTAAACGTGCGAGCTTCAACAATAGCCAAAAATACTTGCATATCCTCTAGGTTGGGTTTCATTGTTTAATATTCCTAAACATTGATTTAATCAAATACCTATTTATCACAGAGTATGTACTGGTGCAATATAGTCCTCTAAGTTTATTACCTGAAAACTGAGCAAAGGAAACCCGTATGAGCAATGAACTAATAAATAAAACTATTGAAGCCAGCGAGCAATGGAAAGCATTTTTCAATCAAGGCAATGCAGCTGGCTGCGCGTCTATGTATGAACAAGATACCCAAATGATTGCCAAGCCATTTGGAGAGTATGAGGGCCGCAAGCAAATCGAGGCATTCTGGCAAAATTTGATTGTTCAAGGTTTTGCCGATGTCACTTACCTTGATCCTAAAATCGAAATCGTTGATGCAAATTCAACACGTTTGACTAGCGGCTGGAAAATGAATAACGCTCAGGGCGAGATCACCCATGAACTTTGGGTGCTTCAGGAAGATGGAACAATGCGATTGCGCGAAGATCATTTTGAGGCTATCAACCCCAACGCATAATGAGGAAAAACGTTATTAATGAATTTTGGAATGCTTTTAACCGAGACCACCTCGACATCATAGAAAATATGGCAGATGAAAACGATGATGTTCTAAATTATATATTACGACACATGGCCATTGGGTAAAACAGAGAGTCAAACAGGTTTGAGCAATAGATTAACCGACGCATGTATAAGCAGCCGTTTCTCTCGGTATATGATTGCTAGGTAAAAGAGGTGTTAAATAAATGACACAATACGATGAGCAGTTTAATCTTCGTAAACGACATCCTTTGGGCAGAATCCATTTACTACGTAATGAGTTCGAAAGTTGTATAGCAAGACTTGCTTTAAATAATTCACTTGATGTTAATTATGGTGAATCTGTCAGAGAAAAAATTGATATTTTTCCTGCTAAAAATGAGAATGCGCCGGTAATTGTTTTCATCCATGGCGGGTATTTTAGAGCGTTGGATAAAAGAAAATACAATTATATTGCGAAACCTTTTGTGAATTCAGGATGTACAGTGGCTTTGACAAATTATGATTTGGCACCAAAGGTTTGTGTTAAGGAAATTATCGATCAAAATATAAAGGCATTTCTATGGATTTATCAAAATATTAGTCGTTGGAACGGTAACCCTAACAACATTGTTATTTGTGGACATTCCGTAGGGGCATTTTTAGCAGTAAAGATTATTGAATTTAATTGGATTCAAAAGATACGGCAAGCAATTGCAGGTGTTGTTTTGCTTAGTGGACTCTATAATTTGACAAGAATGAAGCAATCATATTTAAACAAGTCGTTAAAACTCTCAAAAGGTGATGTAGCTAGTTTGAGCCCTATGTTTGGAGATATTGATGATTTTCCACATGCTCTTGTTGCTGTCGGTAAAGATGAAACAGATGAATTCATTCAACAGTCAAAGGACTATTCAAACAAGTTAAAAACGCTAGAAGTTCACATGAATTTATACTATTGGAAAATAAAAATCACTATACAGTCTCGCGCTTGTTAAGTAACAGCAACAACAAATTGATGAGAAAAATATTAGTGTTTTGTGGCATCTAATTATATTATTAATAACAATGAATTAGAGTATAAACAACAAGCCTAATATCAATTTGCGCGATACTAGATGGTATGTAAAGTTGAGCGTTATTAATACAAAGTCTAATCCAAAACGTTGTTTAGCGATTGTTAGCTAATGTACACAAGTGGCAATCAGTGACCTTTGAACAGGTAATTTGATCGGTAATTATTAGTTTATATTTAAGGACCCCTTTGCATTCACCCCTTGAACTCAAGCCGTTAAGCTAATGTCAGTGCTAGAAAACTCTACTTTCGCAGCTAACTTAGTAACAGTCATTGTAGCTAGATTTAATTAGCAATTGTTTCTCACGAAATTTCATTGATTTCTTTGGTTTTTTAAAGAAAAGAGAAACTTTGGCAGTTAGATTTTGTTATTAATTAACCACTATCTATACTTATCTATTCAAATAATGAAAATTAATCGGATAGGGAAATTTTTATGGAAGAGATTAATAATAAATTTGTTGCTCGCCAAGCTATTTTTGACCATAAAAAGAACACATATGCTTATGAGCTTTTATATCGCAATAGTTTAGATAATTATTACAATTGTTCAAAAGAAGAAAAAGCTACCTCTCAAGTTATTTTACAAAATCATATTTTTGGTGACCTAAATAATCTTTGCTCGCAAAAAAAAGCATTCATCAATTTTGATGAAAAATCCTTATTAGAAAAACTACCACTAGTTTTAGATAAAAATGCAGTAGTTTTGGAGTTGTTAGAAACAATTAATGTTACTCCTGATGTTATCAAAGTTGTGTCGGCTTTATATAATAAAGGCTATACACTAGCATTGGATGATTACGACTTCTCACCGAAATGGGAACAGTTGTTTCCATACATATCTATTATTAAGGTTGATCGAGAAGATATTTCATTTGAGCAAATAGCCGCGTTAAAAAATAGCAAGCTTATCGTAGACAAGGAAATAAAAATTGTTGTTGAAAGAATAGAAACTCATGAACAGTTTAATATGCTAATCCAGATAGGTATTGATTATTTTCAAGGTTATTTTTTTCACAAACCCGAAATAAAGGTTGGTCATTTTATTAAGCCAATCAAATTAAACTTGCTACGGTTATTTCCTGAAGTTTTTAAAATCGATATTGATTTTGATACTTTATCTGAAATAATTTCTCAGGATGTAAGTTTGATGAATGGAATTCTAAAATTGGTCAACCTGCAATCAGAAGAGCAACGAGTAAAAATAACATCTATAAAGCAAGCTGTTACTTTCTTGGGAGTTGAGAAAATAAAACAATTTGTAGCTATTATCGGAATGTCTAATTTGTCATCTGATTGTACTAATGAACTTTTAAAGGAGTCATTAGTACGTGGCAAAATGATGGAGTATATATCTTTTTCTCCCACTTTTTTGAAAATAAAAGAATTCGCTTTTATTACAGGTGTCATGAGTCACATAGGTGCGATACTTAATTGTCGCCTTGAAGAAATAATTATGGACTTACCATTAGCTGAGGAAATTAAAACAGCCTTAGTGAGCAGGAGGGGATTACTATATGAAGCGCTCGAAATAGTAAAATATTATGAATTCTCTGAAACTCAACACGAAACCTGTTCCATCATGGCTAAGCACGATATATCAGAAGAGATATTACTCATGAAATATCATGATGCACTTAAATGGTGTTTAGCAACTTGCCCATAAATATCAACGCATTGTTTATCCTATTTATAATGAAGTAATAAAGTCATTTTTTTAAGTGAAAGATATAGAAGTAACAAATATAAGGACATAACAAGTGTATAATATTATGCTCGTAGATGACTCAAAAGTAATGCTCGAAATTACCAAAGAAATATTATCAAAAGAAGTGAACGCCCCACTTAATATTGGACAGTTTTACTGTGCTGATGATGCAAAAATTCAATTCTCCTCATTTCAACCTGATTTGGTTATTACTGATATAGAAATGCCTGAAATTGATGGTTATGAATTTATTGAATATATTAAAAAGATTAGTGATGTTCCTATAATCGCAGTATCAGGTAGCAGTTTAGGAAATAACAAAACGGACACTCTATTACATGTTGCTAATTTAATTGGAGCAGACTTCACTTTAATGAAAACTGATATCCACAATAAACTACCTGTGCTCGTGATGTCTATTCTTTAAGATAAAGATATGGAAGTATGATTTTATCTTAGCTCTAGAAAGTAAAGTTGACTCTGATATTCGAGTAGAATGTCTGTCTTAAATTGTCAAGAAGTAAACATTTGTTTGAATACAGATAACGTCCGCAAGACGGTAGTTCCTGCCTTTAATACCTTATTTTAAAAGTTGGTTAATTCAAAAGGAAGTAGTTCTTTTGTTAATGACTTTTTGGCACGCTAAGTTGACGTGACCATCTGAAAAGCTTAAGGTCGCCTTAGAGCGAGTAGTAGGCATCATTGGTTGAATTGCCATAGTTCATCATGACCACTACACTTTTTTTTGCTCAAGATAATTTATTATTAATAATAAGGCTTGAATGAATCCACATCTAAAATTAACAGCCACTCTTACCAATCCTAGAGTAAAACTTGAAGACAAATTAAAAGAAATTTGTATTATTACATCTCAACTTATAAAAGGTGCTGACAGGGTCTGTTTGTGGTCTTTTTCTGATGATTTTGAAAAAATAGAATCATTAATATGTTATGACACCTCTAATGGTGAGATTACCTCTGGGATGACTTTGAATAAGTCAGATTTCAATGATTATTTTAAAGGTATTCTGGAGCAAGAAGTAATTAATGCGCCTCTTGCTAGAACTCATAATTTAACAAAACATTTTAATGAGACATACTTTGAACCTCTTAATATACAGTCATTACTTGATTTTGTATTGCATCAAGATTTTGTTCCTTCTGGCATTATTTGTTGTGAGAGTGTAGGTAAAGTAACTCATTGGACAGACGAAAATATTGAATCATTGAGGCGTATTGCTAGTTCAAGTTCAATGTACTTCAAAACAAGTTGACTTAAGCTTATAGCGATGAGTTGTCGTTCAGCCTTTGGCAGGAAGATAGTCATCTTTGCTGACGGTGGAGTTCAATTACAAATTCACTACATCCATTGGTCAGCCAAAAGAAAAAACTGTACATGCAACGTATTCTTCGCTCTGCCTTGGTGGGCCATCATGCTTGTAACCAAACGTTTTATATTCATTTTTCGCGCTTACCAAGCCCTCGCGCTCAAGAAGGTTCGCTACGTGTTGGCCAATCCGATAAACGAATCCTTCTAAATGGTAGATGTGGATAATGACACATATAGCCAAGATAATTTTTAGGGTGCTACTTAATTGATGGGCAAATATATATGTTAAGACAGGTAATAAAAACTATATTTTTGTAATATTATATTTACTGAGTAACGATTTTATTAAACGGTCGTTGCATTTCATAAAGGCATTGAACTGGTCAATAATGTCTTTGCCGTGAATAGTTGACAGATAATAATTATTTTGAATAAAAGGTAGTTTTTTTGCGAATCTAATGGGGGCCTTGCCTTTAAATAATAGAGATGTTTGATGTTTGGCTACGTCTATATTTATAAAGGCACCATCAATTATTCCCTTATTGACTGCTAATAATAACTCAGAGGTATTGCTGAACTCTATCAATTGAATTTCATTTCTAGCTATTTTTTCAACAAAGGGAACTGGCGTAAAACCTCTAATAGTCCCCAAAATTTCAAGCTTAAATGTTTTAGAGTCAATATTTTCTGCTTCAACCATTACACCACCAATATCTTGGATAATGGGATCACTATAAATCAACGGTAATTGCGACTTTGAGTGGTAAATGGAACGCCACTTGGGGTTATCAGGAAACTTCAAATCGATGCTTTTGTCAACCAACAAAGATTTAAAAAGCCGGTTAACCGGTAAAGGCACATAGTTGATGTCTACGTTACTTCGCACGCTGAACTCATCAAAGAGCTCCCGAGCAAATCCCGAAAACTCATCTGATTGATTGTCTGATCGGCCAAAAAGAGGGAAGTAAAAAATATCTTCTGTGCCTAAATTGGCCTCGACAGCAAATGCAGGAACACACAGGAAAAATAACGCAAGTCCTGTCATTAACCTCTTTTTGGTCACTTTAATCTGACCACATCCTATCGACAATATACGCCCGCCTACTTGTTGAAATTAAAAATTTCGTCCAAACAAATACCCGTTTTTTTGTGATAATTATGAACCAATTGTAGCTGTTTGACAAATTATAAAGTACACAACTGTATTTAATTAATTTATGCGCTGTTAAGCGTCATAAATGGTGATGTAGCTACCTTTATAGCTTACTTGGTACAGTTTAGCGCTTGGCAAGGTATTCCTACATAGTCAATCAATAGTGCTATTCCGGGGGGCTGCTTGTCGGAACACTTGTCGCTAGATAAGCCAAAGCTAATGTCTGGTTTCGTATCTTTGTTAACATTGAACTAGTGAGTAACAAAGCCTTCTTCAATTAGCCATAGCGGTCGTTAGTAATATTTACTGGAAATGATAACTTTGTACGCGTTGTTAAAGCTTTCTGCTATTGGTTTCCTATGCCTACTGTAGGGCTCAATACAGTCATAGGCAACTAGCCACTGAAAGGCACCGTTTGCAATTTTTTTGTATATGAAAAGAATGGGAGTAAAGCGGCCTTTAAAAAACCAGTGGCTGCGTAAAATTCGTGGAGTACTGATTTAATACCATCTCTATAAACGGGAGCTTCACTGTATTGCTATGTGTGGGCTATAATGTATAGGATGTTTACATTACTTATATTCTCCCTTGTTATTTAGCAATATGGCGAGGATGATTTAGTAGCTAAACTTTATTTTAATGCCAAACATTTTAGGATCCGCATAATCGGCACCAGCTATATTGCCACCAAACCTGGTTGAACGTGTCAGTACTTCTTCGTTTGTTAGGTTGTTGATGTATCCCATAATCTGCCATTGATAATTTGGTAACTCCCATAAAAATGCAGCATCAAGAGTTGAATAACCAGGCTGTTCTGAAAATTGATAAGGTTCATCGCTTGTTCGATATTCACCGCTGTAATGAATTAACAGAGAATATGTTAACTGCCCATATCCATTAATGGGTTGAATATAACTAGCCATCAAAGAAAACGACAGGTCAGGCGAGTACATCACCTGATCGCCATCGAGACGGAACAAATTCTCCTGGTTATTAATTGTTTCGCCTCCTTCTTGAAAAGGATTAGAGGTTACGAAGTCATCATATTCAGCTGTCGAAAATTCTCCTCTTAGCGATAATTGTAAAAACTCATTGGCCAGCCAGTCGATTTCTATTTCTAAACCTTGTGCTTTAATTGAACCGGCATTGTCAACTATGGCTAGAGTCGTACCTTGAAAATCGCTAAACCCGGTCGCTAATAAATCAGTGTAGTCGTTGGCGTAAAAGGTTAAGTTCAAGCGAAGTTTATTCTCCAGAAAACTGCTCTTATAAGCTAACTCTAGCGCTGAAACTTGCTGCTCGTTGTAACTTGCTTCGCCATTAAAAGCTCCTTGAGCATTGCCGGATAGAAAACCCGTAGAGAAAGTTGCATATAAAAAGCTCTGTTCTGTCAGGTCGTATTCAGTGCCAATTTTATAGGTGAGTCTGTTCCAGTCTCGGTGAATGTTATCTATTTCTAATACGGAAAAATCAATTGAAGAGAGGTTGTCAGGATT